>MDSX01033144.1_pt1 | contig 31185 bp, 29 predicted proteins | sample 811141 | NCBI WGS metagenome assembly MDSX01 (sample SAMN05326642, study PRJNA326480) | marine metagenome | isolation source: seawater | place: Atlantic Ocean: South East | collected 2010
CACATTAGCGCCGATGGTACTGGGTCTTCCGGGAGAGTAGGTCGCCGCCATTTTTCAGGCCCAATCTAGTTATAGATTGGGCTTTTTTTATGCCTGAAAGTACTTATTCAATACGCTGAAAAAGATCGATATAAAATCGGCATAAATCATTGTAAGCATCTACATGAATTCGTTCATTGATACCGTGTATTCTAGGTAGATCCTCCTTGGTAAGTGGAATAGGCAGGAACCTAAAGATCTGTTCGCTCAATCCATCAAAGTTTTTTGAATCCGTTCCGCCCAAGGTGAGATAAGGACTAATCAATGTGTTTGGAAAGATTGATTTGATACTCTGTCCCAGGGTAATAAAGTCCTCGCTGTCGTAGGAAGAAGAGCCGGTAGGACCACTGCCATAGTCGTTGTACCATTGAACAGTACCACCAAATTTCGTAGCCCGCTTTGAATAAGCATGTACTATATCATCAATAGAATAGCTAGGAAGAATTCGGGTATTACAGACTACGCGCGAGGAAGATGGTACAACATTGTCTTTAATGCCTGCACCAACCATTGTGGCTACGGCGGTATTGGTAGTCAGTGCCCTTCCGGTTGACGAATTTTGAAACGAGCGAAGAATTAGCGAATTGGTAAGAGGCCTCATTCCAAAGGCCCATTTTAGGCCAAAAGACATTTCAGGTGCAAGGTGGTCCATGAAACCTTGAAGCGGTGCGGTAAATTCAGGACTGAAAATGGGGTTGTCATTCAGAGAGGAAATGAAAGCAGATGCACTTAATATTGCATTTTCTTTTTCAGGCATGCTGCTGTGCCCTCCAGCTTGTTCAAAATTGACTTCTACACTTATATAGCCTTTTTCTGCAATTCCAATAAGGGCGATTGGTGTATGCTCTAATCCAGGTACAGAACCAATCGAAATGGTGCCCGCCTCATCAAATATTGTTCTAAAGGAGAGTTTCTGTTCGCGGCAGCGCTCTGCTGCAATACCTGCACCATGGGTCCCGCCAATTTCTTCATCTTGACCAAAACAGAAGTAATAGTTGTGCGTTGGTCGCCACCCGCTCGCAAGCATTGATTCTAAGGCCTCAAGTATTCCAAAGGCAGAAGCTTTGTCATCAAGTGCACCCCTGCCGTAAATAAAATTATCTACGACTTCTCCTGTAAATGGATCTGCCTCCCAGTCTTTTATGGTTTTGGGGTCTACAGGGACTACATCAAGGTGAGAAATGAAGAGCATGTTGTCTGCTTTAGTAGAAGAGCCCTCTAGTTTCATCCATAAAGTATGGGTGCTAATCGTATCTATTGATAATTTTGAAAAAACCAACGGAAAAGAACTTTTGAGGTGGTCAAAAAGTCCTTCGAACGCAGCGCTATCTATCATTAGCGGTACTTGAGAAATAGTTTTATAGGATAGTCCTTTTGCGAAAATTGAAACCGCATCACCTCTTATTTCGAAATTGGTTGTCTCCGTTGCAGGTAAGTACTTGTCTTGAATACTTTCTAAACGGAGTACTGGAAGTGTTGCGATTAAAACTATTACAATTAATGTGATGATGGTCTTCTTCATATACTTATACTTGATGCACGCTTTGTAACTTAGCTTAAAATACGAATAGATGTATATAGGATTACTACACTTACACCACTGGATGCCATTTTTATGGTTACTTCTAATTCTCGTGGTACTCGTCCAGAACTTTTTAGTTTGGAAATCGGACCGTGAATTTACCGCCAGTCTTAAAAGACAAAATACAATTACATTAATACTTACTCATATTCAAGTAACCGTTGGGTTAGTCATGCTCGTAGGATTTAATTTGGATGTGTTTTCTGACATGGGGATTCTAATGGGAGACACCGCAACGCGTTTCAAGTATGTAGAGCATCCAACAACCATGTTGCTCGGTGCAGTTCTGATCACTATAGGAAATGCTAAAAGTAAGCGTCAAGAAAATGATAAGAATAAGGCTAAAACAGTAGTAGTTTGGTTTGGAATTGGACTGTTATTAATTGCTTTAAGATTCCCCTGGGAAGCTTTCTTGCAAGGAGCTTAAGAGAAGGTTTTTGAATGTTAGAAGTTAAAAAGAAAAGAACTTCTGAGAGGGAGCGGTGTGTTCTAGTAGCCATAGTAAATAAGCAACAAGACGAGGTTAAGGCGCTGGAATATTTAGAAGAATTGCGCTTTTTGGCTGATACCGCCGGAGCAGATACCCTACACATGTTCACTCAGAAATTGGCGCAACCCAATCCTAAAACGTTTCTAGGAAGAGGAAAGATGGAAGATATTCTTGGCTTCGTAAAGGCTGAAAATATAGATATGGTTGTTTTTGATGATGAATTGACACCGTCCCAACTCAAGAATATTGAGGCATTGATGGAGGTGAAAGTAATGGATCGTACCAACCTTATTTTAGATATTTTTGCCGCCCGTGCACAGACTAGCTATGCTAGAACACAAGTTGAATTGGCTCAATATCAATACTTACTGCCAAGATTGACCAGAATGTGGACACATCTTGAAAGACAAAAAGGGGGTATTGGTATGCGAGGACCTGGGGAAACGCAGATAGAGACAGACCGTCGTATTATACAGCAGAAAATATCACTTTTAAAAAAGAAGCTGCAAAAAATTGATGTGCAAATGAGCACGCAGCGCAGTAATAGAGGAAAGCTGACTAGAGTTGCCTTGGTAGGGTATACGAACGTAGGTAAAAGTACATTATTGAATGTTTTGTGCAAGACAGATGTATTGGCAGAGAATAAGCTATTTGCTACATTGGATACTACGGTGAGAAAAATCAATATTGACAATTTGCCCTTATTGTTGACGGATACGGTAGGATTTATCCGCAAGCTACCTACTCAATTGGTAGAAAGTTTTAAATCGACCCTTGATGAAGTTAGAGAGGCTGACGTATTGATGCACGTTGTGGATATTTCTCATCCAAATTTTTTAGAGCATATTGAGAGTGTCAATAGCATTTTACAGGAGATAGACAGTTTGGATAAGCCGACTATTATGGTATTCAACAAAATTGATGCATTCACTTATGAGGAGGCAGATGAATTCGATCTAGAATTGACACCAAGAAATTATGATCTCAATCACTGGAAAAACAGTTGGATAAATAAGATTGGTGAGCGAGCTGTTTTCATTTCTGCACAGGATAGAAAAAATATAGATGAATTAAGGCCTACCCTTTACAGAGTGGCATCAGAAATACATGCATCAAGGTTTCCATTCAATTCCTTCTTGTACTAAAGTATAAATCACATGAGTCAAAGACCAATTCGCAAAACGGATACACTTAAATACCATAAGGAGCCAAAGCCCGGAAAAATTGAAGTCATCCCAACGAAACCGTCAAATTCGCAGAGAGACTTGAGTATTGCCTATTCACCGGGTGTTGCAGAACCGTGTAAGGAGATTGCTGCAAATCCTGAAGAGGTGTATAATTATACCGCTAAAGGCAATTTAGTAGCAGTAATTTCCAACGGTACGGCAGTTTTAGGATTGGGAGATATAGGTCCGGAGGCTTCCAAACCAGTGATGGAGGGAAAGGGCGTTCTCTTTAAAATATTTGCGGATATTGATGTCTTTGATCTGGAATTAGATGCAGCTGATCCTGATAAGTTCATTGATACCGTAAAAGCTGTTGCCCCAACATTTGGAGGTATTAATCTGGAGGACATCAAAGCTCCCGACTGTTTTTACATTGAAAAGCGTCTAAAAGAGGAACTTAATATTCCTATCATGCACGATGATCAACACGGCACGGCAATAATAACTGCTGCGGCGCTGTTGAATGCTTTAGAGATTTCTGAAAAAGAGATCGCTAAGATTAAAGTGGTGTTTAACGGTGCAGGGGCATCTGCCATATCATGTGCCAAATTATACTTGAGTCTTGGAGTCAAACCGCAAAACCTTTTTATGTGTGACTCAAAGGGTTTAATAACTACTTGTCGCGAAGAGTTAACACCTGAGAAGCAGATTTTTGCAAAAGAACATAAGCCAGCGGAATTAGCGGAATTAATGAAGGATGCAGACGTCTTTGTGGGCTTGTCAAAAGGAGGCATAGTAAGCAAGGAAATGATTACTTCCATGGCTCCTAGTCCAATTGTATTTGCATTGGCGAATCCAGATCCGGAGATTACCTATAAAAATGCCATTTCGGCCCGTAAGGACATTATAATGGCCACCGGTAGAAGTGATAATCCCAATCAAGTGAACAATGTTCTTGGCTTCCCTTTTATTTTCCGAGGTGCTCTAGACGTTCGTGCGACTGCTATTAATGAAGAAATGAAACTGGCAGCTGTGCGTTCCATAGCAGAATTGACAAAGGAGCCTGTTCCTGAATTAGTGAATTTAGCCTATGGCGAAAGCAACTTAACCTTTGGACCTACCTATATTATACCCAAGCCGTTTGATCCACGTTTAATTACTACAGTGGCACCAGCAGTTGCAAAAGCGGCAATGGAAAGTGGTGTTGCCAAGTCCCCAATAAAAGATTGGGACCGTTATAACACAACTTTAAGTGATCGATTAGGTAGAGATGATAAGTTTATCAGATTACTTAATGAGAACGCCTCTCAGAAGCCACAGCGAATTGTATTTACAGAGGGTGACCAATACCGAATTCTGAAAGCTGCAGAAATTTTAATCAACGGGGGAACTGCAGTCCCTGTACTACTCGGGCCAAAAGCGCGAATTGAGAATTTGATTGAAGAATATCAATTAGAGTTATCCGGCGCAGAGATTATTGATGTTATCGCAGACACAGAGGGTCGCGAAGAATTTGCTCAGAAGCTATATGACATGCGTATGCGCAGAGGTTGGACCTTGGCGGAATGTAAAAGTAAAATCAAGCAGCGAGATTACTATGGCAATATGATGCTGAAGGAGGGAAAAGTGGATGCTCTAATAAGCGGATTGACCGTAAAGTACCCTACGGCTTTAAGACCAATCTTAAGAATTATTGGTACCGAAAAGGGTATTCGGAAGGCGGCGGGCATGTATACCCTTCTCACTAAACGTGGTCCCATGTTTTTTGCAGATACTACTATTAATCTTGATCCCGTTGTAGAGGATATCGTGCAGATTGTATTGAATGTTGCCGACACGGTTCGTAGAACCAATATAGTGCCTAAGGTTGCACTGTTGAGCTATTCAAATTTTGGGTCAAGTAATGGACCAGACGCCCGAAAAATGGCCCAGGCCAGTAGTATCCTTCGGAAAGAATACCCAGAATTAATTGTGGATGGTGAGGTTCAGGCAAATTTTGCACTCAATCCAGAATTACTCAAGGAGAGTTTCCCATTTTCAGATTTAGTGGGTCATAAGGCCAATGTATTCATCTTTCCAAATCTAGCTGCAGGGAACATATCTTATAAAATGCTACAGAGTTTTGGCGCTGCCGAAGCCATAGGTCCAATGCTCATTGGTACTCAGAATAGTGCTCATGTATTGCAATTAGGCGCATCTGTTCGTGAAATCGTAAATATGGCCACTTTAGCGGCGGTGGATGCTCGTACTAGAAAAGCGTAGATGTAACTACTCTATTTTGTGGAAGACAAATTATACAAGAGAGGTCTTGAGGGTGCAGCGTCGTTTTCAATTGGTGCTACTTGCAAGTTTAAAAGGTAATTTCCCGGTTGCACATAATCCGGTATATGTGCCAACTCCGTGATTGTCCTATTTAAGGAGGATTCTGGGGTTGCCCCCCAAAAAGTTCTATGACAAGCCAATGCTCCACCGTCTTCCTCCTGATCTACACTAGGCTGATCAATTATGATATGATCAATGCCTTCATTTCTTAGGAAGTTTCCAATTTCCGCATCTAGATAGGGCCAATTAGAATGACTATAATTGCGTTGCAGATTGGCATCTCCGCAGTCCGTTTTAAGTATCACGGATTGAATCCCATTTGTACCACCGTATTCTTTCGCCTCTAACCAAGCTTTCATGAATCTATCAAGACTTACTTTTCCATTGGTAACCTCTGGGTAAAGTACCAAGGCAAGGGTAAAGGGCTCTTTAAAATATTGATTGATGGAATGTCTAGTCTTTGAAATATGGCCGGCAGTTTCCGTATGAGTACAATGAGCATGCGGGTTGAAGTCAATAGAGAAAAAATTCATGTTTCCCCCTAATTCAATTGAGCCTTTCCAATCGCCCAAAATCACCGGCGAAAATTTTGGTGCATCTATATACCAAGCACGTGCGGTTTCCGTTACCGCCATACTTAGATCGGCATACGGTTTATTTAAATCTATCTCGTAAGAAATACCATTGAATTCAACTGTAGTCTTCATCATGATCAATCATTAAACTGGCGATAATTGAATCACTAGTCATCCATTTCTCAGGTAAAATACGGAACCCATTTGGCATAGGGTGAATTATTCCCCTATTAAATCCGCCTTCTACATTGTTTTTTAGTTGCTTTAATGCTGGATTATTTACATCCATTTGTGGCAAATCAAAATTAAATCTAAAGCCTTCAGCGGTGCGCAGCCGAACGATGAGTCGTTCATTAATTTGTTCGGCTATGCTAAGTCTCTCCTCTGTAATAGTGCTCCCTTTGAGATACAAGTTATTGTTACTGATATTCCAAAATCGTCGTTTTCCGTCAAAGGAATGCGCACCTGGACCAATACCTAAATAGGGCTGGTAAGACCAATAATGTTGGTTATGAATACTTTGGGATTCCATCTTGGAAAAACTAGATAATTCATAATGTTCGTACTTGTTCTTTCTTGCCCACTCTATCAAATAGGTGTATTGAGATAGTATTCCATCGTCGCTTGGAAGGATAATTTTTCCACTTTCTACTTGATGTTTTAACACGGTGCCATGTTCTACGGTTAAGCTATAGCAGCTCATATGAGGAGGATTAAACTGTAGGATATTTTCAAGATTTTCTTGCCATGATTTTAGAGTAGATCCTGGCATGCCGTATATGAGGTCTATAGAATAATTTTCAAAGGCACTATTGCATATGAATTCTAAAGCTCGTTTTGATTCTTTAGCATTATGGGCCCGATTGCTAATTTGTAGCTCATCATGGTGAAAGCTTTGAATCCCAACACTTAATCTGTTGATTCCTGCAGAAAACCAGTGGCTCAAGTTCATTGGTGTGATGTCATCTGGGTTGGCTTCTAGGGTAATCTCTATATTGTTTTTATACCATTTAAAATGCTTCTTTACTTCTTGAATAAATCTTTGGATTTGCTCAGGGCCTAATAAGCTTGGGGTTCCGCCACCAAAGTAAATACTGCTAATTTGAGTGTTTTTCCAAGGAGCTTTCTTACTCTGTTGTTCTAGCTCATCAAACATGGACTTAAGCACCAGTTCTTTGGTGTTTAAATTTGTAGAAAAGTGAAAATCACAATAGGTGCAAGCCTGTTTGCAGTAAGGAATATGAAAATAGATGCTGCTATTCATTATAGAATAGAAGGTAGGGTGATCTTGAAGGTAGCGCCCTGATTAGCATTACTTTCTACAAGTGAAATTGAGCCATTGTGGTAATCAATTACTATTCTCTTTGCCAAACTCAAGCCTAGACCCCAGCCTCTACTTTTTGTGCTATATCCAGGATTGAATATCCTTCTTTGAATCTTGTTTGGTATGCCTTTTCCATTGTCTTTAACCAATATGACAATGTTGGTACCAATAAGTTGGGCATCAATATCAATTGAGCCATTACCTTGAATAGCGTCAGTAGCATTAGTGATTAAATTTTCTAACACCCAGGAAATAAGTTGCGGATTGTGCATTCCTTGTAGGTCAGCGGCGATACAAGAAGAAAGCTGAATATTTTTGCCTAACCGATTCATCATGTAATCAATTGCATTCTCAAGGGTTTCGGTAATGTCTTGATGAGTCATCTCCGGTTGTGACCCTATCTTACTGAACCGCTCTGTGATTGAGGTTAGCCTATCCACATCGCGCTCCATTTCACTGAAGGCAACCTCTGTGGGGTATTTGTCTTTCAGAAATGTAATCCAACCTAACAACGCACTTAGAGGTGTTCCTATTTGATGTGCCGTTTCTCTAGCCATTCCCGTCCAAACCTTATTTTGCTCACTTCTTCTTGCATTAGAGAACGCCATGTAGCTAATGAGCATATAGACTGAAATAACCCCAAGAAGAAGAAGCGGATATATCCTTAATTTATTTAATAAGGAGGAACCTTTGTAGTATAAATAATTCGTCTTTCCATCTAAATAGGGGTTCTCAAGCATTTGACCGCTTTCCTTGAACTCTTCTAATTTTCTTTTTAAGTACCTCTCAGGATTGGATTCTGGTACGTTTAAGTTGCGGTGAGCAATGATATCGCCGTTGTCATTTACAAGTAATACAGGAATAGTCTTATTGTCTTGTATGATTTGCGAATAAAATGCAAGATCGGTATCGTCTTGGGATAAGAAAACAGCTTCCACAGCTTTTGCCCAAAGTACTATTTTCCGTTCCTCTTCGGCCCGTAATTCCTTGAGGAACGTTTCTGTATATAATAACGATACAATGCCTATAATTACTCCAAAGAGTATAAGCGCTGCTTTCCACCATTGTTTACCTGTATATACATCCCATTTCATGCCTCTAATCTAGTGGTTTCTTTGCTACCTTTGTGTCATGCCTAATAGCCTGGTAATTATTCCAACATATAACGAAATTGAAAACATCGAAAAGATGTTGGACACCGTGATGTCATTGGAACGTCCTTTTGATGTGCTTATTGTTGACGACGGTTCTCCAGATGGTACCGCAGAAAAAGTGCGCGAAAAAATGTCTCAGTACAAAGGGCGTATTCACATGGAGGAGCGTACTGGGAAACTGGGTTTAGGTACCGCTTATATCCATGGATTTAAATGGGCCTTAGCGCGGGATTACGACTATATTTTTGAAATGGATTGTGATTTTTCACACAACCCTGAGGATCTGCCTAGATTACAAGAAGCTTGTGAGCAAGGGGCGGGAGTTGCTATTGGTTCCCGCTATGTAAGGGGCGTAAATGTGGTTAACTGGCCTATGAGTAGAGTCTTGCTCAGCTATTTTGCAAGTGTATATGTACGCTTCATTACCGGTATGCCTATTCAAGATTCTACTGCTGGCTTTAAGTGTTACAGACGCTCTACTTTGGAGTCTATTGATTTTTCTCAAATTCAATTTGTTGGGTATGCTTTTCAAATAGAAATGAAATTTACAGCATGGCGAAAAGGAATAGAAGTCGTCGAAGTTCCTGTAATTTTTACCGATCGTACCAAAGGTGAAAGTAAAATGTCCGGTGGTATAATCAAAGAAGCCATTTTTGGCGTTATCAAGTTGAAACTACGAAGTTTCTTTACCAAAGCTTAATCGCACCCTAAACCATATGAACAAGTCCTACTTGATTAAAAATGCCCGCATTGTAAATGAGGGTAAAGTTGTCGAAAATGACCTATTAATCGAAGAAGGTAAAATCACTAAAGTTGATTCAAGCATTGGACCGAAATCTGCCAGTATAAATGTCATAGATGCTGAGGGTAAATACTTGATTCCCGGAATTATTGATGATCAGGTGCATTTTAGAGAGCCAGGCCTCACGCATAAAGGAAATATCTATTCTGAAAGTCGGGCCGCTGTAGCCGGCGGAATTACAAGCTATATGGAGCAGCCAAATACGAAGCCTGCCGCGACCACGATAGCGGAATTAGAAAAAAAATATGCACGTGCTTCCAAGGTGTCTTTAGCCAACTACAGCTTTAATATGGGTGCTACCAACGACAATTTGGAAGAACTCAAGAAAGTGAGTAAGCAAGACGTTGCTGGGATTAAAGTGTTTATGGGATCTTCCACGGGAAATATGCTTGTTGACCAACAAAAAACGTTAGAAGGAATCTTTCAATTGGATCATCAGTTAATTACCCATTGCGAAGACGAACAAACCATTCGCGCCAATTTAGACAGGGCCAAGGCACAATATGGTGAGGATATACCAATGTCTATGCATCCGGTTATCCGCAGTGAAGAGGCGTGCTACTTAAGTTCAAGTACGGCGGTAAAATTGGCCAAGAAATACAATGCTAAATTGCATGTGTTTCATATTTCCACTGCGAAAGAAACCGAATTGTTTTCCAACAAAAATGCGTTGGGTTCAAAGCGAATAACTTCAGAGGTATGTGTACACCATTTATGGTTTGACGACAGTCAATATGAAACCAAAGGTTCCCACATAAAGTGGAATCCCGCTGTGAAAAAAGCAGATGATAAGGAGGGACTATGGAAGGCACTTCTTGACGGACGCATAGATGTAGTGGCTACAGATCATGCGCCGCATACATTGAAAGAAAAGAATAACAAATACCTTGAGGCACCTTCGGGAGGTCCAATGGTTCAACATGCCCTTACAGCCATGATGGAGCGCGTTCATGACGGAACGTGGGCTATTGAAACAATGATTGAAAAAATGTGCCATAACCCGGCAATTCTATTTAATGTGGAAGGGCGCGGTTTTATTCGTGAGGGATATCACGCAGATTTGGTTTTGCTTGAGCCAAATAGACCTTGGAAAGTAAGTAAGGATAATATTTTATACCAATGCGGATGGTCGCCTCTAGAAGGAACGGTCATGAAAAGTAAGGTGACACATACATTTGTCAATGGTCATCTTGCGTATAAAGACGGTCAATTTGATGAAAGTCAGCTAGGAAAACGATTGATGTTTAACAGGCAATAATGAGAAAGTTTGGAATCATAGCGCTCCTTTTTGTGACATCCTGCGGTGAAAATGAAACTCAGGTGCCTTCGGAAGTTATTTCGGTTGAACAGATGATACCAATCCTAGTGGACGTTCATATTGTGGAGGGCGCAAGAAACGGGACTTTGATTTTAGGGGACACTAATGATATTGAAGACTACTATGCTAAAATCTACGAGAAATACAATATTTCTGAAGAGAAATTCAAACGTAGTTTTTCATTTTATAATGGTGAGCCGGAACTCTTTATCCCTATTTATGAAAAGGTTTTAGATTCACTCAAAGCAAACGGTGCGGTCCTTGCAAGAAAAGGAATTCAATCAACCAAAGAACAATGATACGTATAGCTTTTTCATTATTGTTTGCGTTTGCCGCGAATACCTGCATAGGACAAAGCCATAGCATAGCCATGCAATTTAAAGGCGTCTCCGAATATCCTGCTCGTATAGCGTACGAGGTTTTGAATTCTGATGCAAAAGCCATAACTGCGGGCTATGTTGAGGTTCAGGAGAAGCAAACGGTCTATGAAATACTTGTTGATGTTGGTGAACAATTCGCTGTACAGATTTATGAAGATGCCAATCGTAATTCAATTTTAGATAGAGGGTTCTTCACGCAGCCGTTGGAAAAATATGCTTTTAGTAACGATGCTTGGCAGGCATTATCCAAACCAGACGTAGATGAAATGCTCGTGCAAAAAACTGGTAAAAAAACGCGCTTGACTTTTACATTGAAGTCAGTCACAGATTTTTAAAGTTCCTTGAGGAAATCTTGGATACAAGATGCAAATTCCTCTCGTGCCTCTGCATGCACCCAGTGCCCAGCTTTGTCTATTTTTTGAATAGTTGCGTTTGGGAAATGCTCGTAAATCTTAGATTCATCCTCTTCCTCTATGTATCCACTTTGTCCGCCTGCTACAAAAAGAGTAGGACCGTCAAAATAGCCGAATTCCAGTGCTTCACCAACATTAGGTAATTCAGATTCAAGTCCACTTAAATTGAATCGCCAGGCCAAATCTTCTTTGGTCTTCCAAAAAAGGCTTTTCATAAAGAATTGGATAATACCTGAATTACTTAATGTTTTGCTCAATATTATTTCCACACTTTTCCTGCTTTTAGCGGTCGTGAAATCAACACTTTTCATTGCAGCTATGAAGGTGTCATGATGAATCGGGTAGGACTTAGGAGCAATATCTACAACAATTAAAGCATCTATCAATTGTGGATTGCGTACAGAAAAATTCATAACTGTTTTTCCTCCCATACTATGGCCTAGAAGCACCACTTCTGTAAGGCGGTGATCTGCAATGTATTGTTCTAAATCGGCAGCTAGAGCATCATAGTTATGCATCTGCATGTGAGGACTGCGCCCATGATTTCTTTGGTCTACAGCGTGAACCTCCCATCCATTACTCGCTATCATTTTTGCGTGAGTTGTCCAGTTGTCACCCATGCCAAACAATCCGTGCAGGATAATAAGAGGCCGGCCCTGACCGTAAATTTTTGAAAAGAGCGGTACTACTTCCATTCTGTTGGGTTCAGACAATTGAGGTATTGTTGAATGGCATTTTGTAACCCTAGGTAGAGTGCATCTGCGATTAATGCATGTCCAATGCTTACTTCATCCAAATAACCGTACAATTCTTTTCCAAAAAAAGACAAGTTTTCTAGATTAAGATCATGTCCGGCATTTACGCCTAAGCCAATTGATTTAGCATATTCTGCCGCTTGAAGATAGGGTTCAATGGCCTGTGAAGCATTCTCAGAATACCTCAAGGCATATTCTTCAGTGTACAATTCTATGCGGTCAGCACCTACTTTTTTAGCACCTTCTATAAACTCTAGATTTGTTTCAATGAATATACTCGTTCGAATTCCAGCCTGTTTGAAGACGGCTATGACCTCTTTGAGTAGGCTTTCGTTCTCAATGGTGTTCCAGCCAGCATCTGAAGTCAGAACACCCGGAGGATCCGGAACGAGTGTTACTTGTTTTGGTTTGTTTTGCAGTACAAGATCCATAAATGCAGGGTTAGGATACCCCTCAATATTAAATTCAGTGGTCACTGCGGGGGCTAATTCGGCTATATCGGAATAGCGAATGTGCCGTTGATCCGGTCTTGGATGAACCGTAATGCCTTGAGCACCAAATTTTTCACAATCAAGTGCGGTTTTTAATACGTTAGGAACATCTCCACCACGAGCGTTTCGCAAAGTGGCTATTTTATTGATGTTAACACTGAGTTTTGTGGGTTCGTTCATGGGTACAAAGCTAAAGAAAAGGCCTATGTTTGTTAAAGAATGAAGAAACAATCCATACAGCTAGAACCCTTTGCGCCTCTGGGTCTGGAAACCAGTATCGTTGAAGCCATTGATAGAATGGATGAAATGAAGGTCAGTGATTTCCCAGTGGTCAATGCTGAAGGTGTATACATGGGTCTTGTAAGTGAAGATGCTTTATTGGAATTTGGTGACGATAGTGCTCCTTTATCCAAAGTACTGAACCCTGCTAATGCTCATTTTGTTTCCCCAGAAGCCCATTACTTTGACATATTAGCGGTTGTAGTAAACTACAGGTTAACTTCATTGCCTATTGTTGATGCAAATGGCCAATACAAGAGTGCTTACCTATTGTCAGATGTCTTTGAGTTCTTTAGAGATTCTCCAACGCTGCTTCAGGTTGGTGCGATCTTGACCTTGAGCGTGGATCAAGCGCAATATTCCATGATTACCATTTCAAATGCCGTTGAGCAGAATGATGCGAAGATATTAGGTCTTTGGATGCTGACCCCTGATGTATCCAATGAAGTTAAATTAGTCATTAAACTCAATGTAGAAAACAGTACTTCTGTGGTGCAAAGTCTTGAGCGTTATGGTTATCGTTTAGACGGTATTTTTGGAGATGCTACCTTTGAGCTGGATTATCAAGAACGATACAACCATTTAATGAATTACCTAAAGTACTGATGAGAATCGCTCTATTTGGCCGTGAGCCCAAGACTCAGAATCTACCTTACATAGAGGTTGTGCTTGAAAAACTCATGGAGGAGGGTGTTCAGATAGGGGTATACAGCCCGTTGAAAGATGCGGTGGAACAAATCAAACAGGAGGAGTTTGAAAACCTAGATTACGTGGTTTATGCCAATGACGAAGAGCTTAAGGATTTTGACCCTGACTTTTTAATCAGCTTAGGAGGAGACGGGACAATATTGGAAGCTACTGTTTTAATTCAAAGTAAAGACATCCCGATTTTAGGAGTTAACATGGGCCGATTAGGCTTTTTGGCAAATGTTGCAAAAAGCAATGTTGAAAGTTCTCTGGACGCACTTTTTACAGGTCGTTTTCAATTGGATTTTAGAACCCTACTTCAAGTTAAAACTTCGTGCAACAAATTATTGAAGCCCAATTTTGCTTTGAATGAAATTACTATTGCACGCAAAGAGACCACGAGTATGATCACCGTCCATACTTATTTGAACGGCAATTACCTCAATAGTTATTGGGCAGATGGACTCATTGTTAGCACCCCAACGGGTTCAACAGGATATAGTTTGAGTTGTGGAGGGCCCATAATTATGCCTAACAGCGATAATTTTGTGTTGACACCTATTGCACCTCACAATTTAACTATGAGGCCTTTCGTTATCAACGATAGCAATACCTTGAGAATGCAGGTAGAGAGTCGTGAGAATGAATTTTTAGCTTCACTGGACAGCCGAATGCACAGTTTTACCTCTGATACGGAGTTACTCATTCAAAAGGCTGATTTTAGAATTGCTTTAGTTCAGACGGAACTACAAGATTTTCCTTCAACTATGCGAAATAAACTAAGCTGGGGACGCGACCATAGAAACTAATGAAACGTAAAATAATTTTCATTTTAATGCTAACCTTCTCTATAGGAGTTCGCGCTCAATACTATGAATTGGGCTTTGGAGGAGGGGGGACTCTTTTTCACGGTGACGTAGGTGCAGTGGCATTTAATGCAGAAGGTTTTAGAGGTTTGCTGCCCAACCAGCCCGTAGGGACAATAACCTTAAGACGCCAATTTAATTGGCATTGGAGTACGCGGTTCAATTTTTCAAGAGGATACATAGGTAGTAGTGATTCTTGGGCAAAAGACGATTTTAAAAGTAATAGAGATATTGACTTTCGGACAGAGATCAATGAATTTGCCATAATGACGGAATTCAACTTTTGGCCATATGCAACAGGAAGTAAGAAAAAACAGAGTTTTTACATCTTTAGTGGAATTGGTTTGACAGGATACAATCCTCAAGGTCTCTACAATGATCAATGGGTAGACCTACGGCCCTTGGGCACTGAGGGTCAGCAGACAGATTTATCTAGTCAGCTCTTTTATGGTACTACAACTTTAACTGTTCCTATGGGCATAGGTTTAAGAAAATCATTGGGCAAAGATATAAGCATGACAGCGGAAATCGGCTGGCGAAGCTACGGTTCGGATTACTTGGACGATACTTCCGGCGATTATGTGGATGCATCGGAACTTGCCGAAGAGAGAAATATAATGGCCGCCTATTTTGCAAATCCCGGTAGTGTGCCTTTTACAAAGGGACTGGCAAGAGGTAATGCTAATACAAAGGATTGGTCTATTTTTGCCGGAGTAACTTTATTTTATAATCTGAATCCACGCAATGAACGCTGTCGCGAATTCTAAGGTTTATATAGCTAAAAGACTTGAAGTAGGTCTTGACCCAAGTAACATGCCTAATCACATTGCTGTAATTATGGATGGGAATGGTCGTTGGGCGAAAAAACAAGGGTTTATGACGCGCGTGCGTGGTCATGAAGTCGGTGTAGAAGCTTTAAGGCGAATAACCACAGCATGCGCAGAGCTGGGCTTAGGTTACTTAACTGTGTATGCATTTTCCACCGAAAACTGGAATAGACCAAAAGCGGAAGTAGACGGTCTCATGAATATTCTAATGAACGCATTAGAGAAAGAGTTACCTGTCCTGCAGAAGAACAATGTGCGTCTTAATGCAATAGGGAATATTGACTCTTTGCCCGCAAAAGCAAATAAAAAGTTAATCTCTGTAATTAATGCCACATCCAGTAATGATGGATTAACTTTGACCCTTGCATTGAGCTACGGCTCACAGGACGAAATGGTTCAAGCTATTCGCAAAGTCGCTAAACAGGTGGCAGCAGGTGACTTGAGTCCAGAAAGTATTACAGAAGAGCACATTGAGCAACACTTATTTACAGCAGGCATGCCACATCCAGACCTTCTAGTACGTACTTCGGGAGAGCAAAGAATAAGTAACTACTTGCTGTGGCAATTGGCCTATGCAGAGTTTTACTTTACTCCAGTCCTCTGGCCTGATTTTGATGCGGAAGGTTTATACGAAGCCATTGCTACTTTTCAAAAAAGAGAACGTCGTTTTGGACAGACCTCAGAACAGCTAACTGTGAAGTAAAAACATGAAGAATATATTTTTGGCCATTCTACTGTCCGTCATTACCTCATTTGCGGCCAAAGCTCAAGTCATAACAGGCGATGATTTCAATTTAATTCCAGGAATTAACTATGAGTTAGCCGGTATCACGGTTTCAGGAGCCGGTTCTTTAGATCCAAATGTGGTCATTATGCTCACTAATCTTCGCGTTGGTGATGACATTCAGTTTCCAGATCAGAAAATTTCCGATGCTATTCGCACGCTTTGGCGTCAAAAGCTCTTTGAAGATATCACCTTTAAGGTGGTCAACAAAACAGGTAAGAAGGTATACCTAGATATTCAATTAGTGGCGCTTCCAAAATTGAGCAAGTACTATATGACCGGACTTAAGAAGGTTTGGAAAGACGATATACGAGAAGACTTGGATCTTAGAGCGGGTAAAGTTGTCAATGAAAACCTCAAGGTGATGAGCCGCAATAAAATCAAAAAGTATTTCTATGAAAAGGGATATTTAAATGCGGAAGTTGAAGTTTTAGAAAAGATAGATACGACATACAATAACGCTGTTATCTTGGGGTTCAAGATTCAACCGGGTAGTCGTGTCAAAATTGCATCTATTGTTTTTACGGGCAATGCTGCGGTAAGTGAAAAGGTGCTGCGTAAAGCCATGAAGAACACCAAAGTAAAGGGGAAAGCTTTACTGAAAGCATCCAAGCTGAAGAAAAAAGAATACAAAGAGGATTTACGTGCAATAGTGGCCAAATACAATACACTTGGATATCGTGACGCCCGCATAATAAATGACACAGTTTACAGCCCGTCTGATGAGCTTGTTGAAATTGAAATCAACATTGAAGAAGGACGAAAATATTATTTTGGGGACATTAGTTTCATTGGAAACACCAAGTATGAGACGGAACTTCTTTCGTCTATCCTTCGAATTAATCGAGGTGATATTTATGATTCTCAGGAATTGACAGAACGTGTGAGCTTTGATCCAAATGGTAATGACGTTGCTTCCATTTATTTAAACAACGGATACCTTTTTTCGCAGGTTGTACCCATTGAAAAAAGCGTAAATAAGGACACTATAGATATTGAGATACGAATACAAGAAGGACGTCAAGCAACCATTCGCAAAGTAAGTATTAGTGGAAACGAACGCACCAATGATCACGTCATTTACCGTGAGCTTAGAACCAAACCAGGTGATTTGTTTTCCAAGGCAATGATTCAACGTACCATACGTGAACTTTCTCAATTAGGGTATTTTGATCAGCAGCAAATAGGTGTGAATCCAGTACCTGATCCGCAGACGGGAACCGTAGACTTAGAATATTCAGTTGTGGAAAGATCTACATCTCAATTGGAATTACAGGGGGGCTGGGGTGCCGGCCGAGTGGTAGGAACACTTGGTTTGAATTTCAATAACTTTTCCGCTCGAAATATTAAAAATAAGCGCTCTTGGCAGCCATTACCAACGGGAGATGGTCAAACGATTAACATAAGAGCGCAATCTAACGGCCTTTATTTTCAGAGTTATAATGCATCTTTCACTGAGCCTTGGCTAGGAGGTAGAAAACCAAATAGTTTCACTGCTACGGTCTATCATAACGTTCAATCTAATGGTGTTGAAAGGTCTAACGTAAATCGTCAAAGCCTCTACATCACTGGAGTAAATTTTGGATTGGGTCAGCGACTCAAGTGGCCAGACGATTACTTTACGTTGTACCAAGGGATAGAGTTCAGAAGATTCAATTTAGATAATTATCCAACAGGCTTTTTGAACTACAGCAAGGGCATCTCAAATAATGTCAATTACAAGTTTACTTTGGGCAGAAATAATACGGATGTTCCTATTTTTCCAACACGCGGTTCACAGATTAATTTTGCCGCAGAGATCACTCCGCCGTTCAGCCTGTTCAGCGATATTGACTACAAAAACATTTCTTCTGAAGAGCGCTTTAGGTTGGTGGAATATCATAAATGGAAGCTTAATGCGGATTGGTTTGCACCAATCACCTCCAAGTTTGTGATTAGAACTCACGGGGAGTTTGGATTTTTAGGGAGCTATAATAAAGACTTGGGACTTCCTCCATTTGAAAGATTTTATGTGGGAGGCGACGGCTTGACCAACTTTGTAATTGACGGCCGAGAGATCATTGGACTTCGCGGGTACCAAAACAATTCTATAACGCCTGCAGGTGGCGGTGCATTGTACAACAAGTATATTCTTGAAGCTCGATATATCATTGCCAATACCCCTAGTGCACAGGTGTTTCCATTAGTATTCTTAGAAGCTGGAAATAATTATGATAATTTTTGGGATTACCGCGCGTTTAATCTCAAGAGAAGTGCAGGTGCCGGAATACGAATTTTTATGCCAATGTTTGGTTTAATGGGAGTGGATATAGGTTATGGTTTTGATCCTGAACCTACAGGCGTTACTTCTAGTGGCTGGCAAACGCACTTTATCATTGGTCAACAGTTCTAAAATTAGCTACCTTCGCCGCAATGAAGTTTAAAGTACTTTTAATCGTATTCACCTTTTTCATTAGTAGCTCTGCTTTTGCGCAGCGCTATGGCGTTGTGGATACAGATTATATACTGAAAAGCTTGCCAGAATATGCCCAGGCAAAAAGTCAGGTAGATAAATTGAGCGAGCAGTGGTCTGGTGAGGTTAGTGCCATGCAAAGCGAATTGGAAAGTTTAAAAGACGCTCTTGATGCAGAGCGTATTTTGCTCTCACCTGAAAAACTGGAAAAAAGACAGAAGGGAATTTTAGACCAACAAGCAGAGGTTCTAGCTCTTCAGCAGAAATACTTTGGACCTACCGGTGAACTTTTTATAAAGCGGAATCAGTTAGTTCAGCCCATTCAAGATAAAGTTTTTGGTGCGGTACAAACAGTAGCAATAAAACGTAAATTAGAATTGGTCCTTGATAAAAGCGCTCAAAGTGGAGTGCTCTATGTGGATAAAGAAAAGGACTACAGTGACGAAGTTTTAAATAGTATAAAGCAATAAATACAATAGAAATGAAGAGAGTTTTACTCGTATTTGCCCTGACAATCGGCTTTGCTGCAACCGCTGTTGCACAGCAAAAAATTGGTCATATTGATGTTGAGGAATTAGTAGCTGTAATGCCTGAGACACAAACGGCAAACGCTGAAATCCAGAAGTACCAAGAACAGCTTGAAGGTGATTCTCAAGCTATGCAGGAGGAGTACATGACAAAAATGCAAAACGCACAGGCAAACGTGGATACGTGGACTCAGTTGCGTCTTCAAAAAGAGCAAGAAGAGCTTGAGGCGATGGGCCAGCGCATTATGCAATTCAATCAAAGTGCGCAGCAAGAGCTTCAAAGAAAGCAAATGGATTTAATGTTACCAATCATTGAGAAAGCGCAGGAGGCCATTAACACTGTTGCTAAATCAAATAGCTTCACTTACATCCTAGATTCATCTACAGGAAAGGCAGTTGTGGTTTTCTTAGATAACGGAGAGGATATCATGCCGCTCGTAAAAGCGGAGTTAGGTATCCAATAATTGGATTTCAAAACGTTTAGAAAACCCCTTGCTAGCTATGCCGGCAAGGGGTTTTTATGGCTTTAAATAGAGAAGTAAAGTAAATGAAAGGCGTTCAAAAGATAGGGTTGTTTGATAGTGGACTTGGCGGTCTCACGGTGTTGAGCGCGTTGAATAAAGTCCTTCCTGGTGTGCCAAAAGTCTATTATGGAGACACGCTCCATCTTCCATATGGTGATAAGAGCGATAGAGCCATTCAAGGTTATAGTATAAAAATTGTCCAATTCCTTAAAGACCAAGGTTGTGACCTTATCGTGATTGCCTGCAATAGTGCGAGCGCCTCTGCAGGGAAAGAGCTTGAAAGTCGTTTTCCTGAATTGACATTTATCAATGTCATTGACCCCGTTGTGGACTATTTGGCTCAACTAGGAATAAATAGAGTAGGCCTTCTAGGCACGCGCGCTACAGTTCGAAGTGAAGCCTATTCATTGAAGCTCGCACAAAAGAATAGCGAAGTTGCACTCTATGCATTGGCGACTCCATTATTGGTGCCACTCATAGAGGATGGTTTTTTAGGAACAGGGATTGATTCAGATGTTCTGGCTCATTATCTAAATGATTCAACATTGGACGGTATTCAAGCTCTAGTTCCAGGATGCACACACTACCCATTATTAAAAAAAACTGCTACAGCCATATTAAAAGAAGTTCTTTGGATTGATGCTCCAAACATTGTAGCAGAAGAGGTAGCAAAGCATTGGAATAGCAATGAAATTGCTGAAGACACATTCTACCTGAGTGATCGTACAGACAATTTTTTAACCATGGCTAAGAAAACATTTCAAATAGATGCTTACTGGGAATTGGTTCGCTTATAGGAGTGATTTCTTCATCCGCTTTTTGTAACTTATGGGGGAACCAACACCCTAGAAATGCCATCACAACCGCCGCAAACCACCGCTCCTACTATTGAAGACATATGGAAGTATCTAGAAGCTGTAGACGCGGAAGAACTACTAAGTAGTCTTGATTTTCCTTTGGTACCTCAGGGATCCTATTCTCGTCTACCGCTCCTCACAGAGCCATTTGAAGTAACTGCAATTAAATGGCCCTCTTACTCTAAAAGTGCAATACATAAACACGACGGTTTTTTTGGAGCGGTTCGCGTACTTTCTGGAAAAATAATCAATCGTGCATACAGACATGAATTACATGTGTTAAAGGAGATTGAGGTTACCGAATTTACTACTGGTGGAATTGTAGAAGAGCCTGACGGTACCATACATTTATTGGAGAACCCATTAAAAACCCCTAGTATTAGTTTACATGTTTATTATCCTACAATAACATCCTTTGAAGACATGCGGCTGTATAATATTGAGGAAAGGGCCATTGGCGTTTTGGGAAGCGGAGCTCAAGGCGCCTCATGGAAGAGTGAAGTTTCTGGCCATTTTAAGCGAATTCAAGAAAACGCATTTAAGTATTCTGGTATAGGAGAAACGGATAGTCATTATATCAGCCCGATTGTACCAAAACCCGCTAAAAATGAAATACTTGACGAATTGAGCGGCTATTACAACGAGCAAGCAAAAGTGTATGATGGGAATGACTTGAATATTAAATGGAGAAAAGACTATACTGAAGGAGTAAATAGAATCATTGCCGTGGAGCTCATGAAGCTTGACATTCAAGATTACATGGCATTGTGCTGTGGTACTGGCAGAAGACCAATAGAAATTCGAGATTTGACCGGTAAGAATTTTGAAATTTATGGAGTTGATATTAGTGAAAAGATGATTCAAGAAAGTAATGCACGGGGACTAAGGACAAAGCTCGGTGACATTACAAGTTTAGAGTTTGACTTTGATCAAAACTACGATTGTATTACTTACCTCTATGCCTTTGGTCATCTTACGTGCCGCAGCGATCGAGTTGAAGTATTAAAAAAATGCAAGAGCCACTTAAATTCTGGCGGCGTATTTTTTGCAGACTTATTCTGCGTTAGAAATGTCTTTGAATGGGGAGATGAAATTCAGCGAATTCATGCGAAGTATAGGTTGGAGGAACAAGGATACGAGCCCGGAGATGTTTTCTATAAAAGATCAGAAGGCGAGCATCGAGCATTTCTTCATTATTTCACTCGCGAGGAAATAGTCGATTTATTCCAAGAGGCTGGTTTTGAGCATATAGAGATTCATAAAATCGGATACACACAACGGTCGGGACAACTTCACGACACCTCAGATGAGGGTATGTATTGGGTAAAAGCTTGCTGAATTAACGGGCATTCCCCCAACGGTACATCCAAGAACTAATTGTTGAAATTAAGAAGCTAAATAGAATTGCTGTCCAAGTACTTTTAACGTGCAGTCCATCAAGCCATTGATCAGCAATACCAATAATTATCGCATTGATAATCAGAAGAAATAAACCTAAACTGAAGATGGTGATGGGAATAGTAACTAGGATTAACAGCGGTTTCAGTGTTGAATTAAGTAAGCCTAAAACCAAGGCAATACCAATGGCTGAGGTAAAGCTGTCAATTTGAACCCCAGGCAGTAACCAGCCGGCTACAAAGACAGACAACGAAGAAATGATCAAACGCGTTACGAGGCTTTTATTTTGTTTCATTTGAGGTAACTTGGTTGCATTAGAACTATTGAAAATGAAAGTACGTTTTTCCTTCCTTACATCTTTAATGCTAGTGCTAATATTCTCAGCATGTAGCAATGAAGAAATTCCTCAAAAGTCAACCCCTTCTCTATCAGGTAAAGTGGTTGAACTAGCAGATACTTCTGTTCGAGCCGAGCTCTTTGAAGATCCCCATAGTTATTCACGAGAAAATGCTAAAGTGACCCATTTGAATTGGGAGGCATTTATAGATTTTGACACTAAGATTATTTCAGCTACTGCAGAATGGGTATTGTCTACTGAGCATTCGGATACCGTAGTATTTGACGTGAAAGATTTAGAAATTGAAAAGGTTTTAGTTGACGGTGAGTCTTCAGTTTGGTCCTTAGAAGGAAATGATGAATTGTTGGGTTCTGCCTTGGTAGTTCCCGCGGGAGGTGCACAGATAATTGGTATTCAGTACAAAACATCACCAGAGGCTGAAGCGCTGCAATGGTATCCCGCGGAATTGACTCAAGGAAAAAGACAACCCTTTTTGTTTACGCAGAGTCAAGCAATATTGGCGCGTACTTGGATTCCTTGTCAAGATAGGCCGGGTGTGAGATTTACCTATGATGCAACAGTACAAGTTCCAAAGGAAACGTTAGCGCTTATGAGTGCATCAAATCCCACTCAGAGGAATGAACAAGGAATCTATGAATTTAGTATGCCTCAACCTATTCCGTCTTATCTGTTGGCACTTGGAGTAGGTGATCTAGCATTTATTCCAATAGGTGAGCGTTCTGGAGTTTATGCAGAGCCAGAAATGGTACGAAATGCCGCCTATGAATTTGCGCAAACGGAGGAGATGATAAATGATGCTGAAGAAATGTACGGTCCCTATTATTGGGGCAGGTACGATATGCTTGTTCTTCCTCCTTCATTCCCATTTGGAGGAATGGAAAACCCCAGATTAACCTTTTTAACACCCACTGTCATTGTTGGTGATCAGAGTTTAGTAAGTCTTATTGCACACGAATTGGCGCACAGTTGGAGTGGCAATTTAGTTACCAATGCTACTTGGAACGACTTCTGGATCAATGAGGGGTTTACGGTATACTTTGAAATGCGAATCATGGAAAAGTTATATGGTGTAGAATTCGCGAACATGCTAGAGGCTTTGAGTTATGATGACCTGCAGAAAGAACTCGCGGTCATGCTGGAAGATAATGTAGAAGCCACAAGCTTGAAACAAGATTTAAAAGGTAAAAACCCGGACGATGGTGTTACGGCAATTGCCTACGATAAAGGCTTTCATTTCTTAAGATTGTGTGAGAATACGGTGGGACGCAACAAGTGGGACAAATTTCTGAAGTCGTACTTTGATAAGTACAAGTTTAAAACTATGGTTACTGAGGTATTCTTGCAAGAATTAGCAGGGGTGCTTTCTCAAGGCCAATGGGACAGCATAGGTGTTGAGCAGTGGGTTTACGGCACAGGATTGCCGCTGAACTGTCCTTTTCCAATATCTAATCGATTTGTTGTAGTGGACAATGCGGTTAGAATGATGCTTTCCGCAGATCCTGAAGCAGAGGATGTGCAATCTATGGTTTACTTGCCGCAAGAAACTACCATTCGTTGGACTACTCAAGAATGGTTGAGATATATAAGAGGGTTAGAAGATGGAGAGGCTACAGAAGGACATTATGCGCTCGCAGATGGTAATTACGGATTTAGCGAAAGTCCTAATCCTGAAATCATTGCAGCATGGTATTCAGCAATATTGAAAACGGGCTTTGAAGGCTATGATTCATCTGTTTATACTGAAAAAGTAGAGCGCTTTTTAGGAAGTGTTGGTCGCAGGAAATTCATAGTACCTATGTATCAAAGCATGCTTCAGGGTGATATGAAAAGAAAAGAGTGGGCAAAGAAAATTTATATGGATTCCCGTGCATCTTATCATCCTTTAGCGCAGGGAACACTAGATGATCTTTTTTCTGAGACTATGGAATAATTTGAATATTTAAGCTGTCCGATTCAGGCCAAAGTAATTCAAAGCTTCCTTTGTTTAAGTCGTTTTCTTCGCCATCATTCTCATCGCGCTGAAACAGCGTTTTTAGGTCTTCCTTCTCTTGCTTTAGGCTAGATTTTAATGAGGTGCGTATTTGTTTCTTGTCCAAACTAATACACGGGTCTTCTAGATTGCATCCAACAAGAAGTCTCATGTAGGGTTGGTTTTCCGTCTCCGCTTCCGCAACCCATTCGCCTAGATCTCTATTTGAGTTTTTCCCTCGGACGGCTAAATCTTTCAGACCAATTCGGATACTGTACTCTATAGCATCTGTTTCTAGATTTTGCCAGCCATTTACCCCAAAATTAATAGCACTATTATTCACTTGGGTTTCCGGCACAATCAAAGTGTCTCCACGAATTTGAAAAGGGCCTTTGAGGTAGGGGAATTCAATTTTAGAGAGTTCATTTCTATCAACAAAGGAACTTAACTCTTGAAGAGGGCTATAATTACGAAGGGAACCGTTGCGAACCTCTGCTTCAACATCAATTATTGTCTTTTGTGATTGCACCTGCCATTCAGAATCAAAATAAAAAGTCATTTCAGCAGTAGCGTTTGCGCTTCCTTTGAGATTGCTTTCGTCCAAATCTTCAATATCAAAGCTGTTAAAACTTTTGAGTAAACGGTCTAATTCAATGGCGTTACAAGAGGCTGTGCTCCAAAATCTGCTACCTTCTTTTTCTTCCGCTAGCGACCAATTTCCCATGAATGTGCCTCCACAACCATCAATTCGCATGTCTCGTCCAAGGAGTTTAGTCCTACGGTTATAAACTACACCGCGCAGACCTTGGCCATTAAATTCCCCAAGATGTAATTGATCTACATAGAGGTCTACTTGGAAATCAAAACCAAAATCATCTTCGGCATCATTACTATCTTCAAATTCCCAAAAGAGCAGCGGATCAGCATCTATAATTGGACTTTCTAATCGTAAAATTATTTGCGGTCTTCCATCCAAAGCATTTTTCACTAAACCTGTTGCAACGGCATTATTGGGTCCACTTTTCAAAAAACAGCGCTCTACTTTAATATCATTTTCTACTACAATGAGTTCGGCTTCAACTTTTTCAAAACGTATAGTACTTTCACTAATCCCGAAGCTAACCTCTTTTAATTGAAGATTACCTTCAAAGGAAGTTTGACCTAAAGGGTTAAAATGATCCCAAGAATCAAATTGCTGTCTCACAAGAAGGTTATTCCCACTCCAAAAGCCCATTGGATTCGTTAAACTTTCCACATCTACAAGGGCAAAAAGCTCGCTTAGATTCGAGCCGCCTGCTAGTTGGGCATGAAGCTCAGGTTGCTTTCCGCTGAGCAGTGCGCTACCTGTTAGCTCTCCGGTGGACGTTTTAAGTGAAATGGTATCAATGTTGATACTAGGCACGTCATTCCAATGAACCTTGATGCTAGAAGAGAAATCTGAAATAGCGATGCCTTTATAGTGAAAGGCACTTTTTGAGGGCTGAAGCTGAATCTCCCAGTTTTCATAGCTTCCCTCCCATTGTACAGTACTTTTTAACTCGTCTAGTTGTATATCTTCTGCTGTTAATAGCGGAAGGCTTCTTATTAGCGGAAGCAGATTTCCCCTCTCTAGATCTAAATTGCCTCCTACTTGGTTTAACTCCCCTGATAGCGCTAGACCATTAATTTTCATATCTGTAGTAGTCAACTTCCATAAAAGATCATCACCTGTAAAGTCAAACGAACCGTTGAGATGTCCGTCATTTATCCATGTGTCACCATCTAAATTCAATATATTATGGATTAAATCTGCCTGACCACGTAGAGCAATAGAATCACTGATAGTGCCGGATAGTAGTGCGCTTTTCGCATAGCTTGAATAGCCGATTCCTTCCTTGGGTGCCTCATATTCTATATGTAGATCCACAAATTGGACTTGTGATAATTCGAGACTCTTGGATGCGCCTTCATGTTCATTTTCAATAAGTTCCCAATTGGTCACTGCTCCATTATCAAATAAAAGCAAACTGCCATCTGCGAGGCTTAATTCTTCAACAATGTATTCTCCCTGAATTACAGAAAACAGATTCATACCAAGCCCTACATATTGAGCTTTGAGCAGAAATTGGTCTTTGCGCAGGGGATCCTCAATACTCACGTTTTTCAGGGCAATACGCACTCTTGGGAACCCGCCTATTAGATCTAGGTCAATATGTTCTACAGAAACTGGTGCTTTAAGCTGTTCGTTGATTTTCTTAATTCCACCTGCAATGATAGCTTCTTGTTGAGTGTATAAATATCCGGCTGCGCCTCCTAGAAGAAGCATATTGAGCCCGAAGACTATACCAAGAACTTTAAATGCCTTATGCATTTGCTTATCGCATTTTTAAGAAGCCGACCTCTTTGGAATCAAGGTGTCTGTATTGACCTCTGTTTAATCTTTTTTTAGTTAATCCTGCGAAAGAAACCCGATCCAACTGTTCAACCTCAAATCCGTAATGGGCAAAAAGTCTACGAACAATTCGAGGTTTATTAACATGAATACGCATACCAATTTCACGCTTGTTTTTATCGTCCGTAAAATTAATTTCTTCCACAGGTACAGGGCCTTCTTCTAAAACAGTTCCTGCCGCAATGGTGTCCAATTCCTTTTTACTTAACGGTTTATCTAGCACAATATGATAAATGTTTGCGGCACTGTTAACTCCTTTGGTTAAACGCTTAGCCGTATCGGCATCATTTGTTAGAAGTAGCACTCCTGTGCTTCCGCGTTCCATTTGACCCACGGGATAGATTCGTTCTTTACATGCGTTCCCTGCAAGCTCAAAAACTGTTTTGCGCGCTTTTGGATCATCCATGGATGCGAGAAACCCTTTAGGTTTGTTTAAGAGTACATAACGCATTTTATCCGTCTTGAGCGTGGTGCCGTTGTATTTGATAACATCCTCTGGTTTCACTTTGTAACCCATGGATGTGACCACTTTATTATTAACGGATACAAGCCCTGCACCAATTAAATCATCTGCTTCGCGACGCGAACATATACCCGCATTAGATAAGTACTTGTTCAGACGTATGCTATCACTTGAACCGCTTAATTGTTCTGCCGTTTTACTGCGAACGCCACGGAACTTTTTGACAGGACGAGCGCCGTGAATAGGACGGTCATCACCTGCTTCTCTGTCCCAAGTTTTCTTTGGTCCACTAGCGAATCTATTTTTGTCCTCTGACTTTCCCTTACGTGGTCCTTTACTTTGTGGTCTACTGTTGCGCATGGCAGAAATAATTTTAGCAAAGTTACTTCAGTTCTAGGCCATTACTGCTTATTTTCTTGGTGAATGACTAACATTCAATAGGAAATAGTTGAGGCACTAAACTTTCGCCGAAATAATAGAAGAGGAGGAGCTGCCATTCAAGGCAATGGTGCTGTGCCATAAGAGGTCCAGCTTCCTTAAGAATTCGCTGCATCTGTCCGCGAGAAATGAGCTCGCATGGAAGCTCCTCGTTCTTCCGGTACTTTACTTCAATAATCACAAGGATATTTTCTTTTCGAGCAACTACGTCAATTTGTGTTCTTGATTTACGATAATTCTCGTAGAGAATTTCATAGCCTTTATTTTGAATGTACGCAGCAGCATGTTGCTCATAAAGTTGATAATCCATACACAAAGATTCCTAAGCGGACTGCCAGAGAACAAGTATTGTGAGCAAGAATTAATTATGAACTATAGTTTAAATTCAATTTGATTTTTATTTACTTCTGCGGAACTGCCAATGACCAAGGGGAATTGTTGTGAAGTATGTCCAAAAGGTAAATTAGTAAGCACAGGAATGCTCAGCTCATCAAAGTATTTTCTCAACGTTTTTTCCACCTCTGTACCCCAAGGAATGTCGTGGTCATGAATATCTGAAAACTGACCCAACAAAACCCCTCTCAATCCTTTGAAAGCACCTTGGCGCTTGAGAGACAATAACATTCGATCAAGGTGGTAATGGTATTCATCTAAATCTTCAAGCAGTAAGATGGCATTTTTTAAGGAAGGAAGTGAAGGTGTGCCGTAAATACTGAATATAACGCTGAGGTTGCCTCCAATAAGAGTGCCTCTACAGTGCCCGTGATCTTCTTTAAGTTCCAAAGGTTGTGGACCGTGGGAAAGCACCCGGAATGTATCATTCAAGTGATCATTGGTAGTATTTTCAAAGCTAATGGGCATGGCAGCATGCACTGTTGGAATATCGTGTTGATGTGCATGAAGCAAAAAGGTAGTAAAGTCAGAAAAGCCGACTAACCATTTGGGATGTTTCTTAAGAGATGACCAATCAACAGCATCTACAATGTCTGCACTTCCATACCCTCCGCGTACATTCCAAATGGCCTTAATACCCTTGTGATCAATGAGCTTGTTAAATGATTGAATACGCTGAGCTATGGAACCTGCTACTTGGCCTTCACGAAAAAGAATGTCGTCCTCAAAGTGAACCCTGAATCCTGCTTTTTCAATAAACTCAGTGGCTGTATCTATCATTTCTTGAGTGGCAAATCGAGCTGTGGCACTCAGTCCTATCAAATCGCCGGGCTTTAAAAAAGCAGGAATTCTTTGTTTCATACTTGAAAAATAGCACATAAAACCTTGTTATCTTTACGCTAGCATTTTTAAGCTACACATTCCTGATGAGTACAAACAAAAAAATCATGGTGACGGCAGCTTTGCCGTATGCCAACGGTCCCATTCACATTGGTCACTTGGCCGGCTGCTACTTGCCGTCGGACATCTATGTGCGCTACATGCGAATGCGGGGGCGTGATGTAAAGTTTGTTTGCGGCTCAGACGAGCATGGAGTGCCAATCACCATAAAGGCTAAAAATGAGGGCATTACTCCTCAAGAGGTGGTAGATCGTTACCATAAAATGATGGGTAGCGCTTTTGAAGAATTCGGAATCAGCTTTGATCATTACAGCCGAACTTCTAGTGAGCAGCATCACAAAAATGCTAAGGAGTTCTTCATGAACCTGCACCAAAAGGGGGCCTTAGAAGCAAAAGATACCCAGCAATATTATGATCCTGAGGTAGGTCAGTTTTTGGCCGATAGGTATATTACAGGTACCTGTCCTAAATGCGGACATGAGGAAGCTTATGGAGACCAATGCGAGAAATGTGGTTCTTCGCTCAGTCCTACAGAATTGATTCAACCAAAAAGTGCGCTCAGCGGGGCAAAGCCAGAATTGCGTAATACTACCAATTGGTTTTTACCGTTGGATAAGTTAAGTGGAGAGTTACGTGCTTTTTTGGAGAGTCGTGAAAATTGGAAGCCCAATGTTCTTGGACAATGCATGAGCTGGCTTAATTCCGGTGACGGTCTGCAGCCAAGGGCTATGACCCGTGACCTGAATTGGGGAGTTCCTGTACCCATAGAAGATGCGGAGGGAAAAGTCATGTATGTATGGTTTGATGCACCAATTGGATATATCAGCGCGACTCAAGAATTATTGCCAAACGATTGGGAGTCCTATTGGAAAGGTGATGATGCGGAAATAGTGCATTTTATTGGCAAAGACAACATTGTTTTTCACTGCATTATTTTTCCTGCTATGCTGCAGCAGCACGGTGGATATGCCCTGCCTAAGCAGGTGCCGGCAAACGAATTCCTCAATTTAGAGGGACGCAAGCTCAGTACCTCTAAAAACTGGGCAGTATGGCTTCATGAGTACCTTGAAGATTTTCCTGGACAGCAGGATGTGCTGCGCTATGTATTGACTGCTACCATGCCAGAAACTAAGGATAATGACTTCACCTGGGCTGATTTCCAGCAACGCAATAACAGCGAGCTTGTGGCAGGATTTGGAAACTTTGTAAACAGAGTAATGGTATTGACTCACAAATACTACGGTGGTGTTGTTCAATCTCCAGGAGTACTGACTGATGCAGATTGTGAAGCATTAGCGACCATGTCACAATATGGCCGCCGCATAGCTAAGAGTTTGGAAGAGTTCAAATTCAGAGAAGCCATTGGTGAGGCCATGAATCTAGCCCGGCTTGGTAACAAGTATCTTCAGGATCAAGAGCCATGGAAGGTGTACAAGCAAGATACTGAAAGGGCAGGAGCAATTTTGTTTGTTGCCACTCAAATAACAGCTGTACTCAGTATTGTGTTTGAGCCGTTTTTACCACAGACGTCTGCCACACTGCGTTCTATGCTTGCTATGAATGGCACACCAAATTGGGAAGAAACAAACAAAGAAAACATAGTTGCGGATGGTACACAGCTAGGTGAGGCAGAATTACTATTTGCAAAAATAGAAGATGCCCAAGTTGAGCAGCAGCGCGCAAAATTGGAAGCAAACATTCAAATAAAACAGGAGGAAGACGTGGAAAATCAAAAACGCGAACCACAAAAAGAGAACATCACATTTGATCAATTTATGGAAATGGATCTACGCGTAGGGACTATCCTAGAGGCAGAGCGTGTTCCAAAAGCAGACCGACTACTAAAATTCACAGTAGATACAGGATTAGATAAGCGCACTATTGTCAGCGGTATTGCTTTACAGTTTACTCCGGAAGAAATGGTTGGCAAGAAGGTAACGGTGCTTATGAATTTGCCTCCACGTAAGATTCGCGGTGTAATTAGCCAAGGAATGTTACTTATGGCAGAGGATAGCAGCGGTTCTTTACGATTAATGACACCTGAAAACGGCGCTGAAAGTGGTTCGGTTATAGGATAAATATTGGCTCCGTAGTTCAACGAATAGAATGCAGGTTTCCGGAACCTGAGATAAGGGTTTGATTCCCTTCGGAGCTACTAAAAGCCTCAGCGGAAGCTGGGGCTTTTTTATGATTGAAACTATGGGAAATAAAAAAGGCCCCC
>MDSX01006216.1_pt1 | contig 31016 bp, 26 predicted proteins | sample 811141 | NCBI WGS metagenome assembly MDSX01 (sample SAMN05326642, study PRJNA326480) | marine metagenome | isolation source: seawater | place: Atlantic Ocean: South East | collected 2010
GAGATACCTAAATTGGTAGATGTAAATGCTGTAAGAAAGAACAGTCTTTTTTCTGGGGCAATATGGATTGGAGGATTAGACCAAGCAGAAAATTTAAGATTAGCTGCTATGACATATCGTCAACGTGGATCTGATTTTTGGCCTGGACCACTCGATCAAGCTACTGGTAACACCTCCAAAGCACAATGTGATGAGTGGGATAGAATATATAAAGTAGATGGTAAAAATATTATTGACCATGCAAACAACTTCACTGGAGTTGTTAATGAACAGATAGAAGAATGGCCAGGAGAGTATGCTCCTTATTATGATGGCGATGGCGATGGGACTTACAATCCTCAAAACGGATTAGATTATCCAGTACTACAGAACCAATGTAGGGGCCAAAAAATAGATAACGAAGCAGAGGATCAACCTGATCAAATGCTATGGTGGATATATAACGATAAAGGAAATATTCATACTGAAACCCAAGGTGACCCAATTGGTGTAGAAATGCAAACTACGGCATTTGCCTTTGCTACCAATGATGAAATCAATGATATGACTTTCTATACTACATTGATAACTAATAGGGGTGCTACAGAGTTAAATAATACTTATTTTGGTCAATGGGTCGATGCAGATTTAGGAAACTATGCAGACGATTATGTTGGATGTGATGTTGGGCTTTCTCTAGGTTTTTGTTACAATGGTGATGATAACGATGAGGGAGTATTAGGATATGGACTAAATCCTCCATCTGTTGGGGTAGATTTCTTCGAAGGTCCAAAAATCAAACAAATTAGTCCTGGAGGTGTCGAAGAAGAGGTTGAACTAGGAATGAGCAAGTTTGTTTACTACAATAACACACAAGATAACATTAATGGTAACCCTTTTATTGCAACGGACTTTTATAATTATTTAAGGGGTAAATGGCGTACTGGAACGGATATTCAGTTTGGAGGAAATGGAATTACTGGAACAGATGGAACAAAAGCAGATTGGATGTTTCCATTTGATACAGATACTACTCACCCCGGTCAGAACTGGAATGAGAATTCAGCAGGCAATCAACCTGCAGATAGACGTTTTATTCAGTCTTCTGGGCCCTTTGTATTGGAACCAGGTGCTGTTCAAAAACTAACAGTCGGCGTAGTATGGGCAAGAGCACCTTTTGGTGGTGCTACCGGTTCACTAGAGTTATTAAAATTAGCGAGTAGTCGAGCACAAGAGTTATTCAACTCATGCTTTGATTTAATCGATGGCCCTGATGCTCCAGAAGTAGAGGTTCATGAGCAAGATCAGCAGATTGTATTGTCACTAGGTTTGACAAATACGGAACGTGTAGAAAAATATAAAGACACCCTTTTGGATGGTGCCAATAGAGAAGAATATTTTGGTTTCCAAGGCTATCGCGTTTTTCAATTAAAAGATGGCGGAGTTAGTTTATCAGAATTAGACGATTTGAGTAAGGCAAGAGAAATCTTCCAGTGCGATTTAGAAGATGAGTTTGATGTATTAATTAACCAAGAGTTTCAGTTTGATGTGGGAGCACCAATACCTGTTTTAAAAGTAAGGGGTGATAACAAAGGTCTAACCCATACTATTCGTATTACTGAAGATGAGTTTGCTACTGGATCCAATAAGACGTTGGTGAATTTCCAAACTTATTACTACATCGTCCTTTCATACGCTGCTGGTGAGAGTAATACCCGACCATACCTACCTGGTAGAAAAATTAAAAAGTTCAGTGCATCACCACATAAGTTAGAACCTAAATTTGGAGGTTCAAGTGTACCCTCTTTTTATGGTGATGGTCCAGAATTGCAACGTCTTTCAGGAAAAGGAAATGGCATGAATGAGTTGGAATTAAAACCGGAGGTTATAGATGATATTCTTACAAATAATAGTGTTGCAAATCCAATTTACGAGAACGGAATGGGACCAGTTGATATTAAAGTGATTGATCCTTTGAAAATACCATTAGGCGAATTTGAGTTATCTCTTGTACCAAAAGGAGTTACTCAGAATGCAGGAAATAATGAAGATAGCCTTTGGGCAGATAGTACGGCTTGGATTTTAACTAATCTAACAACAGGTGAATCGGTAACTTCAGATACTAGTTTAGCATATGAGAATGAGCAAATTATTTTAGCTTCAACTACAGGAAAAAGCATCTTGGATTGGGGTATGGCTGTAACAATAAGTCAAATTGCTGCTCCAGGAGTAGATCCAGTTCGAAATTTAGATAACGGATTCGTAGATTGGTCAGTTACTTTTTCTGATCCGAGTAATGAATGGTTATCTGCTGTTAGTGATAACGATGCTGGTAATGCCAACCAATTAGGAATGTTTGACTGGATACGTTCAGGAGTTAATGGTAAATTAGAAGGTTATAATGATCCATCATTCCATGATTATGCATCCAGTGGTAATGCACTAGATCCAGATGCCAAATATGAGTCCATCTGGGAGGGGCGTATTGCTCCCAATAGATTGGTTTCAAATACACTAGCAGCAGCTACTCCAGGTCGTCCTGCGACTGCAGTTCAAGCTATGACTTTTGGTTATCAAGCGATGCAGGGTATTGGACTTGATAAATTAAGTAGTGTGGATATTGTTCTAACGCCAGATGAATCCAAATGGAGTGAATGTGTGATGTTAGAACTTGGAGAAGATCAAGGTCTTAATCAAGACCAAACTGAGAAGTTTTCCATGCGAACGGGTACACTTTCTTATAAGGGGTCAAACCTTAAACCAGGAAAAACAATCTTCCCTGGTTATGCTATTAACGTGAATACAGGTGAACGATTGAATATTATTATAGGAGAGGATTCTTATCAACGAAGTGAAAATGGAAGAGATATGAAGTGGAACCCAACTGATAGGAACAGACTAGTAAACGGAACGTATGCCTCTTTTGGAGGACGACATTTCATTTACGTAATGGGTTCTCACAAAGGTATTGCTACTGCTATTCATCCTAAACTTCCTATCTATGATAAGGGTGAAGAGTATTACAGCATGTTGTCATCGATGACTGTTGCTAATAGAACATCTACTCTTACTAAAATTTTCCAAAATTGTGATTGGGTAATTCCAGCTTTAATGGCACCTGGAAAGTCATTAATCGAAAATGAGGATGGAATACCCACACCACCAAATGAAGTAAAAATCAGATTACGTGTGGGGATGCCTTATGGTGTTACACCCGAAACTTCAGATGTAAATGAAGGACGTCCTAAGTACAAGTTTAGTACTGAGGACATTTATAATGACATTAACAAGGAAAATGGTCGTGCAGCTTTAGACATGGCCAACATTGTACCTAATCCGTATTATGCATTCTCCGGATATGAAGGAAGTGCAATTGATAATAGGGTTAAGCTTACTAATTTACCAGTTAAATGTGAGATATCGATTTACACATTGGATGGTGCTTTAGTTAGAAGGATAAAGAAAGATGATATAACTACTGAAGCTGATTGGAACCTTAAGAATAATGCGAACGTTCCTGTTGCCAGTGGATTATATATTATTCATATTGATGCTGGAGATTTAGGAGAGAAAATTTTGAAGTGGATGGGAGTAATGAGAGAGTTAGATTTAGATTCTTTCTAGGACCAATAAATTAGAAAACAAATTAATGAAAAAAACAATCATATTAGCAATCATTTTATCTGCTTCGACAGCTATTTTGGCAGGAAATCCAGATAGAATTGGACAAGCAGGAGCTACTCAATTAAATATCAATGGTTGGGGTAGAAGCTCTGGTTGGGGTTGGGCCTCAGTAAGTAGCGTCAAGGGATTGGAATCGATTTACAATAATATTGGTGGGCTAGCTCATACGGATAATACTGAGATCATATTTTCTAGAACATCTTGGTTAATGGGTAGCGATATAAGTATCAACACATTTGGATTTGCTCAAAACATTGGAGGATCTAGTGGTCTTGGAGTAAGTATTATGAGTTATGATATGGGTGAAATACCAATTACTACATATGAGCAACCAGATGGAGGAATTGGAACTTATAAACCAAGATTTACCAACATTACGGCTGCTTATTCTAAGCGTTTTACTCAAGAAATATCTGGTGGTATTGGAGCTAAAGTTTTTTCAGAATCAATTACCAATGCTAAAGCACAGGGTATTGCACTTGATGCGGGTATTCAATACATTACAACGCTTCGAAAAGCTGACAAAATCAAGAAAAACGATGTAAAATTTGGAGTTTCACTGAAAAATATTGGGCCTGATGCTCGCTATGCTGGTGATGGATTGTCTACAAAATTACAGAACCCTACTAAGGGTGTAGAATATACTGTTAATCAGAGGGCTGCAAAGTTTAATTTGCCTACATTAATGAATATTAGTGCCTCTTATGATTTGAGATTAGACAACAATGACGAGACTTATTTTCATCGATTTACACCTGCATTTACATTCACCAACAATGCATTTGCAAATAACCAATTTACACTAGGTGCTGAGTATGCTTACAAGAGTATGTTTCAGATTAGAGCAGGATATGCTTATGAAGATGGCATAACAAGCTACGAAACTAGAGTAAATGCATTCACAGGAGTTATGGGAGGTTTTACTTTTGAAGTTCCCATTAAAAAAGGGTCTGCCAATACTTTTGGATTAGATTATTCATACAGACATTCAAACCCATTTGGAGGTTCGCATTCTTTTGGAGTTCGTTTGAGTTTAGGAGAATAATCCGATAATTTACTAAAATTTAACCTTATGTCCCCGCACATTGTTGCGGGGCTTACTTTTTATAAAAACATGTCAATAAACTACGTTTCACAAGAAGGATATGATTCACTCAAAGAGCAAATTGCTCACTTAGAAAAAGTTGAGCGAAAGAAAATAAGTAATCAAATTGCAGAAGCACGTGATAAAGGTGATTTATCGGAAAATGCAGAATATGATGCGGCTAAAGAAGCCCAAGGGCTTTTAGAAATGAAGATTTCGAAGTTGAAGAATACAATGGCCAATTCTCGCGTTATTGATCCTAAAGATTTAGATTTGAGTAAGGTGAATATTCAAACTAAGGTTAGATTAATGAATATGAAATTTAATAAGGAGGTGACTTATTATATTGTAGCTGAAAGTGAATCTAACCTAAAAGAACATAAAATTTCAGTGAAATCTCCAATTGGCGAAGGCTTAATGGGTCGAAAAGTAGGTGATGTTGTAGATATTCAAGTTCCTGCTGGTGCGATCCAATTTGAGATTTTAGAAGTTAGTTTGTAATGACCATTTTTGAAAAAATTGTAGCTGGAGAACTCCCATCCTACAAAGTGGCCGAAACTGAAAACTGTCTAGCATTTTTAGATGCTTTTCCACTTAAAGAGGGCCATTTGCTTGTGATACCCAAACTTCCAACGGATTATATTTTTGATCTAAATGATTATGATTACTCAGAACTTTATCTATTTGCTAAAAAAGTAGCTAAAGCTATGAAATCTGTTTTGCCTTGCAATCGAATTGGGGTAGCAGTGATCGGTTTAGAAGTTCCTCATGCTCATATTCACTTAGTTCCAATCGATTCTGTTGGAGATATTGATTTTTCTCAACCTAAGATTGAAGTAAAAGCAAATCGAATGAATGAAATAGCTACTTCAATTGCTAAAGCTTTTCAAGAATTAGATTGATGCTTATTTAATCTTGTCCGGATTTTTTGAAACGAAGCTGCTCCAACTGTTAAAATGCTCATTTTTGTTTTCTTGTCCAGGTTTGTATGAGAAATAGTGACATATAGCGATTGCTAGTGCGTCTGTAGCATCAAATTTCGAATGAAGTGTTTCTAGATTTAATAATGACTTGACCATAGCTGCTACTTGCTCTTTGGATGCAGTTCCTCTGCCAGTAACACTTTGTTTTACTCTTCTTGGAGCATATTCAAAAATGGGTATATTTCGATTTAAAGCCGCTGCCATACTTACACCTTGTGCTCGTCCAAGTTTTAACATGCTTTGAGCATTTTTTCCATAAAATGGGGCTTCGATAGCAAATTCATCTGGCAGGTAAGTATCAATGAGTTTGGAGCATTTATCAAATATGGATTGGAGTTTCATTGCATGGTTAATTTCAGATCTTAAATCAAAAATCCCCATACTAATATAGTTTAGCTGATTTTTTTTAATTCCGATGACTCCATATCCAGCGATATTAGTTCCAGGGTCAATGCCTAAGATTATTTTATCGTAAGTATTATCTTTCGCCACGATTACATACAAAGTTAACCCTAACACAATTAAAGATTATTAACACATCATTAAAAAATGAAAGTTAACCAATACACCAATATATATACTGTGTTAAAGTGGTTTTTTAGTATTTTATCGTGTCTGTTTTTTTATCAATCAATTAACGAATTAGACTGGGATAGTCACTTTATTCCTTTATTTAAATCTGCCTTTGAAACCTATCCATTTCATTTTATTCTAGTGTTTTTGATGGTTATTGTCAATTGGAATTTCGAGGCATTAAAATTTAAAATACTCTTAAAATCTAAAAGCATATCCAGAACTCGAATATTTTTTACGGTACTTGGAGGTATGGCAATAAGTAATTTTACTCCCGCAAGATCTGGTGAATATATAGGCCGAAGCCTTCTATTAAGAGGTGTTCACCCTATTCGGGTGACTATTGCGACAGTAGCAGGTAATTTAGCACAAGTCTTAATGACCTATAGCATTGGGCTTTTGAGTATTTTCGTAGTTTATGTATTTTTTGATTTTTATGATCAATGGGCTGATCAGACTTCTTACATTTTAGCAATTATATTGTGTTTATTTCTCTCACTGTTCATATTACTATCTAAGAGAATAATTAAGAAGTTGAGTATAATTTTGCCATCTAAGATTAGTTCATTTTTTAAGCTAGTTCAGCATTATAATTTTTCTGTATATGGACGGGTAGTTATCCTTTCTTTTTTTCGATACTGTGTTTTTTCTGCTCAACTATTTATCTTGTTGCAATTATTTTCCAACTTTTCGTTGCCCCATAATTTAATCTGGTTAGTGCCTGTAGCTTTTTTGCTTCAAAGTATAGTACCTATACCAGCTATATCAGATATTGGTGTCAGAGTAGGTGTTTGCGGGTTGCTATTTGGAGATTACATATCTAATATATCTTTAGTTCAATCTGTAACATGTTTGTGGGCTATTAATTTAATTTTACCCGGAGTAATTGGGGCAATCTTTTTACTGTTATCTAATTTTATGAGAGAATGATTATTGGATATCTTACATTAATTTTTTTCTCGGCAATTTTTTATTTCTTCCTACTTAAAAAGTATGGAATTTTGTGGAAGTTCCTCCCAAGTCATCAAGAGATTGGTAAGTTTGAACAATCCAATTATTCTGTTTCTATTTTAATACCATTTAGAAATGAAAGTAAGGTATTGCCACGATTAATTGATTCGTTAAACTTACTTGACGTAAATCAAATTCATGTTGAAGTCATTTTCATCAATGATCATTCAACGGATTTGAGTTGTGATTTATTGCATAAGTGTAACTTGCCATATAAGATATTTCATCTCGATAAAAAAAATGGTAAAAAGTCTGCAATTGAGATGGGTTGGAACGTTGCAAAAGGAGACTTTATTTTTCAAACAGATGCAGATTGTACATTACCAAAAAAATGGTTGCAATCTATGTTAAGGTCCTTTGATAAGTCAGAGGTGATTTTTGTAAGTGGTCCTGTTGTGTTTAATAATTCAAAGAATTTTTGGCAAAAATTGGTTGCACTCGATTTTATGTCATTGATAGCAATAGGAGCAGCTCATATAAGATGGAACAAACCATTGATGTGCAATGGTGCGAATATGGCTTATAGACGGAGTCTGATAACGAATGCAGATATTCATATTGAACAAGCAAGTGGGGATGATGTTTTTCTTCTACAAAGTGCGAACAGACTCCATAAAAATGGTATTCAATTTTGTAAGAATAAACATGTTATAGTAAAGACGGAAGGGCCTAAAAGTCTAAATTCCTTTTGGAATCAACGTTTACGTTGGGCAAGTAAAAATAGCGATTATGATTCTAGTTTTAACACATTTCTTATGATTGGTATTTGGTTATTCAATTTTCTAATCTTGGGGTCATTGCTTTCTTTCTCAAAATTGGGTGTATTAGCTGCCTTTTTTTTGATACTTATGAAAACAATATCAGAGTTAAGTTTTTATTCTAAATATGAGCATTTTATGAAAGTGAATAATGGTTATTGGCTGATTTTATTGGGGCAGCTATTCCATGTGGTATATATGGCTATACTGCCGCCCTTATCTCAAGTTTTAAGTTATAAATGGAAAGCGAGAGTTATCAAATGATAGAATTACCTGATTTAGAGATGGAAATATTACGTGCCTGTTTATTTCCAGAGACATTCGATACCCTTGTATATGAATGTAAATTGGAAACAAAGCAAAGTGTAATAGCTGATGCCATTAAGAATCTAATCCATTACAAGTTATTGATTGCAACTAACATTGATGTCAGCCTCTCGTGGATTTATGATAGTGATAAAATGAAAGATAGTTCATTCAAAGCTACGGCCAAAGGAGTAGAATGGATGGAACTAAATCCCCCGGATTAATTTTTTTTAAACCCTAATCTTTTCCCTGTGGCAAATCCCCTTGGGTTGTTAAAATAATCTTTCTCTTGAACAGTTATTTCTTTCATGTTATCCATAGGAGGGATGTAAAGGTCAAAATCTAGAGCATACAACATGGTCTGTTCAATGACTTTAATAACGGATTCATTATTAATTTTTTGTTTACTAAAATCTTTGAATAGGAAATCTAATTGGCGTTGACCATCGACATAAAAATTGCCTTCACAGTTGATAAATATTCGAGCTAGAAGATAGCCAATGTCAGCCAATCGTTGGTATTTTAAGGAATCAGATAAAAAATTATAGGCTTGAATCATACCACAATATCCCCGATCTTGAACCTCGTTAACATAGGATGTTTTACTTATCTCATGTTCTGGAGGAAAAGAAAACACATTAGTGTGCATAATGAACGCAATTGTATCGCCGCTAAATTTCAAATGAAATTCAAATTCTCCAATTTCGGTAAGTTCCACTTCCAAGCTTTCATCTTTTGAAACAACTTCAGGTGTTAGTTTGTCAGCAATTTCTGTAGCACACTTTTTAAATTGCTCGAAAACAGTCAGTGTATTTCTGTATATGTGCTGCTTAAGAGCAGCTTTATTATTCAACCCATCAATGATTTTAACTAGTTTTTCAGACATGATTTTAAGTTATAATAAAAAACAAAACTAAACTATTAATAACTGAAATAATTAGGTGGCTTACTTTTAAAATAGGGCGTAAAAGCTTAGTTTTGCACCATTGTTAATTTGAATTATAACTCACTTCACTTATGTCTGAAACAGCAAAAATAAATATACAAGGAAAAGAAACAGAATTACCTCTAATCGTTGGGTCAGAGAATGAGATAGGTATAGATATTAGCAAATTAAGAGCTGAGACAGGTGCTGTTACTTTGGATTTTGGTTATAAAAATACAGGGAGTACTTCAAGTAATATTACCTATTTAGATGGTGAAGCCGGTATATTAAGACATCGAGGTTACGCTATCGAGGAGCTAGCTGAAAAAGCAGATTTTTTGGAGGTTGCTTATTTATTAATCAATGGTGAGTTGCCCAATGAGGAACAATACGAGAAATGGGATACTGAAATCACAAGACATACGTTAGTAAATGGTGATTTAAAAAATATTTTTGACGCTTGGCCTACTGGTTCACACCCAATGGGACAACTAATTGCGATGATATCATCGCTATCTTCGTTTTACCCAGAAAGCTTAAATCCAAACTCAGGTGATAAGGCTAGGATGAGAACCATTACTCGATTACTCGCAAAAATGCCAACGATATGTGCTATGATCTCTAAAAAAAGAATTGGGCATCCATTAATCTATCCTCAAAATAGCCTTGGCTATGTTGAAAATTATTTGAATATGACGTTTAAGCACGTTACTGAAGATTATCATATTGATCCAGTACTTGTTAGTGCCATGAACAAACTTATGATTTTACATGCTGATCACGAACAAAATTGCTCTGCGTCAACCGTAAGATTAGTGGGCTCATCACATGCTAACTTATATGCATCTATTAGTGCCGGTATTGCAGCTCTTTGGGGGCCATTACATGGTGGAGCTAATCAAAAAGTAATCGAAATGCTTGAAGCTATTCATGCAGACGGTGGTGATGCTCAAAAATATATTGATAAAGCAAAAGATAAAAGTGATCCATTTAGACTGATGGGATTTGGTCATCGCGTATACAAAAACTTTGATCCACGAGCTAAGATTATCAAAAAATCAGCCGATGAGGTTCTTGCCAAACTTGGTGTGAATGATCCTACATTAGAAATTGCCAAAAAATTAGAAGAGGTGGTTCTATCTGATCCATATTTTGTTGATCGAAAATTATTCCCTAACGTAGACTTTTACTCTGGAATTATCTACCGAGCTATGGGATTCCCAATTGAGATGTTTACTGTATTGTTTGCTTTAGGAAGACTTCCGGGTTGGATTGCACAATGGAAAGAAATGATGGAAGATAAGCACCCTATTGGTCGTCCTCGTCAAATCTATACCGGTCCAGTTTCTCGAAGCTTTGTTCCAAGAAGTGCGAGATAACGTTTATTGATTAGCTAATACAGTTTTTATAACCTTTGTGTCCAGCATGTATCGATCATTCAGGATGTCTTGATCGAGAACGATGTAATCAGCTAACTTACCCTTTTCTAGTGAACCGATATATTGATCCATACGATTGCTTTTTGCTGCCCATCGAGTCATACCTAACAATGCTTCTTTGGGAGACAATGACTCATTCATCATAAAGCCTCCAATGGGTTTGTTTTTTTCATTTTGACGATAAACAGCCGCATAAAAGGTTTTTAATGGCGAGATATCTTCAATTGGAAAGTCAGTTCCAAGAGGTAAATAATGGTTAAGTTTTAGAAGACTTCGATATGCATATGCACCATCCATACGATGAGAGCAAATCCTATCTGAAGCCCAATTCATGTCACTTGTTGCATGGGTAGGTTGAACGCTTGGGATGATGGAATAATCTACAAATAGATTTCGGTCAGATGGTGTAATAACTTGTGCGTGTTCAATCCTCCAACGATGGTCATTTTTGCCTTTGAGATGCTTTCCGTAAATTTCGAGTACTTTTCTATTTGCACTATCTCCAATACAATGTGTATTAGCTTGAAAATTCATAGCTAGAATTTGCTCACATAAGGAGTCAATGGTTTTTGGATTAGTCACCCACACCCCCGTAAAATTTTCTTTATCACAATATGGAGCTTTTAATTTTGCTCCTCTTGATCCTAAAGCACCATCTGCATAAATCTTAAATGAAGATACCTGAAGCTTTGGCCTTGTTATAGCTCCATTTTTTTTGAAATATTCAAAATTTTCACGACTAGGATTAGCCATGATATATAATCTGATTTTTAAATCGCCTGATTGTTGAAGGCTATCTATTAGTTGAATAGTGTTCAAGTCAAGTCCTGCATCAGTAACAGATGTTAGTCCAGCTTTAAAACAATTTTCTTGAGCTTTAAGAAGGGCAGAAATTTGGCTTGATCGGCTTGGTTTGTAAATTATACCGTCAACTAATTTCATAGCATTATCGGTAAGAAGTCCGGTCATCATACCATTTTTTTGTTCAATTATGCCGCCTTCTATCGATGTCTTAGTCGTGATACCAGCAAGTTCAAGAGCTTTTCTATTTGCGATTGCAGCATGACCATCTATACGCTTAATAAAGACGGGTCTATTTGGGAAATAGATGTTCAGTAAGTTATTTGAAATACTTCCTTTTTCAGTCCAGTCTGTTTGATCCCAACCACGTCCTGTAATCCAATAATCTTTATTTGATTTGGCAAATTCAACAGTTTTATTAACTACATCTTCTAGGCTGAATGTATTTCTTAAATCAACTTTATTGAGTGTGGTACCGTATCCATAGAAATGTGAATGAGCATCAATAAAACCTGGATAAATATATCCTTCATGTATCGATATTTTTTCTGAACTATATTTTTTTATGATATCATCTTTACTACCCCATTCCACTATTTTTGAGCCATACAAGGCCATTGCTTCTGCAGTTGAAAATAAACTGTCACACACATATATTTTTTTACCAATAATAATTTCGTCCACAGTTGTTTTGGGAGAACTACATGATAAAATACCAATTGATAAAATAAATACGAGTATTTTTTGCATCAAATTATGGTTGTGCCATTGTTTTTTCAGCCAAACGAAGAGCATTTGGAAGATTTACTAAACCACCAGTTTTTGATAATTTATGTGCTTTTGTTTTTCTTTTACTTCCAGGTATTCGAATTCTACCTTTTATTGGTACAGAGCTTTTTAGGATGATATTTTTTAGTTGGGCAGCTGATAGGTCAGGATAATAACTCCATATAAACGCTGCTACGCCTGATACTACTGGACTTGCCATACTTGTTCCATCATATGCTTCATACTGGTTTTCGGGGGTTGTACTGTATATATCAACGCCAGGTGAGAATAGGTCTACTTCTGTCTTACCGTAATTTGAGAAAGGGGCTAAAGCCTTTGATCCCGACCTCCAATTACTTGCTCCAACTTCTATCCAATTGGGATAGGCATCGTTAAAGTCATGTGGGAAATTATCAGATTTATCATTGTTTTTGCCATCATTTCCTGCAGCATGAACGAGCAATACATCCTTACTTGCTGCATATTTAATTGCTTCTTTGACGGCTAAAGAAAAATCACTATACCCTTTTCCAAAACTCATATTCACAATTTTGGCCCCATTGTCAACAGCATATCGGATGCCATTAGCGACGTCTTTGTCCCTTTCGTCTCCCTCAGGTACATTTCGGATGCTCATTATCTTACAGCTAGAGCATATCCCTTTGGCCCCAAAATTATTGCTTCCATCAGCAGCTACAATGCCAGCTACATGGGTTCCGTGTGAAGAAAAATCCGGTCCGTAGTATACTTGATTATTTCCATATACTCGTTCATCTAGGTTGTAATAATCATCCCCGACAAATTCAGTTCGTGGGTCAAAACTTGTATTGTACGCGTAGTTGTGCATGTAGTCGTATTGTTTGTAACCTTCTTCTAAATCTTTTTTCATTGTTGTCAAATCAAAAGACTTAGTCATTTTACCATATCGAATAATCATTCTTTTAGCTATTTCTTCAGATTTGCCTTTGCTTTTGTGATTTTCGATGGTGGTTTTGTCAATATTACCATCATATTGTTTTTCAATGGATTCAACTCCTTCATTAATAATTTGAAAGAATTCAAAATAGAGTTTAGCCTCTCTTTTTTGTTTTAAGAATTTTTTCTTCATCTTAAGATAGGTAGTGTATTCATCAGGGTTCTTTGCTTGAGCTTTAGGTTTTAATTCGTAGATGCGATTAAGGCGAGCATACTGACGTGTTAATTCCATATTGTCATAGGTTGTTTCTCCAATAAAGTTCCAACCATAAACATCATCAATATAGCCATTCTTATCATCATCAATTCCATTGTCCTCTATTTCAAGTGGATTTTTCCAGAGGTTATTGACTAAGTCTGGGTGATGGATGTCTACTCCTGCGTCTGCAATGGCAACTAGAATTGTTTGGGGCGTTTTTCCCTTCATCATTTCAACTGCTTCTTGGTACCCTATTCCTGCATTTCCCTTTTTTGAATAGGGTAGAAGATGCCATAGGGAGTCATTGGGGTTTTGTGCTTTAGTTCCCAATGCTATACAAAAGGTGATGATATATATATTGATTCGTTTCATACTATGTTTGAATTACACCTACGTTGTATTTTTCAACGGGTGCATGATTGGCCATTTCTATTCCCGTACTTATCCATTTTCTTGTATCGATTGGGTTTATAATTTCGTCTACCCAAAGTCGCGATGCAGCGTATTCTGGAGTAGTTTGTGTATTGTATCTGTCGATGATATTTTTGAGTAGCTCATTCTCTTTTTTAGAACTGATTTCTTTTCCTTGTTTTGATAGTGAAGTCTTTTCTATCTGCAATAGTACTTTAGCTGCTTGCTCTCCACCCATTACAGCAATTTTTGCAGAGGGCCAAGCAACGATAAGACGAGGGTCGTATGCTTTACCACACATGGCATAGTTGCCAGCACCATAACTATTGCCAATTACAATGGTAAATTTTGGAACGGTACTGTTACTCATTGCATTCACCATTTTAGCACCATCTTTTATAATGCCTCCATGTTCGCTCCTGCTACCAACCATAAAGCCAGTTACATCTTGAAGAAAAACTAAGGGTATTTTTTTCTGATTGCAATTCATGATGAATCGTGCAGCTTTATCGGCACTGTCTGAATAGATTACTCCACCAAATTGCATTTCTCCTTTTTTATTTTTAATAATCTCGCGATTATTAGCCACAATTCCTACCGCCCAACCGTCAATTCTAGCATATCCGCACAGTATGGTTTTTCCGTAATTAGCTTTATATTGCTCGAATTCTGAATAATCTACCAAACGTTTGATTAAATCAATACTTTTATAAGGTTTAGACCGATCGCTTGGTAAAATTCCAAAAATATCAGTGGATTTATGTTTCGGAAGTAGTGGTTCTTTTCGGTTGAATCCAGCCTTGTTTGGGTCTCCAATTTTGTCTACTAAATATCGTATGCGATCTAAACAGGATTGATCATTGGGAAAGCGATCGTCAATAATTCCAGATAAATCTGTTTGAGAAATAGATCCGCCCAGCGTTTCGTTGTCGATGGTTTCTCCAATAGCTGCTTTCACCAAATAGCTTCCAGCTAAAAATATACTACCAGTTTTATCCACGATTAAGGCTTCGTCGCTCATGATTGGCAAATATGCTCCGCCAGCAACACAGCTTCCCATAACAGCAGCAATTTGTGGTATACCCTTGCTACTTAGAATGGCATTGTTCCTAAATATTCTTCCAAAATGTTCTTTATCTGGGAAAATTTCATCCTGAAGTGGAAGATATACTCCTGCACTATCCACTAGATATATGATTGGGATATGATTTTCAAGGGCAATTTCTTGAAAACGTAAGTTCTTTTTGGCAGTAATAGGAAACCATGCACCCGCTTTTACAGTGGCATCATTTGCTACTAATAAACAAAGCCGACCAGATACACGAGTAATACCTCCTATTACACCTCCCGCAGGACAACCTCCATGATCCTCATACATATCATGTCCAACAAATGTTCCTATTTCCAGAAAATCAGCATCATCATCTTTGAGGTAATCGATGCGTTCTCGTGCAAGCAATTTTCCTTTTTTGTGTTGTTTTGCCGCAGATTTCGTACCACCGCCTTGATGTATCTTTTTAACGAGGTCTTGGTATGTTTTAAGAAGGAGTTTGTTCTTGTCTTGATATTTATTAAATGTCAAATTAGTCTTGCTCATAATTCCTAGGCTCAAACGTACTAAAATTTAAGGGAAGTTCTTATTTGAAATATCCCATTTTTTGTAATTTATTACTCAATTATATAAGATTTACATGCAATAAAATGAGTAAATAGATTGCTTAGATGTTACGTCGGTGTATTTTTGCACCGGCTGACACGACCAGCTCCCTCCGAACTCCCCCAGGGCAGGAATGCAGCAAGGGTACGAGGTTGTAGCGGTGCGATGTCAGCCATTTTTGTTTACTCTGAGACTAACTTTATCGATTTTATCAAATTTTGGGACGTCTTTTAGTTCGAAGTTTCATTTGGTATCCTTACATTCGCTAAAATACAATATTCTAATTATGAAATTTTTTATTGATACTGCCAATCTTGAACAAATACAGGAAGCCCGAGATCTAGGTATCCTTGATGGGGTAACCACTAATCCCTCGCTAATGGCCAAAGAGGGAGTCTCTGGTGAAGAAAATATTAAAAATCATTACAAAAAGATTTGTGAAATGGTTGACGGTGATATCAGTGCAGAGGTTATTGCAACGGATTTTGATGAAATGATTAAAGAAGGAAAGGCACTTGCTGATATCCATGAAAATATTGTAGTAAAAGTACCCATGACTAAAGATGGGGTTAAGGCGATTCGATGGTTCACAGATCATGATATCCGTACTAATTGTACGCTTGTGTTTTCAGCTGGTCAGGCTATCATAGCTGCAAAAGCAGGGGCCACTTATTTGTCGCCATTTATTGGACGCATTGATGATATGAATTGGGATGGTGTTGAGTTGATTGCTCAGATAGCAGATATCTACACGGTGCAAGGTTTTCCTACCGAAATTTTAGCTGCATCTATTCGCAATCCACTTCATATTGTTAGGGCTGCAGAAGCAGGTGCTGATGTGTGCACTTGTCCGTTGTCTTCCATACTAGGTTTGCTTAAGCATCCATTAACTGACATTGGACTTGCTAAATTTTTAGCCGATCATAAAAAAGTAAATTCCTAGCGAATTAGAAGTAAACGGACTACTATGAATCCAATTGTTATTATACCTACTTACAACGAAAAGGAAAACATCATAGCGATGTTAGACAAAGTCATGTCTTTGGAGATAGGCTTTGATGTATTAGTTGTGGATGATAATTCTCCAGATGGAACAGCCGATCTTGTAAAACAAAAACAGACGGATAGCCCTCGCATTCATCTTCTTGAAAATGGAAAAAAAAATGGATTAGGAACGGCATATATTGCCGGATTCAAATGGTGCTTAAAGCGTTCATATGATTATATTTTTGAGATGGATTGTGATTTTTCGCACAACCCAGAAGACCTCATTCGTTTGTACAACGAACTTAAAGACGGTCACTGCGACTTGGTGGTAGGTTCCCGTTACGTTGGTAATGTAGTTAATGTGGTCAATTGGCCAATGGGACGTGTATTGCTAAGTTATTTTGCTTCGGCTTATGTTCGTTTTTTTACGCGAATGAAGTTATCTGATGCTACGGCAGGCTTTGTAGGATATACAAACAAGTTACTTAAGACTATAAATCTCGATAATATTCAGTTTAGGGGCTATGCCTTTCAGATTGAAATGAAATATACAACTTATCGATTGGGTTTTTCAATCAAAGAAATTCCAATCATTTTCACAGATCGAACTGCTGGTGAGTCCAAAATGAATGGTAGCATTATCAAAGAAGCTTTATTTGGAGTATTGTGGCTTCGGTTCAAATCGATTCGCCCGAAGGTAGCTAATTAATAGATTTTTAATTTCTTTATATAATTGAAAAGGCCGCTGAAGGCAGCCTTTTTCATTAAAAAATAAAAACTAAAACCTATATTCAAGATGATGTCAGATTTTAGTTTTTACTTCTATGTTATTGTTCATACATTTTATAGTTTTTCCTATCAATATCTCTTTTATTTTCATTTTTTTTTATTCTTTCAATGATTTAGTGGATCCATAGCCAATACAACATATCTCATAATCAATTGAAATACACTCACTTATTTTTCGAGGTTTTTGACTATATCAATGATAGCCTGGGTGAAAAATTTAATCTATTATTTAATCTATTAATGTGTTTTAAATTTATGTTGGTTCAAAGAACGTTGTAATAATTCTGTATGGACTAGTGAATTTTATGATTGTGATCATAATACGACATGATATTGGTCATATTTTGGAGTTTTATAGATTCAGAAAGTTGAATTTCATGAAGAATTTGGGTTTATATCATTTGAAATGGTAGAGTAAGAACAAATATTTAATAGCTTAAATACGATTGTTATAAAACACAAAAGCCCCCTTTATCTAAAGGAGGCTTTAATATTTTGTAATTAGGAACTTTAAGCTAGCACAACAACTTTGTTATTGAGTACTTCTACAATACCGCCAGAAACTTCAAAAGTTTCTTCACCATCAGATGTACGAACAATAATGGTTCCTTTTTCTAAGCTTGAGAGCAGGGGAGCGTGGTTGGATAATGCCTCAAAAGAGCCACTACTTCCAGGCAGTTTAACTGAGACTGCTTCGCCACTAAATAGCACCTCATCAGGTGTAATAACTTCTACTATCATTATTCTGTTGCTTCTGCTATCATTTTCTCACCTTTAGCTATTGCTTCCTCAATGCCTCCTACGAGGTTGAAAGCTGCTTCAGGATATTGATCTACTTCACCATCCATAATCATGTTGAATCCTTTGATGGTGTCTTGGATATCTACCAAGCATCCCTTCAGTCCGGTAAATTGTTCTGCAACATGGAAAGGTTGAGACAAGAAACGTTGAACTCTACGAGCACGAGATACAACTAATTTATCTTCTTCGGAAAGTTCGTCCATACCAAGGATGGCAATAATATCCTGAAGCTCTTTGTAGCGTTGTAATAATTCTTTTACGCGTTGGGCACAGTTGTAATGTTCAGCCCCTACTACATCAACGGTTAAGATTCGGGAAGTTGAATCCAATGGATCTACCGCAGGGTAGATACCAAGAGAAGCAATGTTTCGAGAAAGTACTGTTGTTGCATCTAGGTGAGCAAATGTTGTAGCTGGTGCAGGGTCTGTTAAGTCATCGGCAGGAACATAGACTGCCTGTACAGACGTAATCGATCCTCTATTGGTAGAGGTAATACGTTCTTGCATGACACCCATTTCTGAGGCAAGTGTTGGTTGGTAACCTACTGCAGATGGCATACGGCCTAAAAGTGCAGATACCTCAGATCCTGCTTGAGTAAATCTAAAGATGTTGTCCACAAAGAAAAGGATGTCTCTTCCTCCTGATTTTTCGTCTCCATCTCTAAAGTACTCAGCGATAGAAAGACCAGTAAGTGCTACTCGAGCTCTTGCACCTGGAGGCTCATTCATTTGACCGAAAACCAATGTAGCTTGCGATTCTTCGAGTTCTTTTGTGTCAACTTTGGATAAATCCCATCCACCTTCTTCCATGGATTTTTCAAATTCCTTACCATATTTGATTACACCAGATTCGATCATCTCGCGTAGTAAGTCGTTCCCTTCACGGGTTCTTTCACCCACTCCAGCAAATACAGATAAACCAGAATATGCTTTAGCAATGTTGTTAATTAATTCTTGAATAAGTACCGTTTTACCAACTCCAGCTCCACCGAACAAACCAATTTTTCCACCTTTAGCATATGGCTCAATAAGATCGATTACCTTAATACCTGTAAAAAGAGGCTCTGCTGCTGTACTTAAGTTTTCGTATGCGGGAGCTTCTTGATGAATTGATCGACCATTCGAACTATCCAAAGATCCGATACCATCGATGGCATCACCAACAACATTTAAAAGTCTTCCTTTAAGTGCTTCTCCAGTAGGTACTAAAATAGCATCTCCTGTATCGGTCACTTCTGCTCCCCTTACAAGTCCTTCTGTAGAGTCCATAGATATTGCTCTAACCGTATTTTGACCAAGGTGAGATTGTACTTCGAGTACTACCCTTGACCCGTCGTCTTTGGTTACGTGTAGAGAGTTGTAAATTTTAGGTAAAGATGAACCTTCTTGGTCGAACGCTACGTCCACTACTGGTCCAATGATTTGAGATATTTTTCCTGTGTTTGCCATCGTATTCGGCTATAATTTTTTTATTGAGTGCAAATGTAAGATTTCCTGCTATGTGGAGCTATTCTAAATAGAATTTATTTTTGATTTGTACATCTGCACAGCATTGTTTAGTCCATAGTATAGAGCATCACTAATCAGTGCATGACCGATGGACACTTCTAAGGTGTTTGGAATTCGTTGTATAAAGTACGAAAGATTGTCAAGGTTTAGGTCATGACCAGCATTGATGCCTAGGCCTAATTCGGTTGCTTTTTCAGCTGCTAGTGTATAAGGCAATATGGCTTTTTCTTTATCTTTTTTATAGTCTGATGCATAGGCCTCAGTATACAGTTCGATTCGGTCGGTTCCACATTCTAAAGCCGCTTCTACTTGAACAGGATCAGGATCAACAAATATCGATACTCGAATGCCTGCTTTTTTAAGTTTTTGTGTGATGGGTGTAAGAAAATTTTGATGCTTGATGCAATCCCAACCAGCATTGCTAGTAATTACATCTGGTCCATCGGGAACTAATGTAACTTGATCAGGCAGAATGTTTAATACCATATTTATGAAAAGCTCACTAGGGTATCCTTCAATGTTAAATTCTGTTTTGACGGTATTTTTAAGTTGTTGTACATCTTCACGAGTGATGTGTCGTTCGTCTGGTCTTGGGTGGATGGTGATTCCGTCTGCTCCAAAGTTTTCAATGGCTTTGGCTGCTTCAGGAACACTTGGGGTGTTTCCACCGCGGGCATTTCTTATGGTTGCTATTTTATTTATGTTTACGCTTAGTTTGGTCATTATAATTAAAAGACGTGTTTTAATTGGAGGGTAAAAATATGCTTTTTATTTCCAGCTACTTCATTTAAACCAGAACCAATGGCATATTGTTCGTTAAAATTTTGATGAGGAGTATCGTGTTGAACATAGCCATATTTAAACCATAGGTTTGTTTTTCGTTTGGACTGGATTGAACCCTATCGAAAAAGGTGAAATATATGTAACTGAAGAGCCCCCCAAACTTATTGCCACGGCATCATATGGGGGATAGTTTGCTAATGCTTGAATAGGAATGAATAAAATAAGAGTATAGAAGAAATAGAGTTTGTTCACTCTACAAAACTACAACTCTTGCTTTAGTTGGGTTAAGAAGTCTCTGATTTTTTTTAGTTTTTGGACGATTTTTAAATTCTCGTCAATCTTTTTTTTATCCATTTTCAGTTTTTCAATAGCCCCTTGAATAGTGTATTTATTTTGTTTGACGAGTAGGTGAATTTTTGAAATTTCTTCGATATCTTTTTGGTTATAAAAGCGAGTTCCTTTTTCGTTTCTTTTTGGATTAAAAGAAGGAAATTCAGATTCCCAATAGCGTAATGTTGAGGGAGGTATATCGAAGTGGTTGCATACTTCTGTGAGTTTGTGAAATAGTTTTTCTGAGGAGAGTCCCATTAGTCGAAAGACTGATTAGGGTTAGAAGAAAGTTTGATAATTTCTTCGTACTGTTCCGTGGTTAAGTCGTTGTAGAAATATCCAATTGGATTCACTTGAACACCATTTTTTGCAACTTCGTAATGTAAGTGAGGGCCTGTAGATTTACCCGTACTTCCAACTAATCCAATTTGTTGTCCTCTTTTTACTCGTTGTCCTTGTTTTACACTTGCTCTGCTCATATGTCCATAAAGCGTAGTATATCCATATCCATGGTCTATAACTACATGTGTACCATATCCCCATCTTGCACGTTTTACTTTTTTTATAACACCATCTCCTGTAGCGTATATTTTAGTGCCTGTAGGTGCAGAAAAATCAAGGCCTTTATGCATTTTTCGTGTTCTGTAAATAGGGTCGATTCGGTATCCGAATCCAGAGGCTATTCTTCTTAAATTTTTATTAGATACTGGTTGAATGGCAGGTATAGAGGCAAGCATCTTACTTTTATTTTTTGCCATCACAATGAGCTTTTCATAGGATTTTTGCTGAATCTTTGACTGATTCTCCATGTTGTCTAAACGCTGATGAAGTTTTTTGATTTTTTCACCATCTCTTAATTGGTCCAGGGATATATATTTATCCGATCCACCTGTTCCAGCTTTACGGATGTCATTGCTAATGGGATCTGCACCAAATATCTCTCGGTATACATGGTCATCCATGGATGATAAGTCATCCAATTTAGTCTGCATATCCAATGATTTTTTTTCTAAAAGTTTTACCTGAATTTCGTAATCAGCAAGTTGATTTTTAAGGGCTTCTGTGCTTTCTCCATTGTAGACAATAAGAAAACTAATAATACCAATTACAACGGCAAGAGATATAAATCCAAATACGCGGGCAATTTGTATCAAAAGCGTATTTGAAACTTTTTCATATTCAAGAGTTTCAGGATTAAATCTAAATTTTGTTTTACGCATTGTATTTTTGCCTACTTAATACGATGCAAAGATAAAAAGATCTAACATTAATTATTAACAGTTACATCCAAAAGAATGACGGCACAAGACATAAGGAAGACATTTCTAGCTTTTTTTGAAAAAAAAGGCCATAAAATTGTTGAATCTGCACCTATTGTTATCAAAGATGATCCAACTCTAATGTTTACCAACGCAGGGATGAATCAGTTCAAGGATATCTTCCTTGGAAATCAATCTCCTATCCATTCAAGAATTGTTGATACACAAAAATGCCTAAGAGTTAGTGGTAAGCATAATGATCTCGAAGAGGTGGGTGTTGACACCTATCATCATACCATGTTTGAGATGCTTGGGAATTGGAGTTTTGGGGACTATTTCAAAGAGGATGCAATTAACTGGGCTTGGGAGCTATTGACTGATGTGTATAATCTTGATAAAGATCGGTTGTATGTCTCCATATTTGAGGGTAGTAAATCAGATGATTTAGATTTGGATTCGGATGCCAAATCCATTTGGTTGAATCATGTATCAGAGGATAGAATTATCCTTGGAGACAAAAAGGATAACTTTTGGGAAATGGGAGAGACTGGTCCGTGTGGTCCCTGTTCGGAGATTCATATTGACCTTAGATCAGATGAAGAACGATCAAAAGTAGATGGTGCTGGCCTAGTAAACGCAGATCACGAGCAAGTTATTGAATTGTGGAATCTTGTTTTTATGGAGTACAACAGAAAAGCGGATGGAAGTCTGCTTGCTTTACCAGCAAAACATGTTGATACAGGCATGGGACTTGAACGCTTAGTTAGAGCAGTTCACTCACAGCAGTCAAACTATGATTCAGATTTATTTATGGATACCATAAAAGCTTTGGAGGATGTTAGTGGTTACTCATATGGTGAAGAAGATAGTACAGACATTGCATTTCGTGTTATTGCTGATCATTTGAGAGCCGTTTGCTTTGTTGTTTCCGATGGTCAACTTCCTGACAATAGTGGTGCGGGGTATGTGATTCGTAGGATTTTGAGACGTGCTGTTCGTTATGGCTATAGTTTTTTAGATTTAGATTCTCCTTTCCTTTATCAATTGGTGGATGGTTTTGTGGGTAAATTTGAAAACGTTTTTGCTAATCTATCTACTCAGAAAGATTTTATAATAAAGGTCGTTGAACAAGAAGAAAAATCTTTTTTGAATACGTTAAATAATGGGTTGAAATTATTTGAAAATTATGCAAGATCAGAGACAAAAATGATATCAGGTATTCATGCTTTTGAATTGTACGATACATTTGGTTTCCCAATCGATTTGACTCAACTTCTAGCAAAAGAACAAAATATCAAAGTTGATGTAAAAGGTTTTGAGAAAGAGTTAGCAGAGCAAAAAAATAGGAGTAGAACCGATGCCAGAAAAACAACTGGAGATTGGGTTGAGCTTTTGGAGGATGATCGGGAAGAATTTATTGGTTACGACTATACAGAATCAGAGGTTTCTATTACTAGATACAGAGAAGTAACGGTAAAAGATAAAAAACAATTTCACCTCATTTTTAATTATACTCCTTTTTATGCTGAGAGTGGAGGGCAAGTTGGCGATAAGGGGTTAATAGCTGGTCAATCTGATAATCATCAGATTGAAATTTTTGATACACAAAAAGAAAATCAATTAATAGTTCACCTAGTTAAGGAATTGCCAAAAGACATGAATCAAAAATTTATGGCTAAGGTGAACTCTGATCATAGAGCTGCAGTTACATTGAACCATAGTGCCACTCATTTGCTTCAAGCAGCATTGAGACAAATATTGGGCGATCATGTTACTCAAAAAGGTTCCTTAGTCAATAAAAAGTATTTGCGTTTTGATTTTTCACATTTTCAGAAAGTTGATAAGGATGAATTGGAGGAGATAGAAAAATTAGTCAATAAAAAAATTCGCTCATCAATTCCCTTAAAAGAGGATCGTAATATCCCTTTTGATAAGGCCATAGAACAAGGGGCAATGGCATTGTTTGGAGAAAAGTATGGGGATACAGTGAGAATGGTGACTTTTGATAAAAAGTATTCTATTGAACTGTGTGGAGGGACTCATGTGAAAAATACAGCTCAAATTGGGAGTTTTAGAATAGTACAAGAGGGGGCTGTAGCTGCTGGTGTGAGAAGAATTGAGGCAATTACCGGTAATCAGGCAGATATTTATGTCAAAGGTCAGCTTGATTTGCTCAGTGAGATTCGATCAGAATTAGGCAACCAACAAAATATTATTAAAGCTATTCAGGATATCAAAAATGAGAATACGTTGTTTCAAGATAAATTACAGGTTTTTGAAAACAGACAGTTAGTTATACTAAAAGATCATTTGAAATCCTCTGTTAAAGATATCGATGATATGAAGGTTATTATTGAATTAATCAAAGTTGATAAGGCTTCTCAAGTAAAAGACCTGTGTTTTCAACTCAAGGGAGAAATAGAAAACTTGTTTTGTGTTTTGATAGCTGATGTATTGGGTAAACCCAATATTAGTGTAATGATAAGTGATCAATTGGTTAACCAAAAAAATTATCATGCAGGTAATCTAGTAAAGGAATGGTCCAAAGAAATAAAAGGTGGGGGTGGAGGTCAGCCCTTCTTTGCTCAAGCTGGGGGAGCTGATGTGTCAGGTCTAAAGAGGGTTGAAGAAAGTGCAATTAATTTTATAAATGAAGGGTAAAATTTGATGTTAAAAAATGATACACATGAGGTAGTGGTTGGGTTAGAAATTCATGCCCAACTGAAAACTAACTCTAAAGCTTTTTGCTCAGATGAAGTAGCATTTGGTGCTTCGCCAAACACCTTGGTGAGTCCAGTTAGTTTGGGACATCCAGGTACTTTACCTGTTCACAACAAAGAAGCGGTTAGTATGGCTATCATGCTTGGATTGGCATGTGATTGCGACATCAGGAAATATAACTCGTATTCACGTAAAAATTATTTTTATGCAGATTTACCAAAGGGATACCAAATTACCCAACTAGACACTCCAATATGTAATGGAGGTGGAATAGAAATTTCACTGCCTGATGGAACATCAAAGTGGATCAATCTAACGAGGATTCACATGGAGGAAGATACAGGTAAAGGTATCCATGACTTGGATATATCTAATACACTCATGGACTACAATCGAGCTGGAACAGCATTAGTAGAGATTGTAACGGAACCAGATTTTAGAAGCGGCGATGAAGCATATGCTTTCTTGATGGAAATTCGCAAGTTGGTTCGATATCTGGGAGTGTGCGATGGAAATATGGAAGAAGGGAGCTTGAGATGTGATGCCAACGTTTCTATAAGGCCACTTAATTCTAGAGATTTTGGAACAAAGGTTGAGGTTAAAAATATGAATTCAATGAGTAATGTTAAAAAAGCCATTGAGTTTGAATTTCAACGTCAAAGTAAAATGGCCTTGTCAGGTGAAGAAATTTTTTCTGAAACACGAAGCTTTGATGCCATGAAAGGCACCACCTTCTCAATGAGGAGCAAGGAGCTTGTCAATGATTATCGTTTTTTCCCAGAACCAGACCTACCGCCACTAATTGTAAATGAAGATTGGATTAAAGAAATAAAAGATAGAATGCCAGCCTTACCAAAGGAGTTGCTAATTCGATTTACTTCTGAATATCAGTTGGGTAATTATGATGCAGAAATACTCACAGAGAGTAAGGATGTAGCAGATTACTTCATTGCTACTTGTGACCATTCAAAGAATTTTAAAGGAGTTGCTAATTGGATCATGGGACCTGTCAAAAGTTGGGTGAATAGTCATGCATCTTCCATAGATAAATTTCCATTAAGTCCAAAGTCTATTGCACAGATAATCAGCTATATTGATGAAGGATTAATCAACTTTAGTGTGGCCGAACAAAAGCTATTTCCAGCTCTATTGTCCAATCCTGATCAAGAAGTTAGTCAGGTGATAGATAACTTGAATTTGATACAAACTGGGGATGAAGATTTCCTCCACCAATTGATTAGAGAAGTATTAAGTGAAAATGCCAGTAAGGTTGATGAATACAAAGCAGGGAAAACAGGTCTTATTGGTATGTTTATGGGTCAGATTATGAAAAAAAGTGGAGGAAAAGCTGACCCCAAGAAGACAAAAAGTCTCCTGGTAGAGTTGCTTGATAATTAATGAATCAATTATACGTTAAACATAAAAATGGAATTATTTAAAGATATTCAGAGATGGATTATAATGATCAGCTTACTAGCAATCGGATCAGGATTGATGGGTTGTAACTCATCTGTTAGCAGAGAGGAGTTTACCATTAAGGTTAAGTCCAACTTGCCTCAAAACACACTGGTTATTTTGAGCAAAATTTCGGATACTCAGCTGCTAGTAATAGATAGTGCCTATGCAGATAAAAAGGGTTCTTTTGGATTTGAAGGAGAAGGGTTTGCTGAAAGCACTTTATGTTATATAACTTTCGAAAATACAAGTCCTCCGGGTGTTCCGATAATTGTAGAGAAAGGAGCAAAATTGATTCTTGAGTTATCAAAAGATGAATTTATTGATTTCTCAATTAGTGGAGGTATGTTTAATGCTTCAATGCTGAAGATATTCAAAATATATACAGATTTTGAACGTAATATGAAGGCATTCAACAAAGAGATTGAATCGATTGATCCACAGTTAGCGAATGAAGATACTAGGAAAGAAACAACGAATAGATATAATAATCTAATCTTGAAAAGAGCAGCTGATATTGAAAGTTTTGTCAAAACTGAACCTACATCTCCTGCAACTTATTTTGCCGCAAAATATTTATTCAATAAACCGGTACCCGGATTATTAATTATTGCTTATGAGAAAATGGCAAAAGATCTTCCCAATTCAAGTTATACCAATAGCCTGAAAGATGCTATTTCAAAATTAGGTCCAACGATAGATGGTGTCATTGCTCCAGAAATAAAATTAAAAACACCAGAAGGAGATTCACTCGCTTTATCTTCCCTTCGTGGGAAGGTGGTACTTATTGATTTTTGGGCAAGTTGGTGTGGTCCGTGTCGTAAGGAAAACCCTCATGTAAAGGCCATCTATGAAAAGTACAAAGACAAAGGGTTTGAGATATACGGCGTTTCACTTGATTCTAAAGAAGCAAGCTGGAAGGCAGCTATCCAAAAAGATGCACTAACATGGAAACATGTTAGTGATCTAGGTGGTTGGAAATCGTCAGCAGCTAAGTTGTATCAGGTCCGTTCAATCCCTGCAACTTTCTTGCTTGATAAGGAAGGTAGAATTGTGAAATCAGGTTTTAGAAGCCATCAATTGGAATCGCTACTCATTCCATTATTAGATTAATAGTGAAATTTTATTGGTTTTTTCCCCTTTTATTTTTTGCTTGTAATCAAGTAGATGATTCGAAAAAAGACAATCAGAATATTAAAAATTTTAGAGAATGGCGGGTAGGAAATTTCCATTATTCCCATGATAGTAATAAGTTTTTAATTCACAGAACTTCTGAGTTTCAAGAGGAATTTCTTCTTCAAGAAGGATTATTAGTTCGGTTTAAAATTGACTGGGAAAATGATAGTATTTATGTTGTCACGTTTGACTCTATTCTGTCTAATCCCAATCGGACAGAATTGGCTTTTGATTTTCAACAGATACAAAAAACATGTACTATTACTGAGGTGACAAGTTCAAGTTACATAGAACGTTCAGTTTCAAATTTGAATGACATTACGAATTACACAAGAATTATTAAAAATAGGAGGAATTAGATACCTAATAATATCTAAAGTAAATTATTACTCAACTGGTTCAAAATAGAAAGTTTAAACTCAACATAATAGCTAATAAATATTTTAATAGTAAATGACATCAATCGAAATAATATTCTCTTAACTTTGGCATAATATTGAATTTGCAAAGTATATTAATTATTGCATTCATATAATGGGAAAAAAAATATTAATAGTAGAGGACGATCAAGACATTGTAGATTTACTGAAATATAATCTTGAAAAAGAAGGATATAAGTGCTACACTGCTAACAATGGCCTTGAGGCTGTGTATCAAGCTGTAGATAAAGAACCAGATCTCATCCTACTTGATGTTATGATGCCTGAGATGGATGGTATCGAGACTTGTCGTTTGATTAAATCAAAACCCAAACTTCATGACATATTCGTTATTTTTCTAACTGCACGTGCAGAAGAATATTCAGAGATTGCTGGATTTGAGGCAGGTGCTGATGATTATATTACTAAACCAGTAAAGCCTCGTGCACTTATTAGCAGAATAAAAGCCATATTATCTAGAAAAAAAGATCAACACACATTAAGCCTGATTCAACATGGTAATTTGGTCATTAATCGTGAAACTTTCAAGGTGTCAGTTAATGATAAACATTTTTCCCTTCCCAAAAAAGAGTTCGAATTATTGTTTTTATTAGCATCCAAACCAGATAAAGTTTTTAGGAGGGAAAGTATCCTTTCGAAAGTATGGGGTTCTGAAGTAAGTGTGGTAGATCGAACAATTGATGTTCATATTCGAAAGATTCGAGAGAAAGTAGGAGACGAAAAAATCAAGACAATTAAGGGTGTAGGTTATAAGTTTGTGTTGTGAAAAATACGACAAGCCCTGGGTCAATAGCTTTTTTTATTAGTTTATCTGCAGCTATTATCTCTACATTTGGGATTGCAATTTATACGTCTGCTTTCATACCTTCATTCATTAATTTTTGTGTTGTTTTGATTGTATGTTATTTCACCTTTAACCTGATCTTAAACCGATTTATTTACGATAAGATAAAGACTATCTACAGAAATATTTATCAATTTAAAACTAACCAAGATCAAGATTTATTAGACAAGTATAAAAATGAATCGGATCCATTAGAGGCGGTAAGTAAAGATGTGTTGAAATGGATGGAAGCAAATAGAAAAGAGGTAAATGATTTAAGGGAACTTGAATCATACATTACGGAGTTTTTAGGTAATGTTTCTCATGAGTTAAAAACACCAATTCAGAGTATTCAAGGATATATTCATACGTTGTTGGATGGTGCATTGGAGGATGAAAAGGTAAATGAATTATTTTTAATTAAGGCTAGTAATGGGACTAAACGTCTAATAGAATTGGTTGATGAATTAACAGATATAAACATACTTCAGGGTAAAAACCCACCTTTAGATTATGAAAAATTTGATATTGTTGAGTTGACAGAAGAAGTGTTTGAACTTGTCGAAAACAAAGCAGTTGAACAAAAAATATCCTTAAAGTTTCAGCAACAAAATCCAAAACAGGTGATTGTAAATGGTGATATAGCTAAAATTCGTCAGGTATTAATAAATTTAATCGTGAATGCTATCAAATATGGTAAAGTAGATGGGTCTGTTCAAGTTGGTTTTTTTGATATGGACGAAAATATACTCATTGAAGTGTCTGATGATGGTCAAGGGATAGGAGAAGAGCATCTGCCACGTTTATTCGAACGTTTCTACAGGACAGATAAAGGAAGAAGTAGAGATCAGGGCGGTAATGGGTTAGGTCTTGCAATTGTTAAGCACATTGTTGAAGCTCATCATCAAATAATCAACGTTAGAAGTACTCCTGGAATTGGATCTACCTTTGGGTTTACACTACAGAAAGGTTAATCAAATTCTTCAATAAGTATACCCATTTTTCCTGTTTGAGCTTTTTTTAGTGCTTGCATTAACTCCGTTTGATCGTTCATAACAAAAGGTCCATAGGTAGCTATAGGTTCGTTGATAGGTTCACCGCTCAAAATGATGAAGCGAGTATCTTCATTTGCTTTGATATTTATATTATTTCCGTCATGGTTTAAAATTCCCATGTCTTTGGTTACTAGTATTTTTTTATCAATTTCTAGTTTGCCGTTTAATACATATATCAATGCATTGTATGATTCTGGTATGGGAATATTTAAGTGGCCATCTTGTCTAACTTCACCTCTGAGCAGAAGTTGAGGAGAGTATGTAGGGGCTATACCTTTGGTGCCTTTATAAGCTCCACTGACTACCCAAATTTTGCTTTTTTCTTCTTCAACCATAGGTGTTTCAGCTTGACTAATTGGTTGGTAATAGGGTGGTTTGTTTTTGAATTTTGCAGGGGCATTAACCCAAAATTGGATAAATTCTAATTCGCCACCATCTTCTACAAGTTGTTTTGGGAAACGCTCACTATGAGTAATACCATTTCCAGAAAACATCCATTGTGTTCCGCCATTTTCAACAATTGCTCGATTGCCGAGACTGTCTCGATGTTCTACGGCACCTTTAAAGATGAAAGTAACAGGACTAAATCCACAATGAGGATGTGGTCCAACTCCCACGTCCTGTTGTTTTTGATTTCCAGGAAGATGGTTGTGCCAATGGTGAATTAGTAAAAACGGATCTAAATTATCAATCTTTCTAGTTGGCAAGGGTTGATCTATGATATGACCATCCATATTTACTTTTTGAGCAGGTATAATTTGATTGATTGTTCTTTTTTGCATTCTTAATTCATTAACGAATAATTGCTCAAAGTGTTCAAATAACAGAAAATCAAGTAATAGAGAAAAATATCAAAATGAAATCAATGAGGTTAATTAACTTTGCAAACCATGTCTTTAGTGGCCATTCATACGCTGGGTTGTAAACTAAATTTTTCAGAGAGTAGCACCATTGTGCGTCAATTGGAGAAGAATGGTTTTACGAGAGTAGATTTTACAGAAAAGGCAGATATATATATTATCAATACGTGTTCAGTTACAGACAACGCAGATAAGAAATGTCGGAATACTGTAAAAGGAGTTCTTAAGCAAAATCCAAATGCGTATGTGGTGGTAATCGGTTGTTATGCTCAATTAAAACCCAAGGAGATTTCAAATATCCCAGGTGTAGATATGGTGCTAGGAGCGGCTGAAAAGTTCAATATGATTGAACACCTTCATTCACTAGAGAAGGAAACTATGGCTATCGTTCATAATAAGAATATCAAGGAAACTCATGATTTTGTTCCAGCGTACAGTATGGGAGATAGAACCAGAAGTTTTTTGAAAGTTCAAGA
>MDSX01102458.1_pt1 | contig 30997 bp, 21 predicted proteins | sample 811141 | NCBI WGS metagenome assembly MDSX01 (sample SAMN05326642, study PRJNA326480) | marine metagenome | isolation source: seawater | place: Atlantic Ocean: South East | collected 2010
CGGACTTCTTCCAATCGCTTCTGCAGCGACCAGTATTCACATCGAATGGGATCTTGAACAACCCATCGATGTGGAGCGACGGTACGTCGAACATTTCCCAGGTTCAACGGTTGAATGCGAGGGGTGCATCGAGACATCTGAGGATGATGTTGTCGTTCAATGGTGGCGGTACAGCGACCAAACGGGTTCCTCATGGCCCGATGATGATGCCAATCTTCGCGCCGGAATGATGGGGGTTGAACTCGATGAAAGTCGCTCCATCGTCAACGGAAACAACTCTCAACAACGTCAGCAGCTCATCGATGTCGAAGGTACACTCTCCATTCGGTCTGACCTTGACGAACAATACTACCTGGTTGCAAACCTGAGTGTCACACCACGTGTTGACCTGCGTAACGATGTCATCATGCAGTTGCTTTTTGTTGAGGAAAACAGCGAAGACAATCATGGACGTGAATTGGCTTATCTCGTCCGTGATCTTACCTCCGAGGTTGGGTTTTATCGAATCGGTGGCAACACATCGTATGCCAACGTTACCGTCTCATACGAGCATCTCTTTGCCGCAGGAGTTGACCTCTCTGAGGAGCGATACGGATGGAAGGTTCTGATCGTCGTGATGGGGGCACCGTCCGATTCGAGCGAGCCACCCGGCGTGATTGCCATGTACGAAACCTCGGTTCCAACCTCAAGTGAAGAACTTGGCTTGCTCGACTATGCTCCACCTCTCGTCTTCATTGCTGTAGCATTCGTCATCATCGGCTCAGTGGTTCGAAGCTCATTCAGTCAAGAACATGGGTTACCTGAAGTCCGGGCCCGTTGGAAGGAAAGCAAAGATCCAACCATTGTTATCGAAATCGAAGCGAAGCGAAAGGATGTGGCCATTCAAGGTTGTGAGGCAAACGAACCGTGGTCCATGCGAGGCGGGATTAAACGGAGTACCATTGATGCAGGTTCGTCATTGAGTGTTGATGTACGCTTCAAGAAATGGCGAGACAAACCACTGGTTCTGAGACTCAAGATGGATGTTGATACCTTGGGTGGTTGGACGCAAAACATTCGCTTGCCTCTGCGCAGCAAAGCGGAACGAAGCGTTGAAGATGAACACGACTAACGTCGACACATGGACCTTGACGCAACCGACCGTGCCCTCCTTGCTGCGCTGCTCGAAGATGCTCGCATCAGTCAACGCGGACTTGCAAAACGCGTCGGCGTAGCCCAAGGGACCATTACCAATCGATTGCGACGGCTCGAAGAAATGAACGTCATCAAAGGGTATACCGTACTCCTTGACGCTGAAAGCATTGGATGGACCATGACCGTCATTACTGGATTGCGAATTCAGAAAGGGTCGATGATCGATGTTCAGCAGCAAATCGCTGCAGATCCTCGCGTCTTCGCCGTCTACGACGTAACAGGAGACTACGATTCAATGGTCCTTGCACGTGTTCGCGGTCGACAAGATTTGGATGATTTAACCAAGACCGTGTTCACACTCAGTGGCGTTCAACGCTCGTTCACCCAGGTCGTTCTCAATACGGTCAAAGAGGATGGGCGAGTCATTCCAGCAGAAGAACTCAAATCGTCTTGACCTTGATGCGCCATCGCTTCTTTTGTTTGTTGTACGTTGATGATGTGACTTCGACATCATGCGCTGAATTAACAGGCATGAGTGTGTCTTTGTGATCCCATTCCATAACCGACATTTGGTCCCGCCACAGCACAGCCTCATTCTTATCGTCAAGACGAAACACGATGCCCTGATGTTCGCCCTGCGTGAGGTGGCGAAGGATTCTCGCTTGCTTGATGACATCACCTTCTTGCGGCGTTGGTATGACCGTATCACGTGCTGTCGAAGCCTTTGCTTTCGGTTTCATCAACTGGACGTTGTTCCAATCTGGAACTTCTTTGTAGCCAAAGGTCAACACTGCAACATCCTCGAAGGGGTACTCCTCATCCTTGCGTTCGTGTGGGTTGTGTAACACGACGAGTTCGTTGTGATCGATGGCAACGGTTTGGACGTTGTTTCCCAGACGAGGAATCAACTCTCCTATGAATTTCGGACCTCGGAAGAATGTACCCCACCAGCCCCGTTCGTTGCGGATTTGGAGGTGTGAATACGTCACTCTCCACTCTCGAACATCGTCGCGTGGATGAATAAGGTCGCCCTCGTGTTGGGCTTGATTTGGAAACTCGATCGCATCCCATGTTCCAAACATTGAGAGGAGTTTCTTCAGCGCCTTGAGTGTCTCCTCTTCAAAATCCTCCTGTTGGTCTTCAGTATCTGAGAGTAAGGAAAGAAGTTCATCCTTCGACCGAGCTACGTACGAGCCCGTCAACGCTCTGGGCTTGACGCTTTCATCCACGTCTGCAAAACCAACGCAGGCAAGAACGGTTTCGATGACATCGCGTTGAATGTCGATTCCGACGTGTCGGCTAATTTCATGGAAACGCCCCACGGCCTCCTCGAGTTTTGCAAACGTCCAACCTCGTGTTTGCCCGTTCTGATGCAGTACATTCTCGACCATTGTAACGCCGCCCTTGTAATTCTTGACTTCGATAAAGACGATTCGGTTGCGCATCAGCGCAATGATGTCTGCTTCACGACGGCTCTTGCCGCTGATGATTTGATCGATGCGGGCGGAGTGATAGACTTCGACCACATCGTTCAGTTCACGCAACGCATCGCAAACCGCAATCTCTGCTTCTGTTGCTGCTTTCTTCGCAAAATCTGGCTTTGGATACGACCTGAGGTCTCGGGCTTTCAACCATCGGTAGTTCCACAGGATGCCCATGGTATGCTTCATGATTGGAGGGTATTTTAACTTCCACCCGGTATTATTGCTCTTCGTTGCGAAGGAGAGCCACCAAATCCATGTGCGGTACCAAGGCTCCTGCAAGGCCACCTAAGCTTTCAACAACCCGAGTTTCGGGCTTGAGCGATTTCATCAGCACTTTCCTGAGATCTTCATCGATCATCACATCAAACGATTCGAGGCGTCGGCGCAAATTGGCTTGCAATTTCCCTCCAGTACGATCCCAATCCATCAGTAACGTCATCGTTGAGCGACGATCGGTGGTGCGCGTTCCGTAGGTTTCGTAGAGATAGGCAACCAATCTGTCCATCCCCCAACCACGATTGACAACTTCGATTGGTCCGTCAAATCCAAGGCGCAGAAGAGCTGCTTTGTCTCTTGGTCCTTCGACAATGATGGCAAATCCGTCCTCACGGTTTCGTCGTCGCGCTTCGCCCAGCGCCTTCCCTGCGCTCTCGAAACGCTCGATGGTGTTGGTCGGGTCCATGGGAGCACCTATTCCTGCGAACCTAACAATTCTTCTTGAATATGTGTGAAATTGATGAAGAACATACATTCATATGAAAGAAAAACGAGGGAAAGAATTTCACTCTGGTACTCGCTTTACGCCAACGCTTAAAGTAGGCCTTCCCGCCCGATTAAACAGGGTGCAACTATGCCGGCGGAAGATACCGTTTTCTACGTGCTTTATGACAAATACATGTTTTGGGGAATTCTCGTCGGAGTTTTCACATTCGGTTGGCTGTTTACAGCAATGCTGCGATACCGCGAAGGTGTTGAGCCAGACACGACTGACATCGACCACATCGAGGTAGGAGCATTTCCTGTTGAACGGCACAACACTGCTTTGGAGGCGATGTTTTACGTTCTTCCAACCATCCTCGTCGTTTGGCTCACCATTCTCGCCCTCGGTTCAAACACGGCCGTCTGGAATCCAAATTCGGAGGATTCGTTTGAAATCAACATCAATGCATACCAGTGGTATTTCGAATTTGAATACGCAGAAATGCTCACATGGGAAGATACAGACTCAGGCATCAATGTCCAATGGGACCAAGGTGTCATGCAAGTCGATGCATCAGGCAACGTCAATGCGACCTCTGTTGAAGTCAAACTCGATAATGAGAAGACCGATTATGAGATCAACAACGGTTCCAGCCTCATGGCAATCACTGCCGTGTACGACCTCGGGCGACACACTTACGTCAAGGTCTTCGATGCTGAGGGTGCGTTGATTCACACATGGGAGCACATCCCACGTGGCCACACGTTCATCACACCTTCAGAACCAATGATCGTCCCATGTGACGAATTGGTCGATGCAACAATGAAATCCAAGCCTGTTGACCCAAGCGACACTCGAAACGTTGGCGTACAGCATGCGTTCTGGGTTCCTGAATGGGGTATGAAGGAAGATTTCGTCCCTGGTCTTGAAGCTGGAACAACCCTCTACTTCATGCCAGACGATTCAGGAACATTCCCTATCCGCTGTGCGGAGTACTGTGGATTGCAACACTCCGTCATGACGGGCCAAGTCATGGTCGTTGCTCGTGAAGGTATGACCTGCGATTATGACAGTGGTGTAAAGAAGAGCGATGTGGGCACTTCCACCACGACAGGCGGTTACGACGGAGGTGGAATGTGATGCGACGACGCATCGTTGGCATCCTCAGTTTACTGCTTGTTGCCCTCATGCTGGTTCCACAATTCAGCGCCTTACCTGGTGGAATTGGTAGCGCCGGTAACGCGGGTTGTTCCTGCCACGCTGGTGGAGATGATGGTTCTACAGCCATCCTCGTTGAAGGACTCCCGGAGACATTCAATGCAAGCGAGACGTATGTTTTCTCAGTCACACTTGTGAACGATGATATGATTCTTTATGGAAACAGCGAACCCGGCCAAGAAGGCGATCCTGCGAAAGGATGGAGTGGTGTTCGAGGTGGATTCCGTATCCTCGTTGAAGGCGGCGGAAGCGTCACTACAGTCGACCCATCGCTGAGTCAGGTCGCTGATGGTGGATTAACTCACAGCGAAGATGGAAACAAATTCCGTTCATGGGACTTTGAATTCACTGCTCCTGCCAGTGACGGTGCAACCGTTGAAATGACCATCATCGGGAATGCGGTGAGCGGTGGTGCTGCAAGCGGCGGTGCTACTGCATTCGACGGCAAGAGCCCAGACGGTGCGAGCGGCGATTATTGGAACATCAAGAGCATCGTCGTCCCTGGACTCAATGCAGATCCACAAGCCATTACTGCACCACCATTGGTCATCCTCTTGACCGCTATTGGATTGTCGATTTCGATCATCCTTCTTGGAACCATGTGGGTGTTCTATCGAAGAAGCCCAGAAACCTTCACGGTAGGAAGCTTCTGGAGTTATCTCAAGCCTTGGCTGACAACGACGGACCACAAAGAAGTGGGAATCATGTATTTCCTCTTTGGATTCTTCTTCTTCCTTGTAGGTGGCGTCCTTGCTCTCCTCTTCCGTATCCAACTTGCGCTTCCTGAGAACGATTTCTTGTCGCAACAAGAGTACAACTCGTTCTTCACGTTGCACGGTACGACCATGATCTTCCTTGGTGCTATGCCAATGATTGCTGGATTCCTCAACTACGTTCTTCCGTTGCAAATTGGTGCAAAGGACTTGGCGTTCCCTCGAATCAACGCAATGGGTCTTTGGTTGCTCGTCTTCTCAGCCCCGCTCATCTTTAGCGGAATTTGGTCTGGAGAAGGTGCTGACATTACCTGGGTTATGTATCCACCATACTCTTCACTGAGTAATGCTGGTGATTATGGCGCCAATTCTGGAACGACCGCGTTCATTGCAGGTATGCTGATGCTGGGGGCATCATCAACACTGGGTGGTGTCAACTTCATCACCACTGTCTTCACCATGCGTGCACCTGGAATTACATGGATGAAGATGCCGTTGTTCACTTGGTCCGCATTCGTGAGCGTATTCATGCTCTTTATGTCGCTGCCAGCATTGATCATCGGTGTTGCCTTCCTGATGTTTGACCATACGATAGGTTCGACGTTCTTCACAGGAGGGGGCGACCCGTTGCTGTTCCAGCACCTGTTCTGGTTCTTCGGTCATCCTGAAGTCTACGTGGTAATCATCCCTGCCTTTGGAATTGTTTCCGAAGTTCTTGCAACCAGTGCTCGACGATCCATCTTCGGATACAAGTCGATGGTGTTCGCCATGGCTGGAATCGGAGTTGTCGGGTTCGTTGTTTGGGGACACCACATGCTAACATCGGGTATGGACCCCTTCTGGCGTGCTGCGTTCATGATCACGACCATGGCGGTTGCGATTCCGACCGGTGCGAAGATTTTCAACTGGTTGATGACGCTCTGGGGCGGTTCATTGGTCATGAAGACCCACACGCTTTGGTCTCTTGGTTTCCTCATCACCTTTACCCTCGGTGGAATCTCTGGAATGTTCTTCCCAGTTGCTGGGCTTGACACGCACTTCCACGACTCCTACTTCGTTGTGGCTCACTTCCACTACGTGTTCATCGGCGGTACTGTATTCGCACTGTTCTCTGGTGTCTATTATTGGTACCCGAAGGCCACAGGACGAAAGCTCAACGAAACGCTCGGCCTCTGGCACTTCCTGATTGGATTTGCTTCCTACAACGCAGCCTTCTGGCCTATGCACGCTCTTGGAATTCAAGGAATGCCTCGTCGAACACATTCCTACACCGTTGAGAGTGGGTTTGCCGAGTACAACATGGCGATTTCCATCTTCGCCTTCATCTTCGGTCTCAGCCAACTTCTCCTCGTCTGGAACATCATTTATTCCGGCAAGAACGGAGAAAAGGCTGGCAAGGATCCATGGGGTGGCTGGTCGCTTGAATGGTCCACCACATCTCCACCTCCGACACCGTCCTTCCACGTGATTCCAACCCAGCGTGACATGAACGAAATCTACGGTCACCACGCTGAGAGTTCCATGAAAGAGAAGTTATGGAAAGGGAAGAAGAAAGGCGAGGGAGCCAAGAAATCCACCGTTGTGAGTGCTGCTGTACTCTCAACGACCGGGGAGGAGATTTGATGGGCGGCGGCGGCGGCAGCGACGTGAAAAACGCTGTCTGGATGCGAGCTCTAATCATGGCAGGAATAATCCTCGGTGTTGCAGTCGTTTCGTACGTCGGTCTCGGTGTTGTTGTTGCAAACATGAAGCATCACACCTGGGAAGAAGAAGAAATTCACTATGACGAAGTCAAAGCGACATGGCAAGCAGAAGTCGATGCAGGAAACATCTCGAGTGCTGATGAGACCAATGCCTTCTATGAAGCGAAGGAAGCAGCACATCATCATGAAATCGAGGCGCATCTCTCCTATCTCACCTACCGTGTTGCAGGATTAGCAGTTCTCTTTGTGGGCATTATCTTCGCTGCGTTCCTCTCGATCAGTGGCATTCTGAACTCCTCCCAAGCCGATGAACATCACGATGACCATCATGGTCATGACGAACACGAGCATCACGGCTCTGCTTCACCGATTATTTTCTCGTTCGGATGTCTCCTGTTCCTTCTTGGATTCCCAGACTTTGCTGATGGCCTGCATGGCTTGATGATGGGAAGTACGAAAGGCACGATTGGTGACTTGGCCGTTTCAATGATGGGACTCACCATCGTTACTGTAGGCATCGCCAACTGGTGGCGAGAAGACCTTCCATTCGTCGGCTATGGTGAACAACTTGCAACATCCGATCCGTTCGCAGGACAACACATTCGAAAGGCTGGAATTTGGGTGTTCCTAATGTCTGAAGTCATGGTTTTCGCTACCTTCTTTTCCTCCTACCTTCGAATGCGTACCGAATGGTGTACCAAGTGGGCGTTCGATGATGGCAAGTGTACGCTTGACCCCGGTGAGAATCTGGCGATGACCGCTTCGGATTATCTTCGACCTGGCGGTGCTGCTGGAACCGGTGACTTCTGGACCATGCTTCCAGGAGCGGTCAACACCTTTGCGCTCATCATTTCATCCTACACCATCGTGTTGGCGCTAAAGATTGCAAAGTCACACGATTACAAAGCTCCGAGCGGATTCCTTGGCTCACTGATGCCAACCAAGAAGGCCGCTATCCGCAACTATCTCATTATCACCCTTGCCTTGGGTACGATGTTCATCGTCCTCAAACTGGTTGAGTGGAGCCACCTCATTGCAGAAGGCTTCACCATCGGAACCGAACAAGGTTCGATCTTCTATGTGGCAACCGGTGCACACGGTGTTCACGTCTTCGCTGGATTGTTGGTCATGCTCTACATGATTTTCAAGGCTGACACAGTCGAGTGGAGCGAAGAAAACGCACAAGGTATCGAGTATTTCGGTCTCTATTGGCACTTTGTTGACTTGGCTTGGGTCGTTATCTTCCCAGCATTCTATTTGTATTGAGGTGAAATTATGGGCGAACATAAATTGTATTGGGGCAAAGACATCTACTTCTGGAACTTCATTGTGTTGATGATCTTCACACTGTTTGAAGTCGGAGCGGTCTTCTTTGAAGAAATTCCAGGAACCGACATACCGGTATCTCTCACGGCTGTATGGGGCATCCTCATCATCGTTGGTATTGTCAAAGGATTCGGCATCGGTGCGTTCTTTATGCACCTTTGGGATGACCCTCGTATCTACCTCCGTGTCGCACTGCTTCCAACCGTCTTTGTCTTGCTTATGCTTTGGGGAATTGGACTTTCCAATCCAGAAGGCGTCACTGGACTTCCGGGATGGTGCACACCGAACTGGGATTCACTCGTTACAGAGCGTTGAGTCCTTCACACGTCACCGTGGCGTTATTAATCGTAATTTGTACTTTTAATACGCTGGTTTAAATTCCAAATGCTGTTGGAATGATGTGATACATATGACGAGACAAGATTCTCTGAATGGACGGGTAATCCCCGTGTACACCGTAGTTGCGTTCTTGATTTCCGTGGCGCTGATTGGGGCTCCTACCTCTGCCTACAACGGAATACAATTGGCGACTCCGAGCGTGGACAACTTCACACTCGTCGATCAAAACAACTCCGAGTACATGCTGTCTGATGCAACCGAAGACATCGTCGTCATCTCGTTCCTCTTCACGCGATGCCTTGATGTGTGCCCTGTGATTACTCAGAACCTCAAATTGGTTCAGGATACACTCCCTGAGGAGCTCCAGGATGATGTCGAATTTATCTCCATCACCCTCGATCCGAAATACGACACACCTGAGGTTCTCACTGAATACATGGAGCTTCACGATGTTGATTGGCCTCACCTCACCGGCCCAGTTGACGATGTCATGGATGTTTGGACAACGTTCTCGATCGACGCGAGGGAGTTCGTCACAGACCCTCACGATGATGAGATCAGCGACATGGAAGGCCAAGTCCATGATTCAAGTATCGTCTACGTCAAGACCGACGGAACTGCAGAAGAATTGATGTTCCTGCCAACAGGAATGACAATGACTGCCGCTGCCGCTGCGGAAGCGGGGTGGACGCTCAACGCCTCGGATACACAATACGGAACCATGATCAACGGAATCAACGACTACGATGCTCCATCGGATTGGAGTTGGTGGTGGAGCCTCAAGTTGTTCAATGAAACCACACAAGCATGGGAAGATTCCCCCACCGGTATTGATTCAGTGAACGCGTTGGAAGAAACTCACATCGCTTGGTATGCGACGAGTGGCAACATGAGCTTACTCGAAGTACCAGCCGGAGATACACCGAGTGTACAGGTTGTGTTCCCCGACAATACGACCGCTTCGAGCAACATTTCCACGTTCACTGGTTATCATCTCACACAAGGCGCCTTTGATGGTGCAGAAATCGATGTTGATATCCAAGACAGTCAGTATGGACACTTCCTGAACAGCATCGATGGAGTTGCTGCTCCAAGCGATTGGAGTTGGTACTGGCAGCTTCACACGTGGAATGAGACATCGAATCAATGGGAAGACTCGGGCGTCGGTATGGATGGTCTTGAACAACCGATGACACTCGCATGGGCATCCAACGACACAAGTCACGATGCAATCCCTGTTCCTGGCTTTTCCGTTGTCGAAAACGATGAGTGCGATGGTCATGGCTGGGTCATGGGTTCAGGTGGCAATGCGCACTGCATGTGTGATGAAAACTACGAATGGGCTGAAGACGATGTGTTGGCATGCGTTCCCGTTCAATCCGAAGCCGAATATACCGTAGGACATTTTGCCTACACCTACATTCTCGATGAAGACAAACAACCACGAGTCCGATACGTCGACGACTCCTGGTTAGCATCTGATTTTGTTGAAGACATTGTCGATCTTGCCGAGAAGGAAAACATCATTGCATCCGAGTCCCAAGGCATACCATCGATTGGTCTCCTTGTTTCGGTTGCTGTTGTCTCCATGGCAGCGATTTCTCTGCGCTCAAAGTCTGAATAATTAAGCGAAAAGAGTTTGATACAGGGCGTTCTGGCACCATCACTGCGGAGGTCGCATAGCCAGGTATTGCGCCGGATTTGAAATCCGGTGTCTTATGACTCGGGGGTTCAAATCCCTCTCTCCGCGCCATCAATTAGAGGAGAAGCATTCACAAACTCTAGGGCCTCTCGGCATCATATGGGACGAGTGGTGCTGGGGGTTCTTCTTGCATCGATGTTCCTGCTTGCTGGGTGTCTTGCTCCAGTTGCACCAGACTGGGGTGACGACCTCTCCGTTGAACGAAGCGGTGATGGAACCTTCACATTCACGTCCTCAATGTCCGGTGAAACCATCAATACTGAATACACTGAACGTGGATGCACAGAAGGAGATCTGGGTCCTGATAACAACGGAAAAATCAAGTTTGAGGGGTACATGAGTGCGAGTCAAATCTACGATTCACATAACCCAGATTTGTTCGATGATATCGCCTTTGCGACATCAGCAGCTGTTGCCATTCACTCCATGCCATTTGAGGACGCAAAGAACGTTCGCTCTGGTGAGGGTGAGCGAGTTGAAGTCAAGGATTGGAGCGATCCAGTTGCTCCCGATACCGGAGCAGGTACGGCGGACTTGGACAGCATCGATCGAGATTCCGATAGCAAGTGGTTCGTCCTTGGACTCGTTCCTGCTAGTGAAAACATCAACGATGGTATCGCTGCGCTCGGAAAGTACCACCAACCGGTGCGCATTACCGGATATCTTGTCCAAAGTACCGATGGTAAGGTCATGGGTGGCTTGTGGAAGAGCGACGTAGGTGCCTCACTCGACTGCGTTGCAACTGTAGGAAATCAAAACATCAACCAAATGTACGTTCTCGTCACCAAGATCGAACTTGCGGACAGTGTTGTCAGTCTCGATGGTGAGCATGATGACGAATACACCTTTGGTGATGTCTCGATGCTCGGCCGAACCGGATTCATTCTGTTCTTGCTCGTTGTCGGAGCAGGAGGAGCGGTTGGCGCCTACATGTACTCTTCCTTACGACTCAAGATGAGTGCTCGAAGCATCGCTCTTACCCTGCTTGGAAAAGAGGGTGTGGAGAAAGCTGCACAGGTACGGAAGGATGTTGCAGATGCCGCTCGTTCGGGTATGAAGACACCCGATCAGCGGCGCAGTGAACAACGAAAGCAAAGCAAACCAGTCGCAAAAGAAAAGAAACCAAAAAAGAACGAAGACGATGGCTTCGGTTCCTTCTCCATTGATAGCGCACTCGGCGGTTCCCAATCATCATCAGAACGCTCTGAATTTGGTTCAGGAAGTTCTGTCGTCGCTTCCGATGATGCGAAGCGCGTTGAGAAAGAAATGCAAGACAGTGAACCCTTTGTTGCACCAACCTCAACCTTTGGCAGTGGAAGTTCGATTCCAAGTTCAGTGCCTTCATCGCCCACTACTGTTCCCACCTCATCTTCATCTCAACCAGAACAAACATCGGCTCCTGCCGAGCAACCGAAAGTTCGCCGAAGGAGAGCCGTGCGCAAGAAAGTCGAGCCAGAACCCGAACCCGAACCACAACAAGAATCGAAGGAATTCTGGGGTCAGGAAGAGGAAGATGATTTCTCCGACTTTAGTCTCTAAGCCCATGGTACGTCTTTCGCACCTCGGAAGACAATTTGATCTCGATGCCACTCGAGTGTTGCCGGTAATTGCAGCAACGGTTCACCATCCGCTTGAATGAACGTTGAATGTCCCACAGGAACGTCCGAAGGCACTCCGTTTTCATCAACAGGACGAAGAGTAATTCGATTCACATCCATTTGCTCAATCCCCCATTTTCCAACGTGCTTTCCTTTCTTGACTGGACCCATTAAGGACAGCATTTGCAATCGACTGAGTCGATATGCGAGGACGATTGAACCGTTGGCCCGTGTCGGATACATGTTTGGAACAACACGGTATCCTCCGCCAAAGGTTTCACCCGTTGTGACCGTCATCATGGTCAAATCATGAATCGAAGGTTCATTGTCATCCAATGTCATCTCAACCTTTCTTCGTGGCCAAAATGGAATGGTTGTTACGCCAAGATAGGTGTACTTTTTCGGCCCTTTGATCCACTTTGCTCTGCGTAATTTCGCACGGCTGATGGCTGATGTGATTCCAGCGTCCGATTCAAGGAACACCCATCGAACAGTTCGACCCTCTTGATTTGCTTGACCGTCCCAGTGGTTTGAAGGTGGGCTTGGGTACCCGTCGAGTGTTGGTGCGGCAACACCCTCTAGCCTCCATGCACCACAACTTCGATCAACGCCATCAACAAGAACGTCGATGGCCTGGTTGAGGTTTTGACGTGAAATGCCATGAGTGATGCAACAATCGTTTCCAGAACCAAACGGAATCTGTCCGAGTGGAATCGATGATCCGCGAAGGCCAGAAGCGACCTCGTGAACGATCCCATCGCCTCCAACCGCAACAACGAGGGGTGAATCCTCTCCATTCTGTTCAATCTCAGTCCGGATTTGGTGTGCCAGTTCTGCGCCGTGACCAATTCGTTCAGTCATGTGTTCAACAATCTCGAATCCGCGTTCAATCAATCGGTTTTTGATACCGGGCCAAGCCTTTCCACAACGAAAGTCCCGACTTGCAGGATTGATGATTACATACGCCTTGACCATACGGTTTGCTGAATCTTGCACGGTTTGAATGTATCCATGGATGAACGAACAGACTCATCAACTCGATACCTTTCGGGCGTCTTGAGGACCCTTCATGTGGACCGAGACAGACAAGGCATTCATGCAACGGGCACTGGACGTTGCTGAGCGCGGTCGCGGGCGCGTTGCTCCAAACCCTCTGGTTGGATGCGTGCTGGTCAAGGAAGGTGAGGTGATTGCCGAAGGATGGCACGATCATCTCGGTGGCCTCCACGCAGAACAGATGGCGATTCATGATGCTGAATCAAAGGGGAAATCGCCCAACGGAGCGACTGCCTACGTTACGTTGGAACCATGCAATCACTATGGAAGGACGCCTCCTTGCACGGAAGCACTGCTTTGGTCTGGCGTCAAGCACGTCATCGTGGCACATCCTGACCCGAATCCAACCGTCCGTGGCAAAGGGTTCCAAGTACTGCGAGATGCTGGAATTACTGTACAATCAGGCCTCCTTGAGGAGCGGGCTGCTGAACAAATGAAGCCATTTCTCTACTGGTGTGAACATCGAAGGCCAATGGTGACGGTCAAACTGGCTATCGATGCGAACGGTTCCGTTGATGACCGTTCCGCAGAGGCACAACGATTCACGAGTGAGGCATGTCTCGACGAGGTTCATCGCTTGCGCAAGGATTGTGATGCAATCCTTGTCGGAGCTGAAACGATTGAGCGAGACGACCCATCCCTCACAATTCGTCGAGTTGAAACCGAGCGCCAACCACTTCGCGTCATTCTCGACCCAAAGGAACGAACCAATCCTGATGCGATTGTCTACAACGATGGACATGAAACCGTCCAAATTGGATCCGATTTTACCGGATTGCTACCGCTTCTCAATCGATTGGGTGACATGGAAAAGCAACGACTTCTCATTGAAGGCGGACCTACAACAATCCACTCCTTCCTTCAGGAAGGGCTCGTCGATGAATTTTATTTGGTCCGAAGTGAAGTCACTCACCAGATGCCCATTGCTTCAAACATCGACGGAGACGTACTCAAGCAGACAGGATTGTCACTCGAACGAACCGAAAAATGGGGCGAAGAATCCGTTGAAGTTTGGAAGCGTAACGCTGCGCTGTGAAGAAAAAGCGGGCGATGCAGGATTCGAACCCACGTCTCCGGCTCCGAAGGCCGGAAGGATATCCAGACTACCCTAATCGCCCAATCCGTCCGAGTTGGCTCTCCTTTTTGAAGGAGTTGTTCAGAATCCCAACTCTTGAAGCAACAACAAGAGGAACACAATGGCAATGATGTAGAGGACGAGAACGAGATAACCAAGGACACAGCCTGTAATTGCAGGAAGGCGTCCGATGCCCGTTTTCGATGCTTGATTCGCACCAATATGGCCGAAAATAACTGCTAATAGAGCTGGAAGCCAGATGAAGAAGCATAGAGCCCCTTCTTCTGAAATCATGGCCAGCGGTATCATACCAATACCTATGACTCCCAGATACAAACTGGCAGTAGCGAAATTGTTGATTGTTTTCATTTGTACATGAATCACGTTGGTATGGCCAGCACGATTTTCTGGAACCTGTTGACGGGTAACCGATTGTATTGGAACCGAAGCTGGTTTCTCTCTCGATCCCTGTGGCTTCATAACAGGAAGTCAATCACTGAGATGTTCAACATTTCGGCGACGTTGTACACCAATCAAGCTGCTGCGCCTATCGAACCCAAGAAGATGATTGGAATGAGGTAGCCTGCCAAGGTCAGGTATCCAAGCACTAAGCCTGCAATGCCTTGACCTCCGCCAACACCTGTTCTGCTGCCTTCTGCTGCACCAATGTGACCGAAGATCACGGCGAGAAGAGCAAACAACCAACTAATGAAGAAAAAGAAGCAGAGGAACGGTATCCAACCAAGGACGAACGTCGTAATGGCAAGTATTCCCATGACCAATCCCGTTGTCGCCGAGCCATTTCCACTGCTTTGAGCAACGAGGATGTTTTGCGCCATCATTGGCTGTGGTTGCCCGTAAAGCATCGGTTGTACTGGTTGGATGGGTTGTGATACTGGAACGGATTGAATCGGAACCGGTTGTGGTTGACCACCTGGTTGCTGGGGCTGCATAGCATGCGCTAAACGTGAGAGATATTGAAGATATCTTGTCACACAACTTTCGGAGCTGCTTGGTTGACAGAATCCGAAACACCCTCTGCGTAGCGTTCAAAATTGTCGTTGAACATGTTGGCGAGTTTGTTTGCAGTCGTGTCGTATGCCATCTTATCAGCCCACGTTGTTTTGGGTTGCAGAACTTCACTTGGAACATCTGGGCAGGAGATCGGAACCTCGAAACCGAACCGTTCATCCTTCACGTATTCAACGTCATCAAGTTCACCATCGAGAGCTGCGTTGAGCATCGCTCGCGTGTATCGAATCTTCATGCGGTTTCCTACCCCATATGGCCCGCCATTCCAACCAGTGTTGATGAGCCATGCAGTGGAACCATGGGTTTCCATTTTCGACGATAAAAGGTCCGCATAAACGCCAGGATGCATCGGCATAAACGGTTCACCAAAGCATGCCGAAAACGTTGCCTGTGGCTCCTTAACGCCAATTTCGGTTCCTGCAACCTTTGCAGTGTATCCTGAGATGAAGTGGTAGGCGGCCTGTTCTGGAGTGAGTCGTGAAATCGGTGGCAGTACTCCAAATGCATCGCAGGTAAGGAAAATGACGTTCTGTGGATGCCCCCCTCGAGAATCCATGGTTCGATTTTCAATGAATTCGATCGGATATGAACCACGGGTATTCTGCGTCTTGCTGACGTCAGTAAAATCAGGAACACCAGCACCATCGAGAACGACGTTCTCAAGGACGGTCCCTCGCCTTCGAGTGGTTCCAAAAATCTCCGGCTCATCTTCTTCTGACAAATCAATTAGTTTTGCATAGCAGCCACCCTCGAAGTTGAAGACGCCGTTTGCGCCCCAGCCGTGCTCATCATCGCCGATCAAAGCTCGCTTCGGATCAGCAGAAAGCGTCGTCTTCCCAGTTCCTGAGAGACCGAAGAAGACCGCAGTGTTCTCTCCATTGGTGTTTGCAGAACAATGCATAGGGAGAATCCCTTTCTTTGGAAGAATGAGATTCATGATCGAGAAGATGGATTTCTTGATTTCGCCAGCATACCGAGTCCCACCGATGATGACTTCGCCTGCCGCATAGTTCACGATGACGAAGCATTGTGAATTGAGGGATGCGTCTTCAGCTTCGAAATGAGGAGCGTGGAAAACAGTAAATTCTGGCGTGTGTGAAGCGAGTTCTTCGACAGAGGGCCGGATGAACATGTTGCGAGCAAAGGTACTGTGCCAGGCGTTGTGAGTAATGACGCGGATGGGTAAGGCTTCGCTCGGTTCAGCACCGCAAGCCAAATCCTGAACGAATAAGGTGTCCTGATTTGAGAGATAGTCAATGACTTGAGTACGCAAGCGCTCAAAGGTTGCTGCGTCAGTCTTGACATTGATTTCGCCCCAATTAACATCGTTTTTGATTGTCGGTTCATCGACGATGAACTTGTCATTCGGTGACCGTCCAGTACGGTCTCCGGTCTCGGTTACAAGGGCCCCATGGGCACTCAGAACACCCTCATTGTTTGCGATCGAGATGTCGATGAGGACATCGGTGTTCAGATTCCAATGAACCTCTCCTGTAGCATTGATTCCATGCGCCGAGAGTGGGGTCGATGTGGGGGTCGAGGTCTCCGCCATGCAGTATCCTATCGCGGACCCTCTTTGTCCCTTTCTCTTAGGCGCTGATAAAATCAACACGATTCCTGTTAAACCGGAGAAGGTTTCAAACGGGACTCTGCTCGGACATAAGCATGGAGGAGGACGTTGCCAACCACGATTCTGTGGAGGACGATGTGCTACGCCAGAAAGAATTTCGTCGTGGAAGTGGAATCGATCTTGGACAATTTATGATTCAAGATCCGACGGACGACATCGAAGAGGAACGCGTTGTTTCCACACAGATAGCGGATGAGGCCGTAGGTGATGTTGCTTCCTTGTTCTCTGCTGAAGGAGAGCAATCCGATGAGCCAGGTGCGATTAAACGGGACGGAACCGTCGAGCAAGCAGCGGCTCCAGACAGCGTTACCGACATGGCTGTTCACGGAGAACGCAGACTCGGATACGGCCTCTTGGCAGGAATGGTTCTGGTTTGGTCGGTCTTAGGCTGGGTTGTTGGAACAGCCCTTCCCCCACTTATTGGCGGACCACTTCTGATCCTTATGGGGCTCTCTGGACTGTGGGCAGGGGAGAAATGGATTCCAAATCCAACCATGCACCTTCTCGGTGTGACGTGGGTCATCATTTCAATGAAAATCCTCTACGGATTCGCTCTTGATGTCCATCACTGGGGTTGGTTGGACGATTCACCACTCGGCGCTGATCTCTCACTTGGAATCTTCTTGTTGGTATTGATTGGATTCAACATTCTCATCGCTCAACGCCATGATGACGATGCCATCGCTGCGCAAGCAACCCTTGTCCTCCTCGCCCTTGGAAGCGCAACGGGAGCCTTGTACGATGACATCGGTGTCGCCGGAATGATCCTTGTTGGAACGCTCCTAATGCATGGACTTGCCCTCCATCGCCAGTCAGGAAATCTTGCCAGCCTTGGAATCGCAGTTTCCTATCTTTGGATCGGCCTGCATGCTTTCTCGAACGGGTGGACAATTGCGAGCATCGAAATCGTCTCTTTCGATGATGATCTCTTGTTGTTCATGCTGATGTTCGCCGTGACGGCAACCAATGCAGTCATCGCTACCCAATTCCACAAAGCGGACAATTGGTTCTCGGCTGGAGCCAACGCTCTAGGGCTTGGCAAACCCGGACTGTGGGCAATCTCAGTCGGCCTTGGTATGATTGGAGCATTGCTCTCAATCGCCGCAAATCGGGATGAGACAGGATATGCGTTAGCGCAATTGTTGCTGCTGATGAGTGCGTTTGGTGGGTCCTATCTGGCCGTTCGTGGTGTTGAGTGGAAACGGCTTGCTCCATTCATCCTCTTTCCGGCACCGTTCTTGCTCATTCTCGTCATTCTTCTCAACCTTGAAGTCTTCACCATCAGCATTACGAATTTGAGTGCATACAGCATCTATGCGATCCTCACAGCAGCCTTTACCTCTGTCGCATTGCTTCGCAACCAACAAGCTGTTTCCGACCACGTTCTGTGGTTAGGAGGCATCGTCATCGTCATCCTCCTGACCATCCTCATACCCGCTGAAGTCGATGGTTGGCGTCTGCTAATTTCACAGGCTGCCGTGTGGCTCGGTCTGGCCTGGCTGGGAGTGCAACGGCAATCGCCATCGATTTCAGGTGTTGCTGTTCTTATGCCTTGGATTTGGTTGCTGATGTTTGCCACCGATGTTGAATCACGAATGTTTTCCAACGATTTCATTCCTGTCGTGTTGGATGAACAACACGTTGCAGCATGGATGCTGTTACTGATACTTCAACAACTCTATGTCAACCTCAGCCAAGGCCAGTCCACTCTCAATCTGGCTGGCCGTCTGGCGGGATTGAGCGAACTTGGAGCGCGCGCAAGAGATTCAGGATTGCTGCAATTGTGGAACCTATCGTTCGTCTTGTCACTGATTTCAATTTGGGGCATTACTCGGGTCGATGGTATGCCAGCATGGGGCTTGCTGGGTGTTATGGGAGCTATTCTCGTCTTTCACGGAACACTGGTCGCTCTTGGCCAACATCGCGGTCAACCGAAAACGATGCTGGTCGCATGGAGCATCTTTGCACTCCACTTTGGGTGGAAATTCGGACACACGTCCATCTTTGCTGCAACCATGGTGGCAGGATGTTCGTTGATGCTGGTGCACACCGATCGATTTCTCGAAGATAAGAGCGATGCGAAACGAAACCAAACCAACAGCATCGTTACGTTGCAACTTCTTGTCATGAGTACCTTGCTTGCGATTCCCGCACTTCGAAACGATGCTTCGTTGGAACTGACCAACGCCAGTTGGTTTCCGCAGGATGGACAAGATGCGATGATGATGGGTCTCATTTCGCTGGGAACGTTGTTCCATTACATGAGTCGAGTCACAAAGATGGACAAATTGCTCCCTCCAACGCTTGCAACCGTGGCCATGATTGGAATGATGTTGTACAGCGGTGTTGCATTGGAACTTCAATTGTTGACGACGATGGCGTTGTTCAGTTTCGTAGGTTCAGGTGCGTATCTTGCGATACAAGGCGAATGGCGTTCTGGACTCCGCTCTGTTGCTCAACGAGAACAACGGTTGCAGTCGATTGCCGCCAAGCAACATGTCCAAATCGCGTACAATCAAACCTCGGATGAAACTGGTGTTCAATTCATTGACCCATCGATGATCGAATTGGCTGAGAAACAAAAGAAACGAGCAAAGCGGGCGGGAACAATCGGTGAAATGGATCTTGAAGTCGGTGATATTCAACACCGACCCAGCATCGTTTTGTCGTTCCTTGGCGTTACCATCTTTGCATCGATGTTCTTTGCTTACCTCAGTGGTTCGGGACAAGTTGCATTGTTGTTGATGGCTGGAGTCTCGTTCCTCTTCATCAGTTTGGCTCGACTGCGCGCCGATTCCCTGAACCTGAGACTTGTTGATGTCTTAGGTGTTGAAATTCCAATCGCTGTGACGATGATCGGTCTGGTGTTGGTACACCTTGCCGCTCGAATGACACAAGGTTCTGTTTTCCTTGTCGAGCAGTACGACTTCCTTCTTCTTCTTGGAGGCCTCTTTGCGATTGGAAGTTTCGCCTTGGTCGGCCGCAATGATCTGGGCGTTCGGATTCCAAACGTCCTCGATGTGGTCGTTGGATTGTTGGTGCTTCACCGCCTGTTTGGTGTTCTCGCAGGAGGGGAACTTCCGATTCCTACCATGACCAATCCTCTTGAATTCAATGCCTTGTCGTGGACCATCCCTGTTGTTGGAAACGAAGTGTTCCTGCTCCTTGCTGCCCTGCTCTGGGATTGGGTTGAACGTCAGCGTCAAAAGCGTGGTTTGCAAGATCATCGCGGAGCATTGGGTCGAGTTTCCTACGGCTTGTCAATTCTGATACTGTCCTTTGGACCTGCAGCTTTGGTAGCACTAACTCTGATGTTCATGCGCGGTTGGGAATGGAAGCAACCTGCGGTTCTGATGATTGGATTCATCGTGCTCCCTGTTGCACTCAATGAATTGGTGTGGTGGATTGAGAGTGAATTCAACATCACACTGTTCGAGATCTGGATGTCCTCCGTTGCCATCGGTTCGATGGGGCTTATCGCAGGTGCAGTTGCGACCTACAACGACCAAGGTTTGTGGATTTCTGCATCACTGTGGGTTGCTCAAGCGCTGTTCATCCTCACCGGAGTCTTATCCCCATCCTTGCTGTTGTTTGTTCTTTTGATGTTAGCCATGTCAACCACCTCATGGGTCATCGGTGTCCTCACCCTTCGGCGCGGCTGGAGAATCATTGGATTCCTCAATCTCGTCCTCGCATGGGTTGTTGCAAGTGTCCTCATCTACCAAGGCATGACGGCGCTCGCCGCCCTCGCCTTGCTCCTCGCAACCGCAACCTTACTCGCCATCATCACCTACCTCACGCAATCACGAGATGAGTTGCTTGCGTCTCAATAAGCAACAGGATTGAACGTTCTCAAGAGAAGGTTCTGAACCGAACGCATGAGCAACATCGCATCGAACCCAGGCTCAGGTTCTGAGAATCGTAGACTGATGCTGGTTTTTTCTTGAGTGCCACTGTTTCGCAGGCCAAAACTGACATCCATTCCGTTGAATTGACATCGGATCAGCATCAAATTGGTTTCTCCTTCCAAACCCGTTCGCTCCCATTCAATCACGTTTCCAGCGTGTTCCAGATGAGAGCGCACCATGGTTTCGACCGTATCGGAAAGTTCGTTGCAACCATCCCACATCCAGCGGTTCGGGTTCTTGACACTCAGGCGCTTCTTCCAGCCCTTTTGCATCAAATCTGCACCAGCATCGTGGAAGGCCAACAGTGCAAGAATCAGGGTCATCGCCCCATCGCCGACGAGGCTCCATGCATGGGGATTGTGCGGGTGAGGTGAAGGCAGGACGATGTGACCTGAATCTTCGATACCAAAGAGAAGCGGTTGTTGTTCGGACTCAGATAACAATGGACGCAATGCATGCGATAACCAACGGTCACCGACTGCGGTCTCGAATCCTTTCATCTCTGGATGTTCCTCAAGACTCGACAACAGTTTCAGATTTGATTCAATGCTTGCAGCAACCTTCCAACCTTGGGGACAAGCACGTAGAATCGCATCCGCTATATCGTCACCATCGACGACCTCAACACCGTGTTCTGTTTCACGAATCAACAAGCATCGGTCTCCATCACCATCGAGTGCAGCACCGACGATCTTACCACGACCTTGCGAAGAGAGTGAGTCGATCAACAGATGTCCACTTGATCCTATGTCACTCCAACTCCATGATTGCCCAGGGGAAAGTTCCCCGGCTCCACAACCATCGTTCATTGCTGGCGCATGGAGACTCACCTCCTCAACAGCAATGCCCTGTTGTTGCAACCACTCGGAAAACCAACGAGTTGCATGACCTTTGGAGGAGTCCAAATGGAATGCATTCATCGACGACAGTTCAGATTTGAACAGCGGTTTGAAGAATTTGACACGCTGCTCCAGCCATTGTTGATGGTCGACGTCATGCGTTAAATCGGGAATCATCCACGCTTTTCGGTCCTCAAGGTCGATTTCTCGGTCCTCCTGTGCGAGCGAAGAAGCCGTCTTGGAAACGAGCGTTTCATAGCTTGGCATTGATTTTCGACCGTGTGAATCGAACACCTTGATGCCCGAATCGGCAACAGGATTGTGGCTCGCAGTGATCATACAACCAAGACGTGATTGCGTCTCGAGAACAGCATAGTGAAGCATCGGTGTGGACACACAACCTATGTGGATGACAGTGCAATTCGATGCATGAAAACCCAAGGTCAACCAAGCTGCAAGTGTTTGGTTGTGTGGGCGGTCGTCCCATCCGATAACAACTTGGCTCCCTTCACCATCATCCGGTAAACAGCGCCCAAGTGCCTCTCCAAGCAGCTTCATCAGCTGTGGCGTGAGGAGCCGTTGGTCAACGATTCGCTCGAGTGCGCCCTTATCATCGCATTCATCCAGGGAAACACGCCCACGGATTCCATCGGTTCCGAACAGATTGGCCATGAACTTCCCTCAGCGCACAACGCTTCCATCGGAATGGTATCCGCTTACCGTTGTGTTTGGATGGACCATGCACGATTGACCGAGAACTGTCCCGGGATTTGTCACTGCATTGCATCCGAGTTGTGCATTGTCGCCAAGAATGGCTCCAAACTTGCGCAAGCCAGTTTCTCGCCGGACATCGTCAAGCCATAATGCGATGTTTTGTCCATCGTTTCGTAGGTTCGAAAGTTTGACGCCAGCACCAAGGTTAACGTTTGAGCCTAGTATCGAATCTCCAACATAGTTGAAATGTGGTGCCTTCGCGCCAGGAAGGAACAACGAGTGCTTTGATTCACTAGCATGACCAAGTAAACTGCCCGGCATCATCCAGGTGTACTCTCGAACATAAGCATGAGAACGAATCGTTGCATCGGCTTCTACAAGACAAGGTCCAATGAGATGAACGTGGGGCTCAATGGTAGCTCCTTCTGCAACGTGAACGGGTCCTTTTCGTTCGTCGATGCTCACAAATTGAACGCCGTTTGGATGGTTTGAACCGATCTGCACAAGTTTGGTCTCGAGTTGTTGTTTGAGACTAGAGGAGTTGTTTGAATCCAAGAGCGCCCATGCGGGTTCATTTGGATTCATCATACTGCGAGCAGCATCGGATGAAAAAAGAGCCTCAGCTTTGACACATTCAGGCCAGTCCATGGAGTCTCGAAAGCCCACGTCACATTGAATGTTTGGTCATCCCATTGCGTGATAAATGCGCTTCCCAGTAGTTGCATCAAGTTTGAATCCAATTTTGTTCTTCATGTGACGTGGGATGAAATACCCGATTTTTCGTGCTGTTAACCCGTGATTCCTCATCCTTCGTTCGTTCGATAAGTATGCAACGATATCCGCGGCTGAGCAACCTGGTCGATCTTCGATGTAGGTTGCTATCTCTGCCTTGAGACGTTCTAATCGAGCGTTTTTTTGTGTCCCTTTTCCTTTCATTCCGACCATGTAGTATTGTTTGTTTTTTCAGGTATATGATACAACGATGGGACTCCCAAGGGCGTCCCATGATTTCGCCTGCAAAGGTTCTTCAAACGACGGTTGACCGAACAAGCATGGGCGAAGTAAAAGCGGTCACAGATTCAGAGTTTGAAAGCACCCTTGGCGAGAGTGAATGGGTTCTTGTTGATTTTTGGGCAGAATGGTGTGGTCCATGCAAAGCCATCGCCCCAATTCTCAATGATTTGGCTAACGAACGAGATATCCTTGTCGCAAAGGTTGACACCGATTCCAACACCATGCATGCTGGACGCCTCGGAGTGCGTGGTATTCCTGCTTTGTTCCTGTTTCGAAACGGAACGATGGTTGACAACAGGAGCGGTATGATGACTAAGGCGTCGCTCACGACATGGGTCGACAACCACATGACTGCAGACGATTTCTGAATCACCCGATTCGTTCACGGCGTGTCTTCGCTACTGAACCTACTTCTCGTGCGAGACGTTCACGTAAAGCCTCATGCAGCCACATTCCTTGATCCAATTCGATGAGCAATCCGTAATCGATCAAACGTTGAGGAGGATTTCCTTCCCAATCCAAACTGCTGGCAAGGGTCTTCCACGGAACGGGTTTTTCAGATACGGCGAGTGTAGCCAAGAGTTCTCGCTCAGCTTCTGGTAGAGGGGTGAGAATCTCTTCATCCAGGAAGCGCAACCAATCCTCATGCGTTGGTTTCCCGTACAACTCGAGCATCTCGATGGCCAATGGATGGCCTCCTGTGCGCTCGTGAACATCGCTTGCGTCAACGTCCTTGAGTTCAAGTTCTTCCAACCACTGTGAGGTCTCGTCCAATGAAAGACCAGCCAGAGGCAACTCTTCGACGATGTCTCGAGTATGAACATCTCTCCGGTCGTAGAAATCCAAAGAGGTTCGAGAAATCAGCACGAATCGAAGTGGCGTTTTTTGTGAAATTTGCAGCAGTGCTCCGAGGAGGTTCTTCGATTCGTGTGCGATGTGATGTACATCATCAAGAACGATGAGCCAGTACGGAGGGGGGCCTCCAGGTGCAATTGAGAATCGCTCTCGTACCGTGTATGCGTCGGTCAAGTATGCCAACAATCGACGACGCCAAGTATCGACATCCAAAGGCGCTCCTGGCCGAAGTGGAAGCGTTTCAATGAGATTGTATGGGTCATGTTTTTCATCGATTCCAAATCGATGCAATAGGCTAACAGCAAGACCGACCTCTCGGTCCCATGGCTGGCAAGGATACCAACAAATGGAAAGGTTGGGTTGTTTGTCCTGCTTGCCCGCCAACCACTCGGCGACAAGTGTTGATTTGCCAATTCCTGCGATCCCCGAAACAACGGCGAAGGCCGAGCGTCCCTCGAACCATTCATCCAAACTGTTGAGTTCAACATCCCGCCCACGCATTTTTCGCGTCTGGGGTGCACTGGTGTGGTAGGTTGCGTGGACTCCAGCGAGCGGTTGAAGACGCCCGGGTGGAGGCGTATCTTCCTCATCTTGTTGTTTGATCAGACCGAATCGAATATCGCCCCAAGTGAGGACGCCTTCGTGTTGAGCGTGGAGTAAAACTTGCAACAACGACATGTCCGATGCAAGCCTGTCTGCTGCATCCTTGGATTCAATTTCGAGCAGTTGCCCGTCTTTGCCTCGAACCAAGACTGTGGTTTCACCGAGTTTGTTGGTCCGCAGCTGCGCCATATCGCGACCTTCTTCGGTCAACTGCCACGTCTTCTGTCGTCGGTCATCGTTTTGAATCGAACGCGTGTGTTCACTGACCCATCCCTTACGAACAAGTTCACGCATCGTACGGCTTACGTTTGGAGGATGTTGGGCGCATGCTTCAGCAATACCTGGTCGAGTCAACGCAGCGGTAACGATGAACCGGTCGGCAAGATGGTCATGGTGCAAGAGGTGCAGCAAGACGCGGTCTGAGACAGCGACATTGACTTTCGGGAGCCCCTCGGCCATGTTCATCTGTAGGGAATACCACGTTCAAGCGTTCCGATTCGTTGTGTTTGTGGCTACACATAAAGACCATAACCCCTAATAATAAACAAACCTCGGAGGATTATGGGTTTCCGGGGACGAGAGACGAAGGTCCTGAGTTTGCTCCTCATCTTTCTGATGGTGAGTGTCGTCCTTACTCCCTTGAGCGCTTACGCAGCAGACTCGGATGGTGACGGAATCGAAGACGCTCTCGACGACTGCCCATGGGCCTACGGAGATTCGACAATCGATCGAGACGGTTGCCCGGACAAAGACGGAGATGGTACCTCAGATTTCAATGACGGTTGGGCCATCGGAAATCCAAATTTCCAGAACGAATTTACCATCACCTCAAACAGCGATTACTACGCAGTAGATTTCTCACCTGATGGGGAAATGATTGTTACCGGATCAGAAGACGGTTTTGTCCGGATCTGGAACGTTACATCCCACATCAATCTTCGGTCTGCAAATGCGGGAACAGATGTGAACGGCGTCGCATGGTCCCCAGACGGGCAGTACGTTGCTGCGGCCATCAATGATGATACAATCAACTTGTACTACGCAAGCAATTTCACATCAGTTCACGGCGCCATTAGCGTCGACGTTGGTAGTGGAGATCAGGTCAATACCGTGGAATTCTCGCCTGACAGTTCATTGATTGCAGTCGCCATTGGAAGGTCTGGAAACAGCGGTACAAACGGAGAAATTACACTCATCAAAACCTCAGATGGAACAGAATTTGGGAACATGAACCCGAACGGTGAAGATCGGTTCTATGATGTCGCATTTTCACCAGATGGAAAGCATGTCGCCGCTGCAGGAAATGGGGATTTCTTTGTTGTCAATGTTACAACATCTGCTACCGTATGGAGTATTTCTGACCCCTCTGCATCGGTCAATGCAATCGCATGGTCACCGGATGGGAATTACATCATCATGTGCGGAGGCTGGGAAGGTACTTCTGCAAGTGTCGACATGTACCAATTCACCGGCTCTTCTTGGAGCCGCATCTGGCAGAAAACAACCTCGACATCGTGTGCTTCGGTTGACTTCTCGTCGGACAGCACACAGGTTGCTGTTGGCATGTATTGGTACCAAACCGACGGAAATACGGCCTATGCGTTTGAGGTCGATACGGGAGCTCTGGTTGATTCGATGAGCGGTCCAAGACCAGGGAATTGCCAATCCGGTAACAACAACAATTGTGGAACAATCTACGGCGTTGCATGGAGCCCTGATAACACACGCATTATCACAGCTCATGGTAGAAACGACGAGGGCGTCTACTTCTGGTTTGCCGATATTGACGAAGACAATGATGGGTACAACACCACCGACCAAGGAGATGGGGTCGTTGACGCATTCCCATCAGAAGGAACTCAATGGGACGACACGGACGGCGACGGATACGGTGACAACCCTGCACCTGCATTCCAACCGGACGAATGTCCGAACGATTTTGGGAACAGCACAGAAGACCGATTTGGATGCACAGATTCGGACGGTGACGGTTGGTCCGACATCAACGATTGGGCTCCAGACAACAAGGAACAGTGGGTCGATGCCGACAACGACGGATACGGCGACAACTACCTCTATGAAATCAACCAGAATCAAATTCACATCAACCAGCGTGGTGATGCATTCCCGAACGATGCAACCCAATGGAACGATACCGATGGCGATGGCTACGGCGACAACTACGAGGACATCTCGTGGAACCAATACCGAGCACCAGAGTGGCCCGGTGAAATCATCGTTGGTGCACAAAACATCGACGTCTTCCCTCTCGATCGCACCCAGTGGCGAGACACGGATGGGGACTGGATCGGCGATGAGCAAATGAGCGACCGTGCCGATGGCTGCCCAACGGTATGGGGCAATTCAACCTACGATCGTCTCGGCTGTTTGGACACAGATGGTGACGGATATTCAGACCCGGATGCAAGTTGGCCTGCCCGAACCGATTGTTACGGAGCCGATGCGTTCCCGAATGACCCAACGCAATGGTGCGATGAGGACGACGATGGCTTTGGAAGCAATCCAGACGGAAACGACGCCGATAATTGCCCAAACCAAGCGGGTTCCTCAACAGAAGATCAGAAGGGATGTGCCGATCGAGATGGTGATGGCTATTCCAACACTGGAGATCCGTTCCCAGACGATGGTACGCAATGGGAGGACTCCGATGGCGACAATTACGGAGACAACCCAGACGGAAACAATCCAGACTTCTTCCCCAACGATGCCTCTCAATGGCGTGACTCGGATGGTGATGGCTACGGTGACAACCCTGGCGGAACCAACGGCGACCGATTCCCAACCGACCCAACGCAATGGTCGGATGCTGACAACGATGGATACGGTGACAACTTTGTCGATACGGATGAAGATGGTATCTCTGAAGGAAACTCTGACGTTTGCCCGCAAACGTACGGTGAATCAAACTCAGCAACATCCCGTGGATGCCCTGACAGTGACGGAGATGGTTACACGGACCCAGAAGATGCCTTCCCAGACCTACCACTTCAGTGGGCTGACCAAGATGGCGATGGGTTCGGAGACAACGTTCAATTCACAGATGGCGATGAGTGCGTTGACGTGTTTGGTCTAAGCACGGAGAATGGTGTTCAAGGATGCCCAGATTCCGATGGTGACGGTCATGCCGACCCATTTGGAGACTTTGTTGTTCGCCCCGATTGTTCCGGTGCGGATGCATTCCCGAACGACCCATTACAGTGGTGCGACAAGGACGGTGATGGCGTTGGTGACAATTATCAGGCAACCAACAGAACAGCCATCGATGAAGATAATCCGGGTCTAATGATTGAACTCTGTGATCACATTGGCGATGCGTTTCCAAATGATGTAACCCAATCATCCGATATAGACTGCGATGGTCGTGGTGACAATGCAACAGGTATCGCACCGGATGCATTCCCTCTGCGAAAGACGCAACAAGATGACAACGATGGTGACGGCTATGGGAACAACTTCACCAACGGTGCCTATCAGCCTGACGAGTGTCGAAATGAATACGGAACATCAACCATCGATCGATTCGGTTGCCCTGACAGCGACAACGACGGGATGTCTGACCTCAACGACCCGTGCAAATGGGATCCTGAAATTTCCACCGGAATACCTGGACAAGTCGTGTGTGCGATTACCGAAGATCCCAACAAATCCGATGATGATGAAGTCTCCTCAGATGTCGAAGGGAAATCGACCAATGTTGTCATTTACGCAATGGGAGGAGTCATCACGTTCATGCTCGCTGCAATTCTCGTAGCAATGCTTGCTCGTCAAGCAAGCCGCAAGCGATTGATGCGTGAGCGCGCAATCGAGCGTAAAGCAGAGGAGCAACTCATGGATGAAGAGGAACGACGAGAACAGTGGGTCAACTACTACGTCGCCAATGGAGAATTCGACAAGGCTCGAGAATTGGGTTGGGTCGATCCTGCATCACTTCCTGCATGGAAACAGCATGAGATTCAACAGCAAGAAGCTCTGCAAGCATCGATTCCATCGATGCTTGACCTGGAATGATTTACGCATGGTTTGTACCGTTGCCCTTTAAGTCAATGAGAGCCATCCATTACCATGGGAGAGGTGCGTATGCGTCGTCTTGTTGCATCATCAATGGTGATGCTTCTTGTTCTCCTTGTCCCAGTTAGTGCTGAGGAAAGTGGAGATGTCCGTCTTCAAATCGATGTCACCGATGAGAATACAAAACCTTGGTACGGTGCTGGAGAAACGGTTGTCCTCGCCTCCTCACTCGTGAACGATGGTGCTGCAACCTCCATCAACGAAGATCCATCTTGTGGAACAGTGATGCGTGTCGCAAATTCTGAAGGCACAACAATTGTCGATGAAAGTCTCGTTTGTCGCGGACAAAGCCGTGGTCTTGACATTGGTGCTGGAGCAACCGCACTTGATGAGCATCAGTGGGATTTGACAGACTCGGAAGGCTCACTCGTACCTCCGGGCACCTACACGATCACTGTTGAGCTTGCGGGCTCAGGATTGGCTGCAAGTGTTGATGTTCTGGTACAACAAAACGCAGATATCTCAAGCGATCTTGTCTTCTCCACTGCACTAACGCATCGAAATGATGCACTTGCAACAGGTAAGCCATTTGTCCTCACCTATGAACTCCACAACCCTACTCCCCAAGCAATCGACCTCACATCACTCAACGCTTGCCAACTCTTGATTGCGTTCGAAGGTGAACACTTGGGCCCCTCTTGCAACGGAGGTGCGACCACCATCGAACCCTACGCAGTCGTATCACTTGGCCACACGATGATGCAGGCCTCCGTTGCTGGTGAACGTTCGTTGACCATTTCAACGCCAGATGGACTCGCCATCGAAACCTACGACCTTTCCGTTTCAGAACGCCCAGAACAAGCAACTCCGCTTGAGGCTTCGATCAACACACTCTCAACCTCCTACGTCCAAGGAGAATTGTTTGATGGATCCCTTACCCTCGTCAACGACAACGATGCGAGTGAACTTCTTCGGTTCACAAACACGTGCCGTGCAAGCTATTGGGTTGCTGATGCAAGTGGAATTGTATTCGATTCACTCGACCAATCCAACTGCAGGGATGCTGAACTTGACGTCGTCGTTGGTGCTGATTCTCAAAGCACATTCCCACTTCAATCATGGGCCTTTGTCGATGAAACAGGGTGTTCAATGCTCAGCGGTGATTACGTTCTCGTAGCCGAACTTACCGAATTTGGATACGCTACCTCGACCGACTTGGACTTCAGACGTGTGCAGTCAGCAAACTGCGGTACAAGCGGTGCACCACAAGCGTCCTTATCCATCGATGTCGACGAAAGCGCCCTACCGTCGTTTGAGTTGCAGTTGGAAGGAATAGCGGGACAAACCGACATCCAATGGCTTGAAATCTGCAAGGCATCGATGCAGTTGTGGAACCTTGATTTAACGGAGAACGTCATTGAAAAGAATGTCCTCTGCAGTGAGGACGAACGCATCGACCAAGCCCTTCGTATCCAAACAGGCGATGTTCTCTCCTTCAGCCTCGGCGACCTGAATTCCTATGCCTTTGAAGAGGCTGAATACCTTGTCCGAATTGACCTCGCTACCGATCAAAACGTCATTCTTGAACAGGAGTTTGCATGGCCACTCGATGCTGATGCAGAGGAAGAACGTATTGTGCAAGAGGAAACACCGGTAACAGCGGGCGTCGTGCGAATTGATGGTGCTTGGAGAGGCGTCTTAACACCGGATGGTACCTGCTGGATGCTTGAAAACAATGCGGGCACAGTTCACATGCTTGCTGACTCAACAGTGGCATCATGGGCGCCTGAACGTGGAACCGCCGGTATTTACGATGCGCAACAAGCCGATGCAAATGCAGCATGCGCTCGATTCACAGCAGAAAGTTACACCCTTGTCGCTGTTGTCCAAGAAACGCCATTGGTTGTGGAAGAGCCCGTCGTTGAAGAATCTGCAGTGGTAGAGATTGAACAAGAGGTTGAGGAAACGCTCCCTGAATGGGCGCCTCAGGCCGTCACAGCTATTACTGTGGGCGCTCTTCTTTCCATGCTTGGTTTTGCAGCCTTCAACAACGAAGCCATTCGAATTTCAACCACGCTTACTGGATTGTGGTTGCTTGGACTCATTGGCCGCACGTCTGAAACAAGCGATGGCCGATTCCAACGTGGACGCTTGCTCGGATACCTTACCGCAAATCCAGGATGTCATTTCCGTGCGCTCCTTTCAGCCTTGGAGATGAGCAATGGCCAACTCTCACATCACCTCCGTGTGCTTGAACAGGAAGAGAGCATTTGGCGACGGAAGGACGGTCGGCTGGTTCGCTACTACCCGCTCACAAATACGCTC
>MDSX01045857.1_pt1 | contig 30978 bp, 19 predicted proteins | sample 811141 | NCBI WGS metagenome assembly MDSX01 (sample SAMN05326642, study PRJNA326480) | marine metagenome | isolation source: seawater | place: Atlantic Ocean: South East | collected 2010
CGATCGCGCCGTCGCGTCGTCGCCGATCGCGCGCGTCGCGTCGCGTCCGTCGTCTCGATCGCGCGTCTCCCGTCCGCGCGTCTCTCCCGTTTTGACGTCGCGCGCCGCGCGCGCCCCGTCGCGTCCGCGCGATCCGCGTCTCGTACACGCGCTACTCCGCCGTCGCCTTCGCGCGCGCTCAGCTGCTCAGGATGATGTTGTTGATCGGGATGAAGATGAGCTTGACGAAGAATCCCACGAATCCCATGATGACGAACCCCGTCGCCGTTCGCGCGGCGATCTTCCAGAACTCGCGCGCGTCGGGCTTGGCGCACTTTTTCACCAGCCGCGCGCTGTCGCGCGCGAAGTCGCGCACGGGCTTGACGGCGATGTCGGCGACTTCCATGACGCGTCGCGGTCTGCCGTCACACGGCGCGTCGCGTCGCGTCGATGGCGCGCGCGTGCGACGCGTGCGCGGGCACGGGCGCGACGTGCGCGAGCGATGGGTTCGCGGCGTGCGCGGCGTGTCGCGGCGTCGGGACGCGCGACGACGCGACGCGTCGCGATGATTGCTTCGCGATGACGGACGACGACGACGGGACGCGCGACGTCGCCGCCGCGCTCGCGAATCTCCCGCTCGTCGACGCGCGCGGACGCGCGGTGAATCTCTCGAGCGGGTCCGATTCGACGCGACCGCTGCTCGTCGCGTGCTTCACGAGGGACGACTGCGGGGCGTGTCGCGCGTTCGCGCCGCGCGTCGTCGCGCTCGCGGCGGCGCGGCGCGACGCGTGCGACGTCGTCTTGATCGCGTGCGACGCGAACAACGGGTACGAGTGCGTGGACAGAGCGGTGGAAGCGAGCGGGACGCGGGACGAGACGCTGCGAGCGGCGGAGGCGCGGGAGGGGGACGCGTCGTACTCGCGCGCGCGCGAGACGAATTTCATCTTGAGAGCGCTCGGCGCGACGACGCTGCCGACGGTGGCGGTCGTGCATCGCGGCTCGGGGCGCGTGGTGACGACGTGGGGGCGAATGGCGATGTACGCGAGGGGTGAGAGCGCCGTCGAGGCGTGGCGACGCGGTGAGAGCGGGTTGAATCCGTTCGAAGGGGCGGCGCGCGGCGCCGCGCGGGCGCTCGCGAGCTGCGCGCGCGGGACGTGATTTAGACGCGGACGGCGCGCGCGACGCGGGTCGGCGCGCGGCGAAGTGTAACGTAGATTATAGATGTGCGCGCGCGCGCGCGCGCGCGAACGCGCGTCGTCGCGTCGCGTCGCGTCGTTCGCGGCGCGTCGGCGTCCCGAGCCGCGCACCGCGCCTCGCGCGATGTCGCGCGACGCGCGCGCGCGCCGCGAACCCGGTCGTCGCGCGCGCGAAACCTACGCCCGCGACGACGTCGCGTGCGGCAGCGCCGAGTGCGCGCGTCACCGCGCGCTCAACCTCGCGCGCGGCTGCGCCGCCGCGCTCGCGAGCGCCGACGACGGCGCGCGGTGCTACGTCGTCCCGGACGCCGCCGCCTGGCGCGCGCACGGAGACGTTTTCAGCGATCCGCGGTGCGCGCGCGACGTGATCGCGCTGCGATCGACGCGCGTCGGGCGCGGTGGGCGGCGCGCGCGCGGGACGGCGCGCGGCGGGACGGCGCGCGGCGGCGCCTTCGTCTTCGACGACGAACACTGCGCGGAGATCGCGCGCGCGACGTCGGGCGACGGCGCGTTCGCGTCGAGGGAAGTGGCGGTGGCGGCGTATTACGCGGAGAAGGTCAGAGGGAAGTTTCCGGTGGTGGTGGCGTCGGACGCGCTCGCGGGACGCGCGAACGCGAACGCGAACGCGAACGCGAACGTCGAGGTGCTGAGCGTCGAGGCGTTCATCGACGCGTACTGCGACGGAGAGGGTCGAGAAATCGCGCGCGAGGCGTACGAGGCGGCGGTGGCGGCGGACGGGGCGGACGCGGAGGACGCGGGCGGGAACGCGGGAGCGGGGACGTCGTACGACGCGCACCGGAGCGAGGGAGAAATCGCCGAGGGCGCGGCGGCGGGGACGATCGTCCTCGGCGCGCTTCGAGTGCAACGGTTAGGCGCGGTGTGCGAAGGGTTCGTCGATGGGGTGCTCATACCGTCGAAACACGCGATGAATCGAGCGATTCACGGGGACTCGGTGGCGGTGGAGATTTGTCCCGAGGACGAGTGGCGCGCGGCGACGGCGACGTCGGTGACGCTCGAAGACGGCGACCAGACGACGACGACGTCAAAGGTTCGCACGGGACGAGTCGTGGGCATCACGCATCGCGCCACGCTGGACGTCGTGGCGTGTTTGGATGTCGTGGATGAGGAAGACTTGAAGAGCGACGCGCGCGGCGAACGAAACGGCGCGCTCTGCGTGCCGATGGATTCAAAAATCGTCAAAGTGAAACTCTTGACACGCCGCGCGCGGGACTTGGTCGGTCAGCGCTTCATCGTGCGCATCGATCGCTGGCTGGCGAATCAGCGCTACCCGAGCGGACACTTGGTGAAAATTCTCGGTGGCGTGGGAGAGGTCGACGGCGAGATGGCGGCGCTGTTGGCGCGTTACGACATTCCCGCGGAGCCGTTTGGCGCGCGTGCGCTCGCGGAGCTCCCGCGCGAAGGCGCCGATTGGATGGTGCCCAAAGAAGAAATCGAGAAAAGGAGAGACTTGCGCCATCACAGAGCGTGTTCAATAGATCCCCCGGGATGTACCGACGTCGACGACGCGCTGAGCGTGCACGTCTCAGCCGATCGCGTCGAAATCGGCGTTCACATCGCGGACGTGTCGTACTTCGTGCGCCCCGGAACGTTGCTCGATCACGAGGCACAAATGCGTGGAACGACGGTGTATTTGGTCGATCGCCGTTTGGACATGCTTCCGAGCTTATTGAGCGAAAATTTGGCGTCGCTGTTGGAACGACGCGATCGCCTCGCGGTGAGTTGCGTTTGGACGCTCGATAGGAATCTCGACGTCGTCGACGTTTGGCTCGGTCGCACGGTGATCCATTCGAGACATCAAATGACGTATTACCAAGCCCAAGCGATTCACGACGGACAACCGCTGCCGCACGGTGACTCGAGCGATACGTTTGACGCCGTAGAGCGCGAACTCGTTCGCGGGGATTTGCAAACGCTCGTGGCGTTTGCGAACAAGACGAACGCCATTCGGCTCGCGCACGGCGCTGTAGAGCTCGAGAGCGCCGAGTTGAGATTTGAAACCGACGCACAAACGAAGACACCGACGGAGGTTTTACAAAAAGATGAAGTGCCGATGATGCGCGTCGTCGCCGAGTTGATGATTTTGGCGAATAGCGCGGCGGCGCGAACGACGCACCGCGCATTTCCATCCCGCGCGCTTCTTCGGCGCCACGCGCCACCTCGCGAAGGTGGTTTTGAAGAGCTCACAAAACTTGCTGCGGCGAAAGGCATCGAGCTCGACGGTTCGAGCGGTGAGGCGTTGAACGCGTCGTTGGCGCGCGTCGCCGCGACGTCCGAGCCAGAGGTGACGACCCTGTTCAGAGGATTGGCCACGCGCGCGATGTCAGAGGCGCAATACATCAGTTCTGGGTCCATTTCCGGTGCCGATGGTGGGTTCGGGCATTACGGTCTCGCGTTGACGTATTACACGCATTTCACGTCTCCTATTCGTCGATATGCGGATGTTGTCGTGCATCGTCAGCTCATCGCCGCCGTGGATGTCGCCGAGGCGGAGAAGAGAGCGACGGAGCGTGATCTGGACTCTCTGGCGCAACACTTGAACGAGCGCAATCGTGCGTCAAAACACGCGCAATCACGGTGTGGAGAAATCTATCTTTTGTGGCTTTTGCGCGAAAAGCCGATGATTGAGCCCGCCGTGGTGCACGAGATTCGCGACGACGGCGTCATGGTGTTCCTGCCGGCGTTTCACATGAAGGCCCCGATCAGGCTCGTCGATGACGCGGGGAACGCCATCGAAGAACTCAAAGAAAGCACGTTTGAGACGCGAGATCCTGACGACAAAGACGCGAAACAGTGGCTTCAAGCGACGCCCGTCGTCGGCGTCGCCGGCGAAACGTTGCGGCGCTCGACGAGCGTCGAGGGTGATTCCTTGAATGTCGTGCGTTCGAGCGACAACACCGTCGTGCGCTCTTACGCACTTCTCCAGAAGGTATGGGTTCAAATGTCGTGCACGCAGACGCGCACGCACGGACCAAAGCTGGAATTGCGACTGCTCGACGCCGGCGCGCACGCCGGAGCGAGAGACGCCCGAATCGCGCGCGAGCGCGAACCTCGCGCCTTCAAACCTACCACATTGTCCACCGCGGTGAAGCAAGTCATCGCAGACATCGGCTCCTTTCCCGTGGACGCCGATGCAGACGAAAACGACGATCGACGACACGCGGTTGAAAACCTCAACGTTCCCGCGAAGTCGGCTTCGGGACGATCGCGTCTCGCGCCCCCGCTCGCCCGACTCACCCTGAACGACGACACCCGCGCGACGCCCGCGCTCGGCGTGATCACCGTGGACGAAGGCCCCGACGAAACCCTCCGAGTCGAGCGCGTGCACGCGAAACGTCGCGCGTTCGACGCGCGCCGCGCCGCCGCCGCTCGCGCCTGGGCGCGTCTCCACGCCACGCGCGCGCTCGGCGACGCCGGTCGCGCGCGACACCGCAAACGCGCGCGCCGCGTCGCCGCCGCTTTAGACGCTCTAGACTAGTCAAAATAGCTTTAGTTCAACTTCAGAGCGCGCCACCGCGCGCTTCTCGCACCGATCGATCGACGAACTTTCTTCGCGAGCGTCCAGCCGTCGCGTTCTGACTCCACCTCGGCGTCACTTTTCGCCGCGCGCGACGAGTCGCGCCGCGATGCCTCCCGGACGCAAGCGCGCGTCCGCGCACGTCTTCACCAGCGAAGACGCCGAGCACGAGCGCGCGGATGAGGCGAAATACACGACGTATTATTGCAAATTCTGCGGCCAACACGTCATGACCTCAACCTGCGACGACCTCTCCGCGCTGCCGCGACGACGCACGGACGGCGCGCTGATGCTCGACCTCGCGAAGCACCCCACGCGAATCCTCGCCGCGCTCGACGCCGAAGTCGTCGCGGTGCGAGGGAGAGACGGGACGTACGAGAAGAGACAGAGGGCGCGGTGCGGGACGACGCCGGTGGGATACCGGGACGCGTCTCGCGGCGCGAACGCGAGAGCGGACGAAAAGGGAGTGTTTTACATACATAAAGGCGCGCTGAGCGCGTTCGATTACGAAAAAGATCACGGCGCGAGCGCGGGAGAGGGAATCGGGGACGACGCGCCGCCGCCGCCGTGCATCATAGCCGGCGCGGGCGGGGCGACGCAAATCGATTTAGAAATTTCGCAACGCGCGGCGACGCACGCGGTGACGAAGATTAGCGCGTCGTGCGTCTTCGTCGACGTCATCGGACCCGCGCACGCGTGCGACGGGGAATTAGTGGAGTTTTTGGCGCGGGTTTTAGGGTTGAGATTGGCGCAGATGAGCTTGTTACGCGGGCACAAGCAGACGTCGCGCACGCTGTTGGCCAAAGGGACGAGTCCGCGAGCCGCGCACGCGGCGTTGCGGAGCGCGTTGGAGGGCGAGCGCGTGCGCGCGTCCAAGATCGCAAAGGGCATGACTTGACGCGCGTCGCCCATGGTTGTATCATTACGTTAGTCGGTGCTGTAGTCCGCTCGCTTCGCTTCGCTTCGCCTCGCCGCCGCGTCTCGAATGCGTCCCGAACGCGCGCGCATCTTGAAGGCGTTCCGCACTCGTGCGCGCGCGTAGCGCGATTGCGGGCCGCGAAACGCCGCGCGCGAGCGACAAAGACAAAAGTGTACGTCACCGCGCGCGCGTAGACGCCTCCAGGCGCGCGCAGACGCCGCGCGACGGTCGAACGCGCGTGCGAATTTGAAATCCAGCGCACAGCTCGTCGTCATTTTCGTCGCGCGCGTCGCGCCGAGCGATGTCGAGCGCGAAAAAGCTCATCGACAAGGTGCTACGAGGAGCTACCGACGCGTCGGTGAGCGCGAGCGGGTCGGATGAGGATGATTTCGTGCGCGCGGTGCCGGCGTGGGGGTCGCCGCACCGGGACGAACCGTCGAGCGCGTACATACGGCGCGCGCGGGGATTCGCGGAGCGCATGCGGCGAGAGGTGAGCGGGGACGCGCGGGCCGAGGATATGTATATTAGTGAGCGCGATTCGCGCGCGGGTAAGGGCGAGGATCGGCCGAAGGGGGAGAATTTGAACGCGCGGTTCGGCGCGGCGAACGCGAGCGACGATTCCGACGGCGATTTCATGGAGGAGCTGCGAAGGAACGTGCGAGGCAGCCAAGGCACAGGAGGCACGTCTACGCGAAGACGTACACGCCCGTCGTCATCGTCGAGAGGTTTGGTCGCTGATCGACGACGCGAGATACCGGCGCCGCAGAGCTCTTTGGGTGAGATGTTACGTCGCGAGCGGGACGCGCATCTGCGCACGAGGAAAAAGTATGAAGAGCTCGGCGTGCACGCGACGGCTGTGTTGCGACAGCGCGATGAAACTCGCGAAGCGCTCGAAGCGTCGACCACGCGTGAACGCACGGCGAATGCGCGCGTAGATGAGCTCACGCGTCGGCTCGATGAAGAGCGCGCAACGAGCGAAACGCGACTGGAAGACGTGCGACGATCTTCGGCGGAGTGGCGAGAGGCGCAAATCGCGGAGGTGAACGCCTTGCGCGAAGCAGCGGAGACGAGGATGCGCGAAGCCAACGAAGCGGCGTCACGCGTGGAAGAGCGCGTCGCTGCGAGAGTGGCAAATTGCGAAAAGCGTCTGAGTGAAGCTGAGCGCGACGCCGCCCAACGCGCGAGGGATGCCATCGGGCGATTCGGCGCGCTCGCGTCGTCGACTGAGGTACGAGCGACGCGTGAGGCGAACGCGTTGAAGACGCGCATAGAAACATTAGAAGAAGAACTTGCGACGGTAAATCGCGAGCGCTCGAACGCCACGCACGCGGCGACAATGGCAAAACGGGACATGGACGAAGCCATGGGACAGTTTGAATCGTTTCGAGCAGAGCTCGCAAGCGCTCGCGACGTCATTCACGCCCGTGATGAAGCTCTGGCGACGACTCGAAGGGAATTGCGGGCCATCGAGAGCGCGCGTGATGATGCGCGGGCAAACCTGAATAGACTCGAAATCACAAACCGCGACTTGGAGATGAAGGTGTCGTCTTTGGAAGAGGTCCTGGGCGACGTCGGCGGGCACAAGCGAAGCGTCATGATTTTGCGCGCGCGCGTGACGCATCTCACGGCAGAAATTCAAAGCGCGAAGGAACTCGCGGCAGACGCGAAGGCGAGGTTTATAAATGAACTGGGCGCGCTCAAGGCGCAGTGTGCGCAGGATATGCAAAGTGCCTTGCATCGCACCGAGCAACATTACAAGAGTCGATTGCACGCGTCAAGCGAAGGTGTCGTCGCCGAGTTGCGACGTGAAGTCGTCGATCTCGAGGGCGAAATCGCAAAATTGAAGCGTACGCACGCGCGTGAGTTGGAAGATGCATTGGCATCTGAGCGACAGGCCGTCGCAAGCGCGTCCGAGTCATCCATACGGTCGTCTACGCAGCGCACGATTGAGGCTGAAAAAGCCAAAGCCGTGGCTGAATTGAGCGCGCGGGAGGCGCGCGAGCGTTTGGAGTCGTCCGTGAAGGACCGAGAAGCGATGGAGGCGGCGCTCGTCGCCGCAAACGAACACATCGCTGCACTCAAAGCTGAGCGCGCGACGTACGAAGAAAAGTTTCAGCGACTAAAGGGCGAGCTCGAAGAATCCGAAGCCAACGTGCGAGACCTCGGGGCATTGCTCAGCGTTCGCAAGACTTCTCTCGCGGGAGAAGAAGAGGAGGCGTTGTCTCAAAACGAGTCGAATACGACGCAATCGCTCCAAAAACAACTCGAAGAGTCAAAAGCGGAAGGGTTAGCTGCGGTGAAGCGCGCACAGGACATGGCACAGCTCGAAATCGACGCGCTGAAGCGCGGCCTGGAAATGTCTGCGCATCGCGCTTCGAGCGAAAACCAAGGGCGCATCGCCGCGCTCGAAAAGGATCTTGCCGAGGCGCTTGAGGGCAGAAATATCGCGCGCGAAGAGGCAGAGGATCTGCGTGCGCAGCTCAATCGATATGAAGCGTTAACCAAGCTCCAAGACGACGCCATGTCGGCTTCAAAGTCTCAAGTCAAAACTTTGTCCCAACGTTTGCGTTCGCTCGAGTCGTCCATGTCTGGATCGCCGATGCCTGGATCAGCTTCGCCCGCGGCTTCGCCGAGTCGAAGCTTTTTCCTAACCCCGGGAACATTCACGCCCGGCTCACCGGTATCGCGACCGGCGCCGACGCCGATCACGGCGATCCGCTCTCCGCGCTCTCCGCCCGCTTCTTCAAATCGCTCGATTGACGGCATCTCGCCGATCAAGCGTTCTTCCCCTCTGTTCAAAGGCTTGGACGGTGAGTAATAATTAATAGTGTGTAAAGAGATCAGAATTAAACTGTGCTACGTAATGATGTACAATTCTCACGTCTCCATCGCGCTCGCTTCCGTAGCCGCTCTCGCCTCGGCTTCCTTCTTGCCTTCTCCGCCGCAGTGCGCATCGACGTCGTCGACCGGCGTCGCCGGGTAATACGAGAAGTGTAACTCGCCGACATCGTCCCCGGTCACCTTAGTCCACCCATTCGCACCGACGTGGTACACACTGACAGTACCACCAGAAAATGCGTCGCGAAACGTGGCGTGATAAATCGCGCGTCGTCCGAGTTCGCACGCTTCCTCAACCGTCAAGTCCCACTTGTATCCTTGATCCAACACCCCGTATGCAAACAACGACCCCGAACCGACGCTAAACCGCTGCCCCTTCAACCGTGTGCCCTCGCTATCGACGTAATACAGCCCAGGCCCGTTCAAATCCCACCCAGCCACCATCGTCCCCATGGACAATCCCTTGCCCTTGTAACTGTACAGCGTGTTCGCCAACAGCTTGCTCGCCGCGCGCACCGTGATTCGCTTCCCATTTTCCAACTCGTGCAACCGGCACTGAATCCCGAGGTTTCGCTGCCAAAACTGACAATCCGCCGCCCCCCCGGCCATGGTCCCGAGCAAGAACGGATTAATCTCGATCACCTTTTTCACCGTCTGCGAAGAAATGTACGGTCCTTGCGACGCGCGAGAGTCCACCGCGACGACGATACCGTGCTCAAAAATAAACGCCAGCGTCGTCGTCCCGTGGTTCGGTTTGACGTAATTGATCACCTCTCGCTGGAATCCTTCAAACTGCGCGCGCAAATCGTCCACCGTCATCGTCAGTCGTCCATTTTCACTCTTCGCGAGCGCCGCGACCTAACCAAACCGTTGCTCTCCCGATCGCCAGCGCTCACTCGTCGTGCGCGTCGCGTTCGCGTCGCTCACGCACGTCTTCCACCGCAGGGGCTTTAAAGTTACACTCGTGCATGTTTCCATCGATCGCGTCGAGGCTGTGAACGCGTTAAAACGCGGCGTCAGTCGTCGATCGCGCGTTGACGCGATCTGAAACGAACCTTTCGTCGACGTGTTTCGACGCCATCGAGCCGCGCGCGGTGGCGTCGAGGAAGCTGAAATCTAAAGTCGGCCCGTTCATCGTTTGTGCGCGCGCGGGTGGATCGCGGGCGCGTGCGTCGCCGTCGTGCAAGCGATGAAGTGCGGGGGGCGAGGCGAGCGCGGCGGCGACGTCGCGGCGGCGACGAAGTTTCGTGCCCACTCGATCGCGCGCGCGCGTTTGAGTGTGTTTGTGGTTTTACAAGTTGGACTCGGCGCTACTCGTTCGCGGAGAGATGCTTCACCATGTAGGTTTCTTCTAATTCGTATCCGAGCTTGCGATAGTAGTGTCGCGTGCCGACGCCGGAAATCACGGCGAGCTTGCTCGAGCCGTGTTCTTCGCGAGCGATGCGCTCGGCCTCGCGCATGAGTAAAGTGCCATACCCGCGGTGTTGAAAGCGACCCTTGTGTCGCGAGTGCACGGCGACTGCGGTGCCGTAGACGTGAAGCTCGCGAACCATGGAACATTTGCCCTTGAGCGCAGGCGACGTCTTGGCGGCCGTTCGACCGCACTTGCGAAGACGCAAGAGTCCTACCAAGATGTCTTGTCGCGGATCTTCGTAAGATAAGAATGTCTCCCACCCGCCATTGGCGACGTAGTCGCGACGGACGAGTTCAACGTGCGTCGGAGCGACGCGGTTATGAATATCTTGTAAGCCGACTTCGCGCGTGCGCACGTCGCGACATCTTAAGCCTAGATCCGCCATGCGCGCCATCGCGAGCTCACGAAGGTTACCCTTCTCCACGCCCGCGGTGACGAGAGGCATGGGAATATCGCGCTGGACGCGATAGACCCGGACCCAGGGTGGGACGAGCGCGAGCACTCGCGCGACTAAATCCACCAAGCGCTCGGGGTGGTAATTTCTATACTTGCCGGTGCGCCACAACTCGTACAATCCTGTACCTCGAATGACGAGCGTAGGATAAAGCTTCAAGCCATCTGTTCTAAAATCAGGCGACTCGAAAAATTCTCGAAACGACTCCAAATCGCGCTCCATGCCCACGTTTGGCAAATCCGGCATCATGTGCGCGATGACTTTAAATCCCGCGTCTTTGGCTAATTCAAAACCCTTTTGCACCGCCGCCACGGTGTGCCCACGATTGGTGTCGCGCGCGACGTCTTCATAGATGCTCTGCAAACCGATTTCCAATCGCGTGCACCCGTACGACAACATCTGTCGCAAATGCGGTGACTGACAATAATCCGGCCGCGTCTCAATCGTCAACCCCACGCACTTCGTCCTACTCTGCTCCGACGCCTTCACAGCCTCATCCACGCACGACGAGCTCGCCCCACTGAGCGAATCGTGCAAATTTCTGATGAAAAAATCTCTATAATCGATCGGCAGCGACATGAACGTCCCTCCCATGAGCACGAACTCCACCTTGTCCACCGCGTGTCCCAGCCGTCGCAACTGGTCCACCCGTCCTCGAGACTGCGCGTACGGATCGTACCTCGCCCGTATCGCTCGCATCGACGTCGGTTCATATCCAGTGTAAGACTGCGTGGAGTACTCAAAATCACTATCGGGTCCTCCCGGGCAGTACACGCACACGTTGCCCGTCGTCGCTATGTGCGGGCACCGATGCGGTTTACTCATCACCGCCACCACCGCCACCCCGCTCGCCGTTCGCACCGGTTTCGCCCTGAGTTTCGGCAGCAACTGATCGCGATGTTCCACCGGCACCGCCGCGATGAGTTCGGTGAGCTTCGGCGCCTTCGAAAGCTTGTACTTGCGGCTCGTCGCGTTTTTGACCGAGTTCAAGTTCATGAATCCATCGCTCGCGTCGCGCGCGACGAGCTGCGCGACGATGTCCGCGATCGCCAGCACCTTACGCTCGCTCTCGCTGCGCCCGGCGACGTCCGCGGGGCGATCGCGCGCCATGGCGCGCGACGCCGCGGCGCGATGTGCGGACGCGCGCCCGGCGGCGCGGCAGTGTCCGCCTCGACGTCGACGCGCGACGCCGCGCGACCGGCGCGCGCGCGCGAGCCGCGTCGCGCATGTCCGCGGTGTACGCCCTCGAGCCGCCGACGGAGGGAAAGGCGGTCGTGCGCACGACGCACGGTGAATTAGAGATTGAATTCTTTGCCCGCGAGGCGCCGCTGGCGTGCCGAAACTTCGTGCAGCTCGCGCTCGAGGGGTGCGTCAACGCGCGCGAGAAGACGCGCGACGCGCGACTGACAAAACGACGCGCCTGACGACGCAGGTATTACGATGAGAATGAATTCACGCGGTGCGTGGCCAACTTCATGGCGCAGACGGGCGACCCGACGAACACGGGACGCGGCGGCGCGAGCGCGGTGAACGACGGGAAGGGGTTCAAGGATGAATTTCACTCGAGGTTAAGGTTTAACGCGCGAGGCCGGGTGGCGATGGCGAACGAGGGACGACGGGATAGCAACGGTAGTCAGTGGTTCGTGACGCTGGGCGAGTGCGAGTGGTTGAATCGCCGGCACACGATTTTTGGGAAAATCGTGGGAGCGACGATGTATAACGCGATACAGATAGGGAACGTGGAGACGGAGGGCGATCGTCCGATCGATCCAGCGCCGAAGATCTTGCGAGTGGAGGTGCTGGCGAATCCGTTTCCAGACATCGAGCCGAGGCGACGCGCGAGCGAGGCGGAGGCGGAGGTGGAGGATTTTAGAAAACAGAAGAAGGCGAAGAAGAAGCTGGCGCTGTTGTCTTTCGGCGAAGAAGCGGCGGAAGAGGAGGCGACCTTAGAAGAAGTCGGGTTGAAAGGGATCAAGTCATCGCACGATGTCGGCGGCGACGCCACGCTCGTGAGCGCCGACGCCGAGGAGACGCGCGAGGCGCTCGAGCGCACGACGCGCGAGAAGGCGTTGGCGCAAGAAAAGAAGGAACGCGTCAAAGAGCGCTTGCGCGATATGGGCGAGGACGTGAGCGATGACGAGGCCGCGTTGGCGGGCGGTGGTGGGCGCAGGGCTTGGGACGACGCCGACGGCGGCGCCGACGCGGCGTCGTTTCAGGAGCAAATGCGCGAAAAGATGATTCGAAAGCGACGCGAGTTGGGCGACGTCGATGGTGGGCTGAAAGAGATCGAAAAAGACATCAAAGAACAAGCCGACGCGTTCGCGGCGAAGCGAGACAAGCGCGATCTGAAGGAAAAGCGATGGGCGGAGAAGGAGGCGCGTGAAGCCGAGCGACGACGACGCGAGGCGACCAAACTGAAAAAGCTCGGTCTCGGCAAGCGAGCCGTGCGCGAGGAAGACGCCGCGTTGATGACGAGCGGTGAAGTTAAGCGCATCGAGGCCAAAGTGCGCAAGTCTCGCGTGTACGATCGTGAAAAAGAAACGCTCGCGCGTCTCGCTGCGTTCAACTCGAATCAACCGAAAAAGGCGCCGGCGTCGGCGACGAACAAACCGGAAGACGGCGACGAACGAACCGGTCGCGCCGGCGTTTCTCGCTTCGTCCCGCAGGGCTTGTACTACATGGAGGAGAACGAAGACGAAGAGGACGACGCGAGCGACTGGAAATCTCACAAGTTGGCCTTCGTCCCCGAGTCTCGAAACGACGTCGGTTCCTACGCGGCCGACGTCAACGATTACGAGGTCCACGACCCGCTCCTCGAAAAGGGCAAAGGCAAGTTCGCCAAAAAGTAGAGTAACCGTCGTCGTTAGTTTGCCAATCAATTCTACGCGTCGAGACGTCCCTCGCGCCCGTCGCCGCGCTCGAGGCGCCGTCGTGAACGACCGCGCTTCGTCGTCGTCCGACGCGTCACCGCCGATCGGTCGCCGCGCGCTCGCGCGCTCGCGCGGCGCGCGAACCGACCGTCCGCCACATCGCGCGCGCGATGCCCGCGAACGACGCGCGCGGCGACGAGTTCGACCTGCCGAAGTCGTGCGACGTCCTGATCGTCGGCACCGCGCTCCCGCAGGCGGTGCTCGCCGCGGCGATCGCGCGGCGCGGCGAGCGCGTCGTTTGCCTGGACGCCGGGACATCTTACGGCGACGCGTTCGGTGCGTTCGCGGCGACGACGCCCGCGCGCGGGCTGTTCGCGAGCGATGCGATCGACGGAGAGAACGCGTGGGAGACGTTCGGGACGTGCGTGGACGCGAAGACGGGACGCGTGGACGAGACGGCGTCGAGGCGGTTGCGGCGGTCGGCGAACGAGGACGCGAACGCGCCGGCGAGAGGGTACTCGATCGATTTAAACGCCCCGCGATTGGCGCTCGGCGCGGATGGGTTCGTGGAAACGCTCGTGCGATCGGGAGCGCACAAGTATTTGGAGTTCAAGGCGATCGAGCGGACGTTCGTGTACGCGGACGGCGTCGCTCGAGCGGTGGCGAGTAATCGAAGCGACGTGTTCAAGGATCGAGGGTTGTCCGGGGGCGAGAAACGGGCGTTGATGCGGTTTTTGAAGGCGGTACACGTGGAGGCGATGCGGGACGCGACCGGACGGCGGCGAAGTGGGAAGAGCGGGGAAGAGACAAACGTCGCCGTGGGCGCGCCGGGAAGCGAGTGGGGCGGCGACGAATTCCAAACGACGAAAGACGACGACGACGCCGAGGGATTGCGCGTGGAAAACGGCGAAACGATGGATGCGTTTTTGACGCGGCACGGGCTCAGCGCGAGTCTTCGTGCGGCCGTGACTTACGCGCTGGCGTTACAAACGAGAGCGGATTGCGCCGCGGCGACGGCGCTCGAAGATTTAAAAGTGTACATTTTGAGCGTGGCCAAGTACGGTCCGCAGACTGGAGCGTGCTTAATTCCTGTGTACGGTGCCGGTGATATCCCGCAAGCGTTCTGTCGCGTTGGTGCCGTGGATGGTGCGACGTACGTCTTGCGTCAAGGCGTTCGCGAGTTGGACGCCTCGACGACGATTTCGGCGGCGATTTCGACGGGCGGTCAAGAGATTCGTGCGAGAAAATTCATCGTACCAGCGCCTGAGCGTTCCAGTGGACCGCTTTTGGTGCACGCTGTGTGTATTTTAGACGCGCCGTTGGTCGCGGAGTACGGCCAGATGCTCGTCGTGTTCCCGCCTTTGAGCGCCGCCGATGCGCAAACCGCCGTCATCCGCGCGCTTCAAGTGGGCTCGCACACGGGGTGTTGTCCAGAGGGCAAGTACCTTTTGTATCTCTCCACTGTCGTGGATGATGTAAACGTCGATCCCTATGCAGGCTTAAATGCCGCGCTAGACGTGCTAGTACGCCGAGGCGAAGTATCCTCTACGGCGAGCGCATTCGGCGCCGACGTCGAAAAACCCGAAGTTCTTTGGGGCACGATGTACAAGAGACGGTGCGGTCATCTCGACGACATCGAATGCTCGTCATCGAACGTGGCATATTGTCCTGGACCAGACGAACTTGCGACGTTCGAGGGCGCTTTACGCGCCGCTGAGCGTGCGTACAAAGCGCTCTTCGGCGACGACCAGGAGATGTTTCCGCTCACAGAAGGTGAGCCGAAGGAGACGACGGGCGACGACGACATGGACGCGATGCTCGAAGACTGATAAGCAATGGCTTTGTACTGATAAGCAATGGCTTTGTATTTTATATTGAAATGGCATCAAACTCGCTGAATAGGCAAACTCTAACACTAAAGAATGGTGGAATGAATAGAAATGATACACATGCACGCGAAGGACGCGAAGGACTTTAGTTCTTCTTGTTGCGCGTCTTCATCTTCGTGTTCTTGCAAATGCGGATCGAAAGCGGCGTGACTTCGACGAGTTCGTCTTGCGCGATGTATTCGACGCAATCGTCCAAGCTCAATTCCTTGGATTCGTTGAGCACGACGGTAGCGTCCTTGTTCGAACGAACGTTGGTCGCCGCTTTCTTCTTGCACACGTTGACCTTCAAGTCACCAGCACGCTGGTGAATGCCGACAACTTGGCCTTCGTAGACTTCGGCACCCGGCTTGACGATCAAAATGCCGCGATCTTGCGCGCTTTGAATGGCGTAAGTAGTGACTTGGCCGGTTTCGTGCGCGATGAGCGACCCTTGGTCGCGCATGGAAATGTCGCCAGCCCACGGGCCGTACTCGTCAAAGTTTGTGTTCAACACGGCGGTACCGCGAGTGGCAGTCAAAATGGCGTTGCGCAAGCCGAGCAAACCGCGCGTAGGGACCTTGTACTTCATCTTCGTTTGACCCTTGTCGTCAGTGACGAGGTCAAGCATTTGACCCTTGCGGTTGGCGAGCAAATCGACGCACGAGCCCGTGTACTCCTCCGGCACCTCGACGAAGGCTTCCTCGTACGGCTCAACCTTGTGGCCATCGGCATCCTTCTTCGTGATGACTTCCGGCGGGCCAATCGTGAACTCGTACCCCTCACGGCGCATGGTTTCGATCAAAATCGTGATGTGGAGAGCACCGCGACCGCAAATAACAAAGGTATCGGCTGTGTCACCCGGTTCAACCTTGAGCGCCAAGTTGCGCTCGAGTTCTTGGTCGAGTCGCGCTTTCAAGTTACGGGAAGTGACGTATTTGCCTTCTTGGCCGGCGAACGGAGACGTGTTCACGGACATGGACATACGAACGGTGGGCTCTTCGACGGTAATCGTCGGGAGCGGCTTAGAGCCTTCGACCATGATGGTTTCGCCAATCATGACGTCCGGAAGACCGGCGATGGCGCAAATGTCACCAGCGCCGACGGAGTCGACCGGCGAGCGGACGAAGTTGTTGTAGATGAACACTTCGGTGACCTTGCCATTACGAGCATCCTTGTCCGGGACGCCAATCTTGACGTTGGTCGCCTTGGTCATGGTGCCCGCGCGAACGCGGCCGAGCGCGATGCGTCCCTTGAATTCGTCGTAGTCCAAGTTGGTCACCAACATTTGAAGCGGCGCGGTCACGTCTCCGACTGGGGCCGGGACTTCGTTCACGATCATTTCAAACAACGGTTCGAGTGAATCGGAGAGCTGATCCGGCTCCATACCGGCGATGCCTTGGAAGCCCGAGGCGTAGACGACCGGGAACTCACACTGCTCATCCGTCGCGCCGAGGTTGCAAAACAAATCAAACGTGGTATCAACCACATAATCCGGGCGCGCACCCTCGCGATCAATCTTGTTGACGACAACGACAACCTTAAGACCAATCTCCAACGCCTTCTTCAACACGAAACGCGTCTGCGGCATCGGCCCTTCGACGCTGTCCACGAGCAAAAGCACGCCGTCCACCATGTTCAACACGCGTTCGACTTCCCCACCGAAATCAGCGTGACCCGGAGTATCGATGATGTTAATCTTCTTATCCTTGTAAGTCACCGCCGTGTTCTTCGACAGAATCGTGATCCCACGCTCGCGTTCGAGATCGTTCGAGTCCATGATGCGTTCCTCCACTTTTTCGTTGTCCCGAAACACCTTCGATTGCGCCAACATCGAGTCAACAAGCGTCGTCTTGCCGTGATCGACGTGCGCGATGATGGCAATGTTTCTGATTTCATCTCTCGCCGTCGCGCCCGCCGTCACCGTCGCTGCGTGCGTCAAAATCGCTCATTTTCATCCGTCAGTCGTTCGTTCTGTGGATAAGACGCGTGGCGGCGGCGGCGCTTTTCGCCGAAACCAGGGGTCTGGCGCCTCGCTCGCGCCCCGAGCGCGCCGTTCGAGCGCGCTCGGGCTTTATAAAAATCATCATCGTCGTCTTCGCGTCCATCGCGGGCGTCATCGAGGCGTGGGCGCGACGTACGTTCGGCGACAGCGTTCGTTCGAGTCTGCGACCGCTTGGCGACGCATTTCGCGCGCTGCGACTTGTTCGTCGCGTTCGCGCGCGAGGTGCGCGCAGAAACCGCGACGGTGTTACTCAGGAGTTGTTGCGCGCTCATTTTGAACGGGCTTGGTCGACGACGCGGGCGCGTCGAGGAGTGGCGAATTGAATCGTCGTCTCGTGACGTCGGTAGGGGGACACCCGATAGATAAGTCCAGGGGCGCGAGCGAGCGCGCGCGCGGGCGCGCGATGGGGTCGAAGCGTGAAGGCAAAGAGCCGATAGAGACAAATTAGAACATCACAAAAGCGCGCGCTTGAGGTTTTCCGACGCCGGTTCGCCGTCGATGAGGGTCCAGTGAGACTTGCCGTCGGCGTCCGAGGAGACGCCGCCCGGGAATAACAGCTCGTGGGGTTTCGGAGCGACGCCGAGCGAGCGCCACAGGGCGACGACGGATTCTTCTATTTTTCTCGCGCTCTTGATGGCGAGCGATTCGCCCTTGGTGGTGAATGGGGCGACTCTGACGGTGAACATCCCGTGCCTATTGCCGTAGACGACATCCGTGAGGTATCTATCGCCCACGAAGATTAACTTTTTTGCGCTGTCACACGAGGGAAAATGCGCAACGACGTCGTCGACATCACCCGCGGGCTTTTTCGTGGCGTGTCTTATGAACTTTATCCCGAGCGCGCGCTCCATTGCGTCCGCCTCTTTCCCATCTGGGTCGTATTGAAACAACCCGGCCGAGTTACTATACACCGCCACATTCTCCGCCCCGAACGCTTCTTTGCACGCCTCCAACGACGCGCGCACTTTTTCATGCACTTCCAACGCGTAAGGAGTGGTCAGCGTGTTATCTTTGTCGAACACGACTCCCGCGAACCCGAGCGACTTTAGGTGCGACCAACGTACCCGCGACACGTCCTCGCACGACACCTGCGGCATCGCCAGCGCGCGATCCGTCACCGATGACTTAAAAAAAAGCGCGATACCGGCGGTGTTCATGCTTTGCATGAGCTTCCCGTACGCGCTCGGCGCGTGTGCGGGCGCTGCGGCGTCGCTCGTCGACGCATCATCGTTGGACATGCTTCGCGTCTGCGTCGCTCGTTTGCTTCGTCTGTGCGCGCGCGCGAGTCTTGATTCGTTCGTTCGCGCGTCGTTCGCGGTCGTATTCGTGCGCGTGCGGAGTTTCGTCGCGATCGACGGCGCGACGGACATGGACGGGCGGAGAATGGGGCTACTAGCGCTACGGATTTGACATTTCAGACGCGAGGTCGACTACGGGACGAACGCAACCTGCTGCCCTCCCGCCTGCGCGCGCCCCAATCGGCGCAGCTCTAACATTAAATCATCCTGAGACATGTGCTCGAGGGCGTGCAAGTCGTTGGTATACGTCGCGACGTCGAAATTTAACTGCGCCGCGCCTTGCTTTTGCGGCGACGCCGATACGACGGCGAGCTGACTGGCGTGCATTTCACACCAAAGCATCATGCGATCGTACGCCTTTGCCGCCTCTTCTTCGCGATCGAAACAACCCAAAGATGTGGGTTTGCCGTTGCGGCGGAACTGTGCCTCCCAACGCCCCGTGGGAAACGTTTGATGGACGCCGCGATACTTGCTCGTGTACGTGCGACCGCTCGAGACGCCTTTTTGTCGCGCCACCTTGTGTACGCTCTGTCGAATCTCCCCCGCGCGTCCCGGCGACGCAGACAACGACAGGCGACCACTCGCACTCGCCGTTCCGTTCGGGACGAACCCGGCGCCGAACGTAGCCGCGCTCGCGCTCGGTTTTAAAAACTCGTACGACCCGCCCACAAAGGACGCTCGGCCCGCGTCCCGAACGTCCTTCTCGTCCCAACCTCTCACGCGTATCCCGATCGATTCCGCCGCCGCAAAATCGCGTTTCGCGCCAATCTGTTGGATAAATAATCGCGCGCGCTCGCGCGTTCGCACCGTCAGTCGCGCGTTCGCGTTCGCTCGTCGGTCAAAACGGCGTCGTCGTCCCGCTCGACTTTGCGACAGAGAAATGAACAGACTCTTCCGCCTGTGCGTCGCGCGCACGCACCCTGAGCGCGTTACACCGCGCGTGCTCGCTATAATTTTCGTTCCAGTCATCCCGTTCGCTCGATTCGCGCTCTCGTCGCTTCGTCGTCGCGGTGGGTGACGATGTCTTTTCCGGCGGTTGTTCCCCCTCGGCTCCCTTCGTAGAGTGGCGCGCGTTCGTGATGGCATCCCCGCGCACTCTCGTCGCGGTCTTGATGCCACTCATGATGCGCGACGATTCCGAACGCGCGGTGCGTTCGGGCGCGCGTTCGGGCGCGCGCGGGCGTTCGGGACGCGCGGCGCGAAGCCGCCGCGGAGCGCCGCGGAGTGACGCTTCGCGCGTCCGTCGCAGAGGTTGGAGAATACCGTTCGCAGAACGATATAGCGCGCGAACGTTAGGGCGATGAAGCGATTAGCGTTATACCAGTTCGTTTACACATAAGTTCGAGCTAAACTTTCTTCCAATACCGACACCCAATCTCTCGTCGCCTCGCGAAATTTGTCAAACCAGGCTTACGTCTTCGCGCCGCCTGTTCGAGGAGGCGTGGAAGGACGCGCGCCCATCATACTCCCAAAACCACCCATGAGTTTGCGCTCCGCAGGCTTTAATATCTGGAAGCTGCACATTAAGTTTTCATCCACCGTCATCATCGCGCCGGCGTTGTCAAACTCCCCGCAGTAATTCGGCGCCGAGAACACCGTGACGAGTTGACGCTTTCCGAAAAACTCGTAACCGTTCTCAACCACCTGATGTGCTCTAACAACTAAGTCAAAATCAAACTTGTGGAGGAAATCGCCGACGACGTCGGTACCGTAAGTGTACGACACGCCGCGGTCGTTTTCGCCCCAGCCTTGTATATCCGCATCCGGATCGCTCCATAAAAAGTCACAAAGCATTCCCATGTCGGGAATATCCGTCGGCCGCTTGATTTGAACTATCTGCTGCAAGTCCTTCAACTCCGGGCTCGGTCCACCGTGAATGCAAAAGATCTTCTCATCCACGATGGCGGCGAACGGCAGACAGTTAAAGACGTCGCAAAACACGCGCCACAGCTTTATGTTGTAGCGCCTCTTGCACTCGTCGTAGAACCCGTAAATCCGACTGATCGAGTTGCACTCGTGGTTACCTCTGAGTAGGAAAAAGTTTTCCGGGTACTTCACCTTGTACGCCAGGAGCAAACAAATCACCTCCAAGCCTTGCTTGCCGCGATCGACGTAATCCCCCAAGAACAGATAGTTCGCCTCCGGCGGAAACCCACCGTACTCGAACAATCGCAACAAGTCTGAGTACTGTCCGTGAACGTCACCACAAATCTTCAACGGCGCCTCGAGCTCCAACAAGCACGGCTGCGCCAGGAAAATTTCTCTGCGAGCGAGCGAGCGAAAGTTTCGATTTCGTCAGTCTTCGTCGCCACATCGCGCGCCATCCCGCATCCTTCCGCATCACCTCATCACCCTCAACGATTCACCAGTCGTAACGCCCGCGTCATCCGCGCTCGGCCGTCGACGACGCGCGTCGCGTTCGCTCGAGATCGGCGTCCGCCTCGCGCGTTCCAACTGCCCGGCTTCGTCCCTCCTCCCTCGACGCCCGTCGCCTCCCTCGTCCCTCCATTCGCGTCTCGCGACGACGCAAATATCGCCTCATCGCACGCCGCGCGTCAACGCCTCTCCACGACGTCGCGCGCGCGCCAATCACCCTTTGATCTTCGCCTCACCGCCGCGTCCGCGCGTCATCGATCCACCATTCCAACGTACCTCGCCGCCGCGCACAGCGCCCTGATCTCTCCCTCCGCGAGCTGCACCGTTCGATTATTCGGTTGTCCTCGCACGCTCAGCAACCGTTCGATGACGCTGTCGACGTCCAGCGTCGTCGTCATCGCGCGGAATCACCGTCCGTCGCGATCGTTCGAAATTCCCGCGCGCGCTCGTTTCACCGTCGCTCGCGTCGTCGCGCGCGTCGTTTCGCCGCTTTCGCGCGTCCGTGCCGTCGAGGGAGTTTTTTACGTCGCCCTCGCGGCGCGTCGTCGCGCGCGTCGCGTCGCGGCGCCGTGTGCGCGCCTCGACGCGCGCGCGCGAGGGTCACACCGCGCGCCGAGTTTCGCCTCGCGTGGGTTTTCGGTCGCGCGCGCGGTCGTCGTCCCGTCGCGCGACGCGCGTCGCGTCGGCACACGCGCGCGTCGCGGCGATCGCGCGCGCGCATGCGCGACGACGCGCGCGACGCGTCGCTCGCGGTGGCGTACGTCGCCCTCGCGGGCGCGCGCGGCGCGGACGCGCGCGAAATCGCGACGCATTTCGATGCGCGCGCAACCGTCGACGAGACGACGCGCGAGGGCGACGCGAGGGACGGCGCGAGCGACGCGCGGCGGCGAGAGACGCTCGGGGGAGCGTCGGGCGTGCGCGCGGCGGTGCGCGCGGCGGCGGATCGCGCGTGGGGGGTGACGATGGTGATGGACGAGACGACGGCGGCGACGGCGAGACGCGGAGGCGAACGCGACGACGAACGGGACGACGCGCTGGAGCGCGCGGTCGCGGACGCGGTGCGACAGAGCGCGGAGAACGGATCGATGTCGTCGGGAGTGCGGTTCGTGGCGGACGCGGCGACGCGGGCGCGAGCGCTGGGGATCGGGGACGAGGCGACGTGGGAACACGGGCTGAGCGACAACGCGCGCGGGGCGCTGGAGATCATCGGTCGATGCGGCGCGCGAGGGATCACGACGATCGAGTTGAACAAGGCGTGCGGGGGGAAGAGCATGGATCACGCCGTGCGCACGCTCGCGGGGGCGGGATTGGTGAGTTTGAAAAAGACAAACGCGAGGAGCGGAGCGACGGAGAACGTGGCGCGGCTGCGTCGTTTCGCTCGAAGTGAAACGTCGAGAGTGGATGAGAGCGCGGCGTATAACGAAGCGTTTACTAGAATACTAGATGCGGCGCCGCAGCGAACGGCGCTGGCCAAGAGCGTCCGCGAGCGCTTGCACGAGGAATTCGCGCACTCGTCGTTGCTGGTGGGTAAAACTATGAAGCAGCAGACGAAAGTCTTCAACGCGGTCAAGCTTCAGTTGTGTCGTTTAAAGTACGTCGAACCCGTTTTAGGCGATATAGGTGACTCGTTGCGATTGCTGAGACTTTACGACGCGAACGACGTAGACGAAAATGACGTCGACGGCGAGGAGAATTTTGACGACGCGGATTGGACCGGGCGCGGCGCGCGCGCCGCCGTCGTGGCGGAACAAACGTTCGAGACGCAGCTTTGCCAACGCGTGCGCGAGTGTGGTAGTGTTAGTCAAGCGGAAATCTTGAGCGACTACGACGTTGCACCGCGAGTCTTGGAGAAACGCGTGTTGAAAATGTGCGACGATGACAAGCTGTTTCGGCGCGTCACCGTGCAGCGCGGCAAGGCAAAGGTCACCTTCTTTGCGCCGAACGAGAACGACGTAGACGTCGGAACGCGCGATGCGCCGGCGACGACCGCGAAGTCGGCCGCGTTGAAAGAAGACTTGATGATTGTCGACGACGCCACGCGTCGTTACGACATTCTTGTCGAAGAATTACGCATGAAAGGATTTCTTTACATCAATCGCTTGAGCACGTGGCTCGCCGCCGCCGAAGGCGGATTGTATAAGGCTGTCGACAAGAAAAGTATCAATGCGATCGTCGATAACGTCGTTCGTAACGGCGAAGGCGTCGTGCGCGAGATCGCGTGGAGTGTGACGGAACGTCCGCCAGACAAGATTCTGTTTCACATTGACTACCCATTTGATCCGGCGAGCGCCGAGGATGCGGCTTTTATCGAGGCGCTGAAAGATGACATTCAAACGACGGAGGTAGCGCATAGGCAGCGCACGATTAAGAAACTTGGCTTGAGTGAAGTCGTGCGCGTCGAACCGATGCAGGCGTTGCCGGCGCCGCCGGCGTCTACAATCGCGACGCGAGACGTAGTCATGGAGGACGATGTTGACATTCGCTCTAATTACCGGACGCTTCACGACTTTCACGCTATCGGGTTGGGTTACATCAAGTCTGCGCTCGTTCGTCTCGAAGCCCTACACTTGTACTTGGTTGCAAACGTTTTCGAGCGCGGCTCCGAGGACGGCGCAATTAACGGCGACGTACTGGATGGATCAATGCCGATTTCGATTTACATTAAAGTGGTGAACAGCACGGAGTCAAAATCTATTGTCGCTCAAGATTTAGAACACATCAAAGCCGAGGGCTTGCGCGAAAAGCTCGTGAAAGATTTACCGAGAGAATTACGTGATAAAGTACAATCGACGTATTACATGTCCAGGCTCACACAGCGATTGATGACGCTCGGATTACTTTACGAGGTGCCTCAGTATAACGAGGCGACTGAATCAATAGAACTCGTGTTAACGCTCAGAAAGAGCGCGCGATTTCAAACGAAACCTGCCGACACCGAGGATGAGAGTTCGTGGAGCGAAAATTTTGACGTCACGACCGAAACCGGCGCGCGAGAATATTGGAGTGCGCTAGAGAATACGTTTAAGGGTAAACCTGAGATGGATAACGCGCACCCGGCTATAGACTTCACTTACCCTCGAATCACTTCAGTGCGCGCGTGGAATCGCAAGTGGGCACTATCGTTGGATAACTGCATCATTCTCATGGATCGTTTACGAGAGGCTTGGGACGCACTTCTCCATCTGTTGCTCGTCCGCGCGGAGGTTTCGACCAAAGATGAACATCTGAACGATGGCTCAGCAAGTGAAAACAAATCGCTCGTCGGTGCGGCGATCGAATCTCTTGCAGAATCTGGGTTGCCCAACGAAGACGCGCTTCGCGTCGAGCAACTCGCCCAAGATCTTGATCTCCCGGACGATTTGAATCACATCAAGCAAACATGGCGAAATTTTTGCTATGCGAAAATATGTGCAGCCGTGACAGATGGAGTGGTTTCATCAGACGTGGCGGCTAGGGCGTTGAACATGTATGCGCACTACTCTCGCTTCAAAGTAAGCAGTCGTGTGTCGCAACGCTCGATTATGCCGCCGGCGAACACAGCGCGTGCACCGACGCTTCGATTGGACTCTTTATCGCACATTGAATCCCCATCGAGCGCCTTAGCAAAAGAAAACATAGATGATAGTAGAGTCGCTCCGCAAGAGTTGTTCGATGACGACGAAAGCGACGGTGAATTTGGTGTAACCACCTCGCGCAAGAAATTCATCTTTGGCCCGTCAGAGGACGAATTCTTGGTGTTTTGCATGATTCGTTTCATCGCGCTTTCTGGAACGAACGCTTTGAGAGCAGAAAAACGTGACTATCGTGCGTCAGTGGTGTACTCTGATCCAATGTGGCGTTCGCGTTATCCAGTAGTGAAGAAGCGTACGGTGGTAAAGCGTTGGAGACAACTCACCGTTGGCGAAGGTGAAGACGAAGGCGATATCAAGACCCAGAGACACGACGCTATACTTCGAATCGGGGCAGAATTTTACGAGCGCGGCGCTCGCGCTCGGCGCGATAGTGCGCTTCCTCATTTACCGTCACCGACGCCGGATAGTTCCGAAGCGATCGATCGCTGGGATGAAATCTGGGATTGCACCGGAAAATGGTCAGAGGGCATCGCGAAACAAGTTTTGCAAGCTACGCGCGCAGTCTTGCATGACTTCCCAGTGCCTTATCCTCTCTCACGACGCGACGTGCCCAAGTCACCTCGACACGGCAATCGCATGAGGCAAAAACGGGAGGAAAAAGTTCGTCGAATCCGAGCCGGTCGAGATCTCACTGAGGCCGACGACGACATTATCCTTGCGCGTCTCGCGCCAATCGCATTTCTTCGCCGACGCGCCATCTCATTTCAGGACGAGAGCGATGATAGCGACGAAGACGACGTTAGTGACTACGATGATTCAGACGTCGACGAGGAAATCACAGTTCCGTTCAAGGATTTGCACGACCACGTCGTGCCCTCGCCTCGAGTGGACGCGCTCAGTTACGCGCAGACACTCTTCGACGCTAACGCCCCAAACACTGTAGCCTGCATCGCTCCGAACGGTCCGCAAGTCCTCACTCTATGCCAAGCATTGGTCGACAATAGAGTTGCTATGTCTACCACGACTGACTCGGTGGGAGACTCGTTACCACAAGCGTTCAACGGTCAAGGTGCTGGCGATTCGACGTACTTTAAATCGCCCAACGTCGCAGTCAAGGCGATGCACAGCGTGAAGATTGAAATTCTCGACGCTTCGAAAGCGAGTGCAGAAGTCGCGGTGGAAACCGTCGGTACGCTTCGCTTGCCCGCAAAAAATTTAAAGAACGTAGAATCGAAGTGCTTGAAGATTGTTGAAAAAGCTGGCACAGCGGTACCGAGTCAAGTCATCATCGATGAACTTCGAGTGGCGAAAGTCGCCGAGACCTTTGGAGCACTTGGAGCGTACAACGTGCATCATGCGCTCGGCGTGCTTGTTTCGAGTGGAGCCCTTCGAACGGAAACGCACGAGAACGAAATCGTATATTCCATGCCTTCAGAGAACGCCATGGATTTCGCCGACAATGCGGCGTTTGAAAATTGCACACGCGCCGCCGCCGCCGTGGCGCTCAACCAACCGGGATCCTCGGAGACGCGGATCGTGAATGCACTTGGCAAATCGTACCCAATTCACCTCATTGCGCGCGCGTTGAACCATCTCGTCGACGAAGGCGTGTTGCTTGAACGCGTCACTGAAAAGTTTTTCTCCGTTGTTCCGCCTGTGCTTGGCGGTTCTACCATGGGCGACGAAGAAAACATGGCCGAGCGCCACTTCTTCATCGCCGACGAAACCTCGCCCAAGACAACGGAGTTGTTAATCGGCGATAGCGATTTCCTAGTATAGCAAGAAGCGTCTACAATGATAGAACATCGACTCGCCTCGACGCTTTGACAACACAACAGACTTCATTCGTCGCCTCTTCACCGTCTCATGCCGCCCAAAAAGGATAGAGCGCAACGAAAAACGACAAAACACTTCGAAATCGAGCTCGTTCGACGCGCGCGCACGCCAGAAACGCTCAAGGTACGTCAAAAGTTTCGTTCAAATTTGAATTTTCACTCACTGCGCCGCAGAGACGAGTTTGCGCGGAACAACTCGCGGCGGACGCGTTCGAGACCGCGCGAGCGCGCGTGCTCACGGAGATGTTCAACACGCGTTACGACGAGCCCACATTCGAGATGTCGCTGGAGAAATTATTCGTGCCGAGATCCGCGCCGGCGGCGTTGGGCACGCGCGCGCGCACGCGCGCGCGTTCTCGTCTCGTCTTGAACGAACAAGCGTGCGCGCTGTGTGAAACCCATCTTGACGTGCGCATCGAACATCGCTCGTTCGAATTAATTAATCCCTGGCTGCGCTGTCGCGCATGCGAACGCTTCGTGCACGCGAGATGCGCGAAAAAGGCTGGATTGCTCTCGCGCCTCTCAAGGAGCGTCTCCTGGAGATGTTCGGCGTGTCTGGAATCGGGGTCGAAGACGCTCGCGTTTTCGTAATATCGTCGTGACTGTTCGATGACGATGAGAGATGAGCGTAAAAATGGTTGTAATCATGAATATACTAACTGAATCGCCTGATTAAAACGCCTGATTAAAACGCGATTCGCGCTTGTTGCAACGCTGCCTCCATCATGGATGGCGGTCTGCGCGGTGGCGGATACGGCCCGATTTTCATCTTCGCGGCAAACGCGCCGAGTTTCTCGCGAACCAAAGCGCACGCGGCGGATAGTACCGACAAGGCGATCGTGTACTTCAACGGTACTGCTCGCGCAAAAGTCGCCACGGCAGCGGCGAGAGCGACAAAGGTGAGCACGCGAAGCGCCTTTCGCGCCTTGCCGATTTTCGCCAAAGCGCTGGCGCACGACTTGCAGTTTATCGTGTGCGAATGGTAGCGATCGAGCAAAGCCTCGCGCGTGGTTTCTTGCGGTGGCAAATCAGTGGGCATACCCTTCGGCCACGCTGGACCGCCGCCGGCGACGTCGACAATCCACTTGCGGAACGCCGAAACGTAGACGTCTGCCTTGGTGGGCATGTAGCACGACTGCGCGTATGACTTGCCTTCTTTTTGCTCAACCTCGATCAATCGCTCTTGCTTGTGCAAGAAGATTTGGTCATCCTCTAGAATTGCATTTTGATTCGTGTGCGAGAACCATTGCGGGTAAAGACCGAAAAAGAATCGCGGCAACGCCGATTTGAAGATGAATGGAAATCGCGCCATAAGTCGGCATCGGCCGGGTGTCGTCGGCACCGCGTACACGACGGTGAGCGTCGTGAAAGCCTCCGTCTTGAGCGTGTGGCGCATTAACGTCGGTGCTTTGAACTCGGTGTATTGAGACCCATATTTACCTTTCCTCGGACCTTCCTTCCATATCCCTTCGAATCCGTTCGCCGTGACGCCCGCGGCGCTCGTCAATTCCAAATTCACTGGCGTCGCATTTTCTCGCTTACCAACGCTGTTGTGATGCGTAAACGGCACATGACTAACATCCATGACGTTTTCGAGCAAAGTCGCCCAATCCATGGGAAGATCCCGAAAGATGTCTTGACACACGCACTCCGGGTCGTCGTACTCTGGGATTAGCGGCAAATCTGGCAGCGTCGCCGGCGCTTTATCCATCGAGGTCGGATACACCCAAAGCATGCCTTGCGCCTCTTTCGTCGGGTACGCCGCGACGCACGATCTCGGAGACTTCAAAGCCGTCTCCAAACCCGTCCCTTGCTCGATTTGCGGAATGGACGTGCACTTCCCCTCTCCCGTAAACGTCCACCCGTGATACCCGCACTCGAGCTCACCCGTCTCGTTGACGCGTCCTTCGCTCAGCGGTACCAACCTGTGCGGGCACCTATCCGCGACGCAGCGCATCTCGCCGCTCTTGTCCCGCCAGAACACCAGCGGTTCGCCCAGGAGCGTAAACGTCAGCGGCGCGTCCTTCTCCACGTCGGCGACGTACGCCACCGGGTACCAGTGCGCGCGCCAATCGTACGCCTCCGCCCTCGCCTCCGCGCTCACGGGCGTGTCCTCCGTCGTCTGCAGCGCGCGTCGCCGCGTCGCCGCGCCCGCGCGCGTCATCGGCGCCGGCGCGCGCGCGCCCGCGCGTCGCCCGCGCGTCATCGAACGCGTCGTCGCGTCGCGCGCGGGCGCGCATCGCGTCGTCGTCGCGCGAGAGGGACGACGCGCGCGCGCGCATCGCGAGGCGCGCGTCGAGCGAAGCGGCGCGCGCGGCGCGGGCGTCGCGACGCGCGACATGGCGGCGAGACGCGCGCGCGGACCAGGAGTGACGTCAGATACCGACGCGCGCGATGGGAGGCGCGGCGAGCAAAGCGGAGACGAAAGAAAAGCCGAAGAAAATATGCTGCGCGTGTCCGGAGACGAAGCGCGCGCGGGACGAGTGCGTGGTGACGCACGGGGCGGACGAGGACGGGGCGTGCAGGGAGAAGATTGAGCAACACCTGAAGTGTTTGCGCGCGGAGGGGTTCGACGTGTGATCGAGCGGGGACGACGAACGCGTGGATTACAATTCGTCGCGCGGTGAGATGGAAGACGCCGCGAGGATGCGGTCGAGATCGCTGAGCTCGCGCTCCAAGGCGAAGACGGAGGCGTCGTCGCACGCCGCGGGGGCGTAGAAGACGCCGACGTATTCGCATCGAGACGGTTCTTCGATCGCGGCTAAGCGCTCTTTGTCGCCACATTTGAGGGTGAGCGTGAGCGAGCGCTTCGGACCGTTCCAACACGCGTCGCCGTCGGCGAATTTCAGAGTCATCGTCTTACCGTCGGCGTCGATTCGGACGCCTTCAGAGTTTCGTCCAAGTTGCGTGTTGTCTTGTTTGGCCTCACCAAACGGGCACGCCTTGTACACGTACTTTTCTATCTTCTGATCGAAACACAAACCTTGTAACGAAATAAGAGCGTCGTCCGGGCCGTAATCGCGATCGATGTTTTCTCGCAGCTCTCTGAGTTTATCGTCGTTGGCCTCCAGCGCGCGCCGCTCGACGTCGTACGCGTCTCGCTTTGACTTTGCCTGCGACGCGAGTACGGCGTCGCGAGGTCGGCGCACGACGTCCCGCAAGCGTTTAAAGAACGAACCAACCTTGCGAGGGGGTCTCATAAAGTCGTCGCTCTCAACAGCGCCCTCGGCGGCGACTTTTTCTTCTTCGCTCGCCGAAGAGTCGTCAGCGCTCTTCTCGTCGTTTGAGATCCACTGACTCGCGATGCGTTTGCCGCGCTCCTCATCCGTCTCCTCTGCTGGAGCTTCCGGTTCGTCGACGTTAGAATTTTCCACGTCTCGTTCCGCCGCGCCTGCGTCGTTCTCGGCATCCTCGGCTTTGACCGCGTCCGCCGCGATTTTCTCCTTCGCCTCGGCTTCCTCCGCCTCCTTCTCCTCGCGAATCTTCCGCTCTTCCTCTTCCGCCGCCTCCGCCTCGACTCTCAACGCCTCAACACGCTCCCTCTTCCCGCTCATCTCCCTCTCCAACGCCGCGCGCTCCCTAATCCAGCCCTCTCGCTTCCCGTTCGCCTTGCCCGCCGCCTTCCCGCGCGCCTTCGCCCCTCTTCTGTGCTCCGCCAGCGTCGCCATCAACGTCTCTCGCCTCGCCCGCGCCTCGCTAGTGCACGTGTTCTCACACACCGTCCCCTTTCTCCCGTGCGCTTCGTCGCTACCGTCGCAGCAATCGCACACGCCGTCGTCCACTCGCGAACTCGGCACCGCGCGCGGCGTCGCCCCGAGGTTTCGACAGTAAAACGAATCCCTCCCCAGCCCTCGACCCGCGCACGCGCTCGTCCCCGGTTCGTCCGACCCGTCCGCGCAATCGCAATAATCATCGTTCACGCGCGCGATCGCGAGCGTCGTCGCGCCGTCGTCGCAGCGAAACGTCTCGACGTCGTACGATGCGATCGCCATCGGGTCGACGCCTCGCCGCGCCGCGCGTCGCGCGTCGGCGCGCATCGTCGACGCGGCGACGACGGTCGCGGACAGGACGCACGCGACGCACGCCGCGCGAAGCGTCGCGCGCGCGCGACGCCGCATCGTCGGTCGAGGCGTCGCGAAGTGCGGTTCGTGTGCCACGACCGAAAAGGCGAAACAAATCAACCATCGAGGGTTCATGACTCAAGCGACGACCCACTCGCGTAACCATCGAGGCTTCATGACTCAAGCGATGACCCACTCGCGTAACACCTTTGACGAGTCAGCACAATCAGCACGGACCGGGCGCGCGCGGCATTCAGCGACGCGCGGCCGCGACGGCGAGGCGCGCGTCGAACGAGCGAGTGAGCGGGGCGGAGAAATAACTCGCGCGACCGGTCTCGGGACCCACGCGGTGCGAGCGCGCGCGAAAGAACGAGGAGACGCGCGTCGACTCGTGACGTTTGCGGTGCCGTAAGGAGGTGTTGAATCGATTTCGCGCGCGCGTGAGGGAGACGGGCGCGACGATGGCGGCGAGGTGGACGTCGAGGGATGAGGCGACGCCGTTGTTGCGGTCGGAGAGGCGTCGCGAGGAGGTTTCCGGTGGAATCTGGCGATGGGGCGCGCGGGCGGCGTGCGCGGGGCTGGCGCTGAGCGCGCTGGGCGTCGGGTTAGGAGAGAGACCGACGATCGTGCGCACGGTGGCGAGACAAGGGACCGTGGAAAGCGCGAACGACTTGGATCTCATCGAGTGGGTCGGACTTTCGCAGGGCATGACGACGGACGGCAAACAGGGCTACCTCAAACGTACTCAAGGCGGGAACAAC
>MDSX01085519.1_pt1 | contig 30956 bp, 31 predicted proteins | sample 811141 | NCBI WGS metagenome assembly MDSX01 (sample SAMN05326642, study PRJNA326480) | marine metagenome | isolation source: seawater | place: Atlantic Ocean: South East | collected 2010
GGAATGTTTTTATTTCACCACTTTCGTTTCGGGCAACTATAACGCTCACTTCAAGGTCAAAGTCCACAAAAGCTTCCAACATTCCCGGTACATCAGGAATGTTTTGTACATCGTTTTCAGTTCGGCAAACGACCACACCAAAACCATCGTAACCTCCCGTAGCTGCTTTCCATACGAATGGGATAGGCCATCGATCACGCGCAGCCTCAAAACCTCTCTTACTATCTATCATTTCAAATCGCGAAGTAGGGATATTGTGGTCTGCGTAAAATTGCTTCTGCCTGGTCTTGTCCTGAATAAGCTCCAAACTGTCTGGATTCGGATGTACCTTTTTGCCTTGTGATCTAAGATCACGAAGTGCTTGTACGTTCACAGCTTCAATCTCAATACAGATGGTATCACAATCGGCAGCAAATGCCATAACTGTATCATAATCTTGCAAAGATCCTACTTGGAATTCATTGGCGCCAAATTGCGCTGGGGCATCCACAGAAGGATCAAGAACTTTGGTGCGGATGTCAAATTTGCGTGTGGTGTAGAGCATCATTTTGCCCAATTGGCCACCGCCCAATATTCCCAATGTATAATCTGTAGAGAAAATATTCTTAGCCATGAATGCCTTGATTTGTGGTAAAGGTAGTACTTGCGTTGCTATTTGTCCTTATTCATGCTGGCTCAACTTGCGCAACTAAGGGAATAGTGAATTGCTTTTGACTCACAATTTCCTCCACTAAAGCTCTAGTTCTTCTCTTCTGTAGCTTTTTAAACTGACGACCTTTGAAATCGAATACGGCTCCAATTTCTATATCGCTTAAAAGCGTAATTTGTGATTCGTTGTCTAAGGAAAGAATTACTTTTTGCAATCTAGGATCACCACCAACAGCGCTTTTTGGGCGCGTTGCATGGTGTAAAATAGCCAAGCGATATTCTTCGGCCCAGGTGCATGCTTCTTCCAATTCAAATAACATTGCTCCAAACGTAGTTTTCCATTCTATACCATGCGGAGCGGCCTTGCGTCCATAGGTATTCCACACTTTTAAATGTGCGATTTCATGAACTAGCGTCGTTAAGAATTGATACTTCCCTAAGTTGCTGTTTAGGGTGATTTTGGCGCGTGCTCCTTTTTTTGGAGGCCGGAAATCTCCCAATTTTGTAGCTCGAGGTTTATGGATAGCAAGGTCAAATGCTTCGTTTTTCAACCAATGTTCCAAAAGCGGTAATACTTCTGCCTGGGGCAAGTAGGGCAAAAGTGGCTTTAAATCCATTATCCTACTTCCTCAAGGTCAACTGATGAAAAAGACGGGCAATCGCAATCTTTAGCTGACCCACAGCTACTTAGTGCAAGTGCTAAAAACACAATGGAAATAGTGGCAATTCTCTTCATAACATAGGAGTTTGTCCTTCAAAGAAAATGTAAATTAGCCATATGATCACGAACTTTTTCGAAGGAATTGGCGCTTACAGCGTTTTAATGACGAAAGTCTTTCGTAAACCTGATCGTTGGAAAGTTTTTTATCGGTCCACGATCAAGGAAATTCAATTATTGGGAATTGATTCAATAGGCATTGTTGTTATCCTATCTGTTTTTATGGGTGCGATAGTGACCATTCAAACTGCTTTTCAATTGAGCGATGATCCGCTGATTCCAACTTATTACATTGCCATGGCAACTCGTGAATCTATAACACTGGAGTTTAGTCCTACGGTGGTGAGTCTTATTCTTGCCGGTAAGGTAGGTTCCAATATTGCATCAAGTTTAGGAACAATGCGCGTTTCTGAACAAATTGATGCCTTGGAGGTCATGGGTGTGAATAGCGCGAACTTTTTGATTTTACCAAAGATTGTGGCGCAATTGTTCTTTAATCCTTTGCTCATCTTAATGTCTATGTTTTTAGGACTATGGGGCGGGGCTATGGCCGGTGACATGTTAGGCTTAATTGCGTTCCAAGAGAGTATAAGCGGCTATCAACTAGAGTTCATTGTTTTTGAAAATGTGATTTATGGACTTATCAAGTCTGTTGTATATGCTTTTATTATTGGTTCAGTAAGTGCATATAGTGGATATACGGTGAAAGGCGGTGCCGTTGAGGTTGGAATCGCTAGTACCAATGCAGTTGTCCGGTCGTGTTTGGCTATAATCTTATCGAATTATGTTTTAACCGATTTATTATTGAACTAATGATTCAGGTAAAGGGGATACATAAAAGCTTTGGAGAAAATCATGTCCTAAAAGGTGTGGACGTAGATTTTCGCCGCGGAGAAACCAATCTTATCATAGGGAGGTCGGGATCTGGCAAGACCGTTTTTCTTAAAACTATTTTAGGGTTACATCAACAAGATCAGGGCCAAATTATTTACGATGGTGAGGTACTCAGTGAAATGAGTAAACAACGCTCAAAAAAGCTCCGTCAAGAAATAGGCATGCTCTTTCAGGGAGGCGCACTTTTTGATAGCATGACAGTTGCGCAGAATATTCGTTTCCCATTGGAGATGTTCTCGGATATGACCAAACATGAAATGGATGAGCGCGTAAAATTCGTTATGAATCGAGTTCGATTGGAGGGAGCTGATTCAAAGTTTCCAAGTGAGATTTCTGGCGGTATGCAAAAACGTGTAAGTATTGCACGTGCAATTTCTATGAGCCCTAAGTACCTTTTCTGTGATGAGCCCAACTCTGGGTTAGATCCGGAAACTGCTATTGTCATAGATCAACTGATTCACGAGATCACGCACGAATTTGATATGACTACTATAGTAAACACGCACGATATGAATTCCGTTCTTGAAATCGGGGATCATGTCATCTTTATGAAAGAAGGATATAAAGTTTGGGAGGGAAATAGCTCTGAAGTGCTCAAATCAACGAATCAAGATGTAGAAGAATACGTCTTCAAGTCAAAGCTATTCCAACAGGTCCGCAAGGCACTACGTTGATCACACTGTTAAGCTAGGAATCAAGATAAAAAAAACCGGGGCTGCCTGAGCAACCCCGGTTGGGTGTTTTGTGTGTTAAACAAGTAAGGATTACTTGATGGTAATGCGTTCTATGGTATTTACACCTTCTCCTTCTACAGACAAGATGTACATTCCTTTAGCATTCTTACTTAAATCTATCATTTTGCGCTCACCAGCAACGAAAGACTCATTAGAAGCATAAATTACTTGCCCTAATACATCTACAACGGTTACCGTGGCATCAGCAGTAGCATCTAATTCTATATTCACAACACCGTTAGTTGGGTTAGGGAAAATAGAAGCAGAAGTTAAGTCCTTGTCCTCTACACCTATGGAAGATGTTCCGGAAGCCGTAACTGAAATAAGGTGCGAGTAGGCCATGTTTATACTTGTTTGGTCATTTCTCCAATCTGAGGTAGCATCATGAGCACTGTAACGAGTGGTATTGAACAAGAAGTTTGAACAGTTTGTAGATGTGCTGTCAAAGTCTTGAATGAAATAACCCTGTGGAGCCGAAGTATTGCCTTCTCTGTAATAATAGAAGTAGAAAGGGTTCATACTTCCTGAGTTTGTTTGGTAATTGATCGTATCGGAAGTGGTCATCCCTCCTGGTAAGTACTCTACAAAAATACCTAATAACTGATTCCCCATCATGGTTAAGCCTCCGTTAGGCACTTCAACACCAACTACAGCTACACCACTATCAGCTACACTTAAATTGTAATCAATTGTAACAGTACTAGTAGACGTTGGACCGCCTTGATTTCCATCTAACGGGCTGCCTGCATAATCCATAGTTTTAGCTGTAGGCGTTGCTGTTGGGTCTAAAGCTGCCCAAGTACCGGGGTTATATTGAACACCAGCAAAAGGAGCAGAGAACCCATTACCACCCTTGAAAATGGTAAAACGAATTTTATCCGCGTTGTTACCATTAAAGATATCGTAACCACCAATCACATATAACGAATCAATCGTTATTTGGTCAGTTTCGTTGAACTCATTATCTGCCCAACCGTAGTAGTTGAAATCATACGTAGCACCAACTGCGTGGTTGTACGAATATCCTGTGGATCCATCAGAATAGACAATAACAGTTGACGAATCAGGTGTAGTCGTAATAGCACCTAATGTCATATCTGACTGGTAAAATTGATATAAGAAATCGGTATAATCGTAGTTGTTGTTGATTGCACCACCTCTTTTCAAAATGATGTCTTCGATTTTTTCTTTCGCAGCAGCATTCGGAATGATTTCAGTCTGCAATAGTTTGTTTGTCATTGCATCCTGAGAGAAAGCGTTGAACCCAAATGCTAATGCGGCAAGGAGTAAAACTTTTTTCATAAATAAGTATTTTGTTAAATTGAACTTCTAAGATAAGCAACATCCTTGAAATTTAAAGCTTGGATACCATCATTATTCCATCACGAACACTTAAAATCACTTGTTCTACTCTTGTATCTCGAGCGATGTGCTTGTTTAAAGACATAATGCTCTTAGTGTCTTTGTCCTTTGATGCCAATTCCTCTACTACTTTACCTGACCATAATATATTGTCTATAAGCATTATTCCTCCGGTTGGCATGAGCGGGATAAGGGTTTCGTAATACTCTAAGAGCCCTTTCTTATCGGCATCCAGAAAAATGAAATCCCAAGGCCTTTGTACCTCTTTTAGTTTCTTTTCTGCAGGTCCAATATGAAGATTCATTTGGGCGAATTTTGGATGTTGTTTCCAATATTTTAGAATGGTGGATTCTAATTCCTCATTAATTTCAATTGCATGGAATTCACCTTGTTCCTTTAGACCCTCTACTAAGTAGTGTGAGGCATAGCCTGTGAAAGTACCTACTTCTAAGATATATTTTGGTCTTTTCATTAAGGTGAAAAGCTTTAAAAGTTGGCCTTGAACATGCCCGCTAAGCATTCGCGGCATTATGACTTTTAGCCAAGTTTCACGCTCCAATTCGTTTAAATATTCAGGTGCTTTAGTGGTATGGTCACTTATGTATTTCTGTATTTCGTCACTAATAAACTCCATTCCTATGCTTTGGTGTAGATAAGCGTAAATGCATCCTCTTTTTTGAGATAATCATTGGCTACTCGTTGTAGGTCGCTGTAGGTTAATTTTGTTATTTGTTCTGCAACAAAATCAAAAGTACTTACCTTACCAAAATGCATGAGTGCTCTAGCTGCCCCAATGGCGCTGTTCAAGCCGTTGTCTTCCGCTAAAGCCATTTGACCTATAAATTGATTTTTAGCTTTGCTCAATTGCAATACACCAAGCGGCTGATGTTGAAATTTCTGCACTTCCTTATGCACTAGCTGCTCAGCTCTCTTCGTTTGGTTAGGATCACACCCTAGATAAATTCCAAGTAACCCAGTATCGCTGTAAAGATTCATGTAGCTTTCAATATTATATGCAATACCGTGTTTTTCACGAATATTAAGGCCTAATCTGCTATTCATAGCAGGTCCACCGAGCACATTGTTCAATAATAAAAGCGCTCTGCGATCTTCAGAATGAATTCCTGGGATTCGCCACCCCGTCATAAAATGATCTTGAAATTGGGCTTCAGGACTCTCAATTCGTTGTCCTAGGTTACTGATTTTTTCAGTTGCCTTCCACGTACTAACCTCAGGTGACCAATACCCAAAAAATTCCTCAGCCATAGATTCTACTCTATCCAATCCAAAGGGTCCAACAACGGCAATCTTGATTCGACTTGCAGTATAGGTGCGAGACCTAAATTCTATAATGTCTTCCCGTGATAAACGATCCACACTTTCCGGTGTGCCCAGTATATTTCTTCCAAGAGAATTACCGTTAAAAATCAAATCTTCAAAATCATCGAAAATCCGTTCGGACGGCGCGTCTTTATAACTGAATATTTCGTCCTTTATAACGTCTTTTTCTTTGATAAGCTCTTTTACAGGAAATGTACTTGCGATTAGAACATCACTCAGTAAATCCATCGCTCTTCTCAAGTCACCTTTTAAAAAGCTTGCATGAATAATGGTCTCTTCTTTAGTTGTGTAGGCATTTAGTTCGCCTCCTACGTCGTCCAGTCGACTGAGAATATGGTAAGCTTTCCTGTTAGTTGTGCCTTTGAAAAGATTATGCTCTATAAAATGAGCCAGGCCCTGTTGGTGCTCAAGTTCGTCTCGAGAACCTGCTTTGATTGCCACAGCCACATGGGCAACGGGTGTCTTTTTGTACTGAAAAGAACCTTGTATTCCATTGGATAGGGTAAAAATATGGTTGGGTTTCATTCGTTTTCGTCCAATACTTCAAGCACTGTTCTAAAAGCCAGGGCATGTTCTCCCCAGGCTTTGCTGCTTTGTTCTCTGAGGCCGTCTGCGTACATCTGCATATAGAGCTTAATACTTTCAAGATCGGCTGCACGGTACTGAATACTGTAACTTGGATGATCTTGTTCTTGTTCGGGGAAAACTTGTGTAAAAACAAAAGATAAAAACAAGCCGGTTTCCATAACATTCGGTATGTGCTCCTTCCTCATCCATTTTAGCCAACGTTCTTCTATCACCGGGTTTACCACTACGGTAACATTATAAATGTGTTCGCTCATAGATCAAAGGTACGGTACATTAACCGGGCCTGCTCATTGTAAAACCCTGAAGGATACTTTAACAGATATTGTTCAGTGGCTAGCTGGGCTTTTATATCCTTTGAGTCATATAGACTTTTAGCATAATAAAAATAACTTTCTTCTTTCCACATTCCCTCCCCAGCGGCGCCTTGTAAAACCAAAAAGGTACTGGCTGCAGCATCATATTTACCTAATTTTAACTGAACTTTCCCCATCTTATAGAGGAGATCGTCATAAACCTCATTGGCCAAAAGGATTCGCCCCGCTTCTTCGTAGGCTTTGAGGGCTTCTTCATTCTTGTTCAATATCTCTAAAAGCATAGGAACACGCAGTATTTGAAGGCCTTCGAACAGGGTGTCTTCAACCGTATTGGCAGCAATCAATAATGCATTTTCTAAAGCATCATTGGCTATTGCTTTGCTTGTAGATTGCAGTAACACTTCCAATTGTGTTTTTGCCCAATCAATGTCTCCACCATAAAAGGCACACATTGCACGTGCTAATCTAGACTCATCCCCCTCTTTGGAATCTCCTAATAGCGTTTCTGCCCGGGCGTACTCAATCAGCGCTCTATCAAAGTCTCCTGTTAATTGCAAAATTTCTGCGAAACTCTTATACGTTAATCCGTGCCAAAGATTCTCTGCATAAATGGACCTAAGACCCTCCATAGTCTCCCCGTATTCAAAGGCGGATGCGCTATCAACTTCCTTTGACTTAATGACAAATTCCTCTCGAGCTAATTCCCAATCAAAGCAGGGTCCACATTCTTGATGTTTAAAATTTTGAATCAATTGCTGGGCCGATTCTAATTGCATTGAGCTTAACAATGTGAGTTGATCTATCAATACTTCATTAAGCCAATTACCCAATAGGATGCTGGGACGATTGTATATCATGAAGTCATAGACTTCAATGGCGGTGGCTTTTTGATTTTTTTCAATGGCTTCGCGCGCCACGGAAATAAATTCATTAGCTCTGAAATCGTTGCTTATAGATTTAGCTTTTAGCCACCTAAATGCTTTATCAAAATCACCTTCTTCTCGATAAACAAAAAGGAGTAGGTTCTCAAAAACAGAAACATTTCCTCCTTCCTTGATTTTAGTCAATAACGCTTTTTTTGCTGCTTCTGCATGCAAGCCGCGCTCGTCATCATTAATATTCTGAGTAATGCGTAACTTAATGTTTGCGAGGTAACCGCGATTTTGCTGAATTGCTTCTAAGTATGCTGTGTATTGTTTATCTATTTGACCCAGCTGTGCATATAGTTGTGCCCGCTCAAAGGCGGATCTTAGCTTTGGTTGTTTACTTTCGGCAAGTTCGAAAATATTGACTGCCTCCTGCAATAATCCATATTTTTCTAATACTCTAACTACAGTTCTTGAGGTAAACGGGTTTTTAATTACCTCTAGTTCTATTTCTTCCCATTTTGGCCCCCGTTTATTTAGAGAATGACTCAGTACCCAATGGTCAACGGTATATTGAGGCCTGGATGCACCAAACCTTTTGTTTTGTTTACGAACTAACCTGAGCGCTGCGAGGCTGTCTTCTAATAAGAGCTGAGTATCAAGTAGTTTTTCGTAAGCAGGTCCTGAAGGGTTCTTATTATAGATTGGTTCAAGACATTCTAGGGCAGCCTTGTACTCACCGTTAATAAGCAGTGTATCACAATCGCTAATGGAACTTTTTGTATTTGCTTTTTGGGCAAAACTCGCGAAGGGAAGAAGAACTAAAAGAAATTTAATTAGGTGCATTTGTCGCTAAGATAAAGTTCTTGAGCGAGTCTAATTTGGCAAGTAACACGTCATGCTCTCTCAAGCATTCAAAACATGCGCCATAGCTCTTATTGATTCTTTGGTTGGCATCTCTCAATGCAAAGGCTTCATCATTAAAATACTTCACTGCAAGTGAACTATCAAGCGCATTTGATTCAACTTCTGAAAGTAATGTGCTAAGCTGTATGGAGTTGTAATCTGGGGTCAATTCCGTGGTATAGCTACCGATTACGCGGCCATAATATTTAACACAATTCTCCATCTCATAGAGAGGTCCTGTGAACATGTTTTTGGGAACGCCAATCTCCATCATCTCATCTACACTGGCAATAAAGAATACTTGAAGTTCTCCCAACTCTAAATAAGCTTCTTGAACTTTAGTGCTATCCACGCTTTGAATTACTTGTTCGTGACTGTTACTGAGCACGACCATAGAATCAAGCATCCCCGTCATTTTTACACGCCAAGGTTCAGGTTGGGTGCACCCGGTAACAACCCATATTACAAGAATTAGTAGGCTACATCTTCTCATTATTTAATGATATCAAATCCTGTGTATTCAGCTAATGCTTTAGGAATTTTAATTCCATGTGGAGTTTGATGATTTTCTAGCAATGCGGCTAAAACACGCGGCAGGGCCATGGCCGAACCGTTTAAAGTATGACACAATTGTGTTTTACCGTTTTCATCGCGGTACCTCAATTTGAGACGATTAGATTGAAATGTTTCAAAATTGGAAACAGAACTTACCTCTAACCAACGTTGCTGGGCAGCACTGTATACTTCGAAATCGTATGTTAATGCAGATGTAAACCCTGCATCTCCACCGCACAATCGAAGCACCCTATAGGGCAATTCCAATTTGTCTAACAACCCTGCAATATGGGCCACCATCTCATCTAGAAGAGCATAAGAATTGGAAGGATCAGTGATGCTTACAATTTCAACTTTATCAAATTGGTGCAAACGGTTTAGTCCACGAACATCTTTCCCATAAGAACCTGCTTCACGTCTAAAACAGGGTGTATAACCAGTACTTTTTATGGGGAAATCAGCGGCATTTACAATTTCGTCTCTAAAAATATTGGTGATTGGCACTTCTGCAGTTGGTATTGCATATAGCCCGTCCAACGGCATTTCATACATCTGGCCCTCTTTATCGGGAAGTTGACCTGTACCATATCCAGAGGCTGCATTAACAAAATGAGGCGGTTGGTATTCCGTATATCCTGCGCCTCTGTTTTCATCAAGAAAGAAATTGATCATAGCGCGCTGGAGACGCGCACCATGATTTACGTAAACAGGGAATCCAGCACCACTAATTTTCACGCCTAATTCAAAGTCTATTAAGTTGTAGTCGGATGCTAAGTCCCAATGTGGTTTTGCATCTTCATGCAAACTCGGAATATCTCCGCTTCGACTCACCTCTTCGTTATCCGTCTCATCTTTTCCGGCCTTGACACTTGGATGAGGTACGTTCGGTAGGGTTAATAATAGTGTATGTTCTTTTTCTTCAAGAGTATGTAGCTCCTCACTCAGATCCTTAATATCCTGTTTCAGCAACCCTGTTTCATTTTTTAAGCTATTGGCTTCAGCACCCTTACCGGATTTGAATAATGTTCCAATTTCTTTAGCAAGAGCATTGCTTCGTGCTTGCTTTTCCTCCATTTTGTGGCGAATGGCACGACGCTGTCCGTCTATTTCAAGTAAATCATGAACCGTTTGAGAAGCATCAACACCTCTCTTTTTTAGACCGTTTATGATGGTTTCGGGCTCTTGTCTGATTCGCTGAATTTGCAGCATGATTGTTACGGTTTACGCCTCAATGGCAATGACGCGCTCTATTTCAGGCGCATATTTTTTTATAGTAGACTCAATTCCGCCTTTAAGAGTAAAGTCACTCACCTTACAGCCTACGCAGGCCCCGTGAAATTGAACTTCCACTGTTGTTCCAACAATATTTACAAGACTTACATCGCCGCCGTCATTGGCAAGAAATGGACGAACTTCGTCTAAGGCTCTCTCAATTTTCTCTGTTAGCGTATTCAATTAATTTTTTTTTGGAGAACATCCAGCCATAGTAGTTATGCGGACAATCTCTGTTGGCGGTAAGTTTTTATTGCGCTTTGCAACCTCACCTACAATATTACGAGCGATTTCTTCAAAAGCCAACGGAATATTTGTTCCCTCTTGAAGAGCTGCAGGCCTGCCTACATCACTCGCTTCTCTGATACTTTGAATTAACGGTAATTCACCTAAAAAGGGAACTTGTAGCGATTTAGCTAAATTTCGTGCTCCTTCTTTGCCAAATAAATGATATTTCATTTCCGGCAATTCGTCAGGGGTGAAGTAACTCATGTTTTCTAAAATACCCAGCACAGGAACATTAATTTGTTCCATTTGGAACATGGCCACTCCTTTACGGCAATCAGCTAAGGCAACTTTCTGAGGTGTACTTACGACTACGGAACCTGTAACTGGAACATTTTGAACCATACTTAAGTGAATATCACCCGTTCCAGGGGGTAAGTCAATCAATAAAAAGTCTAATTCTCCCCAGTGCGTATCGTGTATCATTTGGGTTAAGGCCTTTGTTGCCATAGCTCCACGCCAAACAACTGCTTGGTCCATATTTGCAAAAAAGCCTATTGACATCACCTTAATGCCGTATCCGTCCACAGGTCCCATCTTATTTTTTCCATCTGCATGCACGGTGATGGGTTTTGCATGTTGCACATCAAACATTAAGGGTATTGAGGGACCATAAATATCTGCATCTATTAGTCCTACTTTAAAGCCCATTTTCTTTAGGGCTACAGCTAAATTAGCTGTAACGGTACTTTTACCAACGCCGCCTTTACCAGACGCAATTGCAATAATATTTTGAACGCCAGGTATTGGAGCCCCTTTAATTACATTGCTGGCTTCTTCCTTAGCTTTTTCACTAACGGTAATGTTCACCACTATTTTTGCTTTCACGTTTACTTCTTCGTGAATAGCTTTCATGATATCTACCTCTAACTTCTTCTTTGCCTGCAAGGTGGGGCTGATACTTTCAGCGTCTACAATTACCTCATCACCAAATACTTGAATATTGCGAACCAAACCGGCAGAAACTATGTTTTCTGCTTTAGTGGTACTTACCTTTTCCAGTGCCTTTTGGATATCTGTTTTTTTCATATTCAAAGAATTCTGCTGCAAAAGTAATAACCACTACTTTCACTACAGCGTACAAAAGCCAATGGATTCAAAAGACACCTTATTTATTACCGGATCAACAGGCCAATTAGGTTCGTTTATACTTGCAGAACTATTGGGTTTTTTAGAGTGTGAGGGCCATACAGGAGCTATTCTTTGTGCAAAACGAGGAAGTTCTTCTATGCGTCAAATTGAGATGACTGAAGATTTTTTGAATTTGGACTCCAAACAATTTTCTTTATTTCACAATCTTCATTGGATAGATTGTGACTTAGGTGATGGACATTTCACTTTTGATGTAATTATGGACTATTGTGCCGTTCATGATTTTGCGCCCCCAAAGGAGATAATACATGCAGCCGCGGCAATTAACATTAGTCCATCTACTTCAGCAAATACACCTAATGAACAACTAACGGATCAAATGCTCCTATTGGGTGAATTATTGAAAATCAATCACTTTACCCATATCAGTTCTATTGCAGTAATGGGAGGTACAGCACCTCTTGGGGAGCAGGAATGGATTGGTCCAGCTAATTTCCATCCTAATCGTTCGGCTGCCTTTTTGTCTAATTATGCAATAGGAAAAATTGCAAGTGAACTCCGGGTTTGGAAAGCTCAGGCAGAGGGTATGTCGATTTCGATTATTAGACCTGGAGTAATTTTAGGGATTGGTCCCAAAGAAAGACCTCCGCAAGAATTATGGGCGCGGCTTCAGGACGGTAAGATGCCAATTGCTACGGACGGTTCTACAGGAATCGTTGATGTTAGAGATGTTGCATCCATAACTGTTGCAGCGCATCGTGAAAGAATAGTTGGTCCTATTATAGCAGTGGCAGAAAACGCCTCTTTTTATGAGTTATTAGACAAATTAGGTGCGGCTATAGGTCACTCCAAAAAAATAAAAAGACTGAATGCGGAACCCTGGCTGGATAGAATGCGGAATTTCGCTTTTTTACATAGGTTGCCATTCATTGGTAAATTTTTCACCCCTCAAATGCGCATCATGCTGTTTTCTAAAACCCAATATGACGGCTCTAGTGGAGCAGAGTTGCATCAGTATAGGGCAATGGACGAGACTACTTCTCAATTTGGGCTTTACTTGCGCCAAGTTTGGAGATAAAAAAAGAGCTGTACTTTATAAAGCACAGCTCTTTCGAGTCTAAACGAGTGAAATGTTATGCGTTTGGAACAACGCTTACATAGCTTCTATTGTCTTTTTTCTTGCGGAACTCAACCTTGCCGTCTACAAGTGCGAATAACGTATGGTCTTTTCCAATACCTACGTTTTCTCCCGCATTATGCTTGGTTCCTCGCTGACGCACGATTATGTTCCCTGCGATAGCGTCTTGGCCACCAAAGATTTTGATACCCAATCGCTTACTTGCTGATTCGCGTCCGTTTTTCGAACTACCTACACCTTTCTTGTGAGCCATAACTAATTATTTATCTGCTTTTTTAGCCACTGGTTTCTTAGGAGATGCCTTTTTTGTAGCTGGCTTCTTTGCTGCTGGTTTCTTAGCAGTAGTAGCTTTTTTAGCTGCTGGCTTTTTGGCTGCAACTTTTTTCGGAGCAGCTTCCTTTTCTTCAGTTGCTTTGGCTGCAGCCTTTTTTGCTGGAGCCTTGGCAGTGATTTTATTAATAGTAATTGAAGTAAAAACCTGACGGTGACCATTCATTTTTTGGTAACCCTTGCGACGCTTCTTCTTGAAGACAAGAATTTTATCGCTTTTTACTTCGCCGTTAACGGTAGCATCTACTTTAGCTCCGTCTATAACTGGGGCGCCAACCTTTACATCACCTTTCTCTTCTATGAGGAGAACACGGTCGAATTTTACTTTCTTCCCTGCCTCAACATTTAAGCGGTTTACGTACAAGCGTTGGTCTTTTTCAACTTTGTATTGAAGCCCTGCTATCTCTACAATTGCGTACATTATACTTCTTTTTAAGGGCTGCAAATATAAAACAACTGCTTTAATAACAAAGCGTTAAAATAAGTAAGATTTCAAAAAGTTGAATAGCATTTCTTAGACTTGCAGGTAATGAGACCTTATATTTGGAGCACTATCCTAAAATATCTTTAATGAAAAACTTCTTGATCTTGGGTGCTTTGGCGTTTTCAACTGTCTTATGTGCTCAAAACAAAATTGATTTTGAAGAGTACGATTTAAACAACGGTTTACACGTAATTCTTCACGAAGACCACAGCACCCCTATCGCTGCTGTTACTGTTCTCTACCACGTTGGTAGCAAAAATGAAGATCCGGAACGCACTGGTTTCGCACATTTCTTTGAGCATTTGCTTTTTGAAGGAAGCGAAAATATAGGTCGAGGGGAATTCGATAGCTATGTGACTAACGCAGGAGGTGCTCTAAATGCAAATACTTCGCAGGATCGAACATTCTATTATGAACTGTTACCCTCTAATCAGATGGAAATGGGTTTATGGCTGGAAAGTGAGAGAATGTTGCATGCCAACATTCAAAACATAGGTGTTGAAACACAGCGTGAAGTAGTTAAAGAAGAAAAACGTCAACGTGTAGACAATCAGCCGTACGGTTCTTGGTTGGAAAACATGATGAAGCGCATGTATACTGAACATCCTTACAATTGGGTTCCTATTGGTTCAATGGATCATTTGAATGCGGCCCAATTGGACGAGTTCATGGCCTTCTACAAGAAATTCTACGTTCCAAACAATGCGACATTAAGTATTGCAGGAGATATTGATATTGAAAAAACAAAAGAGCTTATCCAGGCTTACTTTGGAGAGATTCCTAAAGGTGCAGAAGTAATGCAGCCAGCGGTTCAAGAGCCAGCATTAGGTGGTGAGAAAACCGCAACTATTTATGATAACATTCAATTACCGGCGATTATGATGGGTTACCGAATGCCTCCGCAAACATCAGATGATGCCTATGCGCTTCAGATGGCAAGTTCAGTTTTAAGCGGCGGTCCTTCGTCTCGTATGTACAAGAGGTTGGTTGATCAAGATCAAACTGCTCTACAAGTAGTTGCCTTTCCTTTTTCCCTAGAGCAAGGCGGTGCATTCATTACCTTCTCTCTTGCTAATGCTGGGAAAACTATTGATGATATGGTTCCTGCATTAGAAGAAGAGATTTCCAATCTTCAAAATGACCTTATCTCTGAACGTGAATTCCAAAAGATTCAAAATCAGATGGAAAGCAACTTTATTCAGAGTAACTCGAACATGGCAGGTATTGCAGAATCCCTCGCGGATTACTATACTTATTATGGTGACGCAAACTATATCAATACAGAAATAGAGCGTTACCGTAGCGTTTCACGCGAAGATATTCAGCGTGTAGCCAAAAAATACCTGGTAAAAGACAATAGAGTTGTCCTACGTTATTTGCCAAAAAGTGAAGAATCAGCTGAATAAAACATAAGATGAAAAAATATATATACTCCCTTTTTGCAATAGTTGCAGCCTTCTCATTGACTGCACAAACTACCATTGATCGCACTACAGCGCCTGCTCCGGGTCCTGCTAGAGTACCAGTCATTGCTTCATATGAGAGCTTTGAATTGAAGAATGGCTTAAAAGTATTTGTGGTAGAAGACCATAAATTACCCCGCATTTCCATGTCTCTGATTTTAGATCGCGACCCAATCGTTGAAGGAGAGAAGGCAGGATATGTAAGTATTGCCGGCAACCTTCTGGGCTCTGGAACAACTACTAGAACCAAAGCTCAACTTGATGAAGAGATTGATTTCATGGGTGCTCGATTTTCAACATCAGCAAGTTCCATGAATGTGGGCGGACTGAGCAAGTATACGGACGATTTGGTTGAAATCATGTTGGATGTGTTGTCGAATCCAAGTTTTGAGACTGAAGAATTTGAAAAGCTCAAATCGCAAATGACTTCTGGCTTGAAAGCGAACGCGGACGATTTAGATGCAATAGCTGCAAACCTCAGAGGCGCTACTCTTTACGGCCTTGAGCACCCTTACGGCGAAGTGATGACGGAATCAACGGTAGAAGGAGTAACACTTGAAGATTGCAAAAATTATTTTGCTGCATATTTCCGTCCAAACATTGCCTACATGGTTGTCATTGGAGATATCACTACGAAGGATGCCAAGAAAAAGTTGAGCAAAGCATTCAAGGGCTGGAAGCCAGCAGATGTTCCTTCACATGAATACGAGAAAACTTCTATACCGTCTGCAGGGCGAATCGTTATGGTGGACAAGCCATCGGCTGTGCAATCTGTGGTTTGGTTGGGTAATGTGATTGACCTGCCTCAAGGCCATCCGGATATCGAATCATTGCGAATTGCAAATCAAATTTTAGGAGGTGGAATGTCCGGTAGGTTATTCACGAATCTGCGTGAGGACAAGGCTTTTACTTATGGTGCGTATTCAAACTTTGGTGTTGATGAACTCAACAGTACATTCGGAGCGTCGGCCAAAGTGCGTAATGAAGTTACAGATTCGGCTATTGTTGAATTTTTGATGGAAATAGGGAGAATGCGCAAAGAGTCGGTGACAGAAGAAGACTTAATTGCTGCAAAAGCGTCTTTGAGTGGAGCATTTGGCCGTTCATTAGAAAGTACTTCGAGTGCAGCTAATTTTGCACTTAACATTGCTCGGTACGATCTACCTTCCGATTATTACAACAACTATTTAGCCCGTTTAGAAGCAGTTACTGCCGAAGATGTAATGCGCGTATCCAATACATACATGAAGACTGATAACCTTACAATTAGTGTAGTTGGTAAAGCTCAAGACGTAGCGGCAGGTTTAGCTGCTTTTGGTGAAGTAGAGTACTATGATGCAGAAGGGATGCCAACGGATGCCCCAACTTTCCTATTTATGCCAGAGGGCATAACGCTGGAAACGGTATTTTCCAACTATTATGAGGCCATGGGTGGTGTAGATGTATTGTCTTCATTGAAAGCGATGGATATGAAAGCACATTTAGAAATCCCTGGTATGCCAGGGCAACTAAAAATGCGTACCGCGAAGATTGCCCCGAACAAATTTATGATGGAGCAAAGCATGCAAGGTATGACTGTAATGAAAATGACCTACGTTGATGGAGTGGGCAAACAGAGTGGAATGCAAGGTGAAAAAGAACTTGAAGGTGACGAATTAGATGACCTTAAGAAACAAGCTTCTTATGTAATTGATGAGCTTGCTTGGATGCAAGATTTGGAATCTTTCACTTTTGACGGCCAAACCTTGATGGAGGGAAGAGCAGTTTATCAAGTTAGCGAAGGCGAGAAAACGAAATACTTTGATGTAGAAACTGGATTGTTTTATAAGAGCACAGAAACAACAGAAACTCCTGAAGGAGAAATGGCTGTCTCTATGACTGTTAAGGAATGGGGCGATTATAATGGCATAAAGATGCCAAAGGTTAGCAAGCAAAGTGCTGGTCAGCAAACCTTTACCATAATAGTTGATTCAGTTGAGTTTGGTGATGATGTAAAAGCTAAGCTCTTTAAATAACTAGTCTATTAGAACGTAAATCCCCCAATAGCAAATGCTGTTGGGGGATTTTTTTATGGATGAGTAGCCTTATTTTTTATTAATAAGATAAATGCCGGTAATAATCACTATCAAACCGAGTAGGTGGTTCCATATAATTTGCTCGCCGTCCCAGATTCCCCAAATTACTGCGACTACAGGAATAGCATAAGTAACAGATGAGCTAAAAAGAGCACTTGTCATTTGTATAAGTCGATTGAATAAAATGACAGCGAAGGCACTTCCTAATATTCCAAGAATACAGATATATCCGAAGTTGGTCCAAGCTTTTGGATCGCTTGCAAATACATCAAAAAAACCTGAACTTAAGCTGTAAATTATCGTAAATGGTGCAGCGCTCGCCAGGCTGAGCGTGGTAACGGTAAGCGCTTTTAAATGGGGTAGCTGCATTTTTAGGGTATTCACGGAAGTGCCATACATCATGGTTGCGAGCACTCCATATAGACCATAGGCTAGGTCACCTTCTATTTCAAATGCGCCATTAAGTATGCTATTCATGGGTAGAATAAGCAAGGCAGCTCCTAGCAGACCAACGGCCACTCCTTGCCATTGGGTTTTGCCCGCTTTTTGACCAAAGAACCAACCGCCTATAAGCACGGTAAAGAGTGGAACTAGAGAATTGATGATGCCAACAACACCGCTATCCAAATGATTCACGGCAAGAGGGAAGAGAACATAGGGTATAGCATTACCCAAGAAGCCCACAATTAGAAGAGGAATCAAGTCTTTTTTCTTGAAATACTTGAATTGTCTAAAACCTATAATTACCATGAAAATAGCTGCTATACTAACTCGTAACGAGCCTACTTGACTGTAGCTAAAGCTTTCAAGAGCTCTCTTCATTAAGATGAAAGACGATCCCCAAATAAGAGCTAATCCAATAAATATGAACCAAGGGATGAGCGGCTTGTTTTGTTTTGAAACATTCATAAGGTAAAATTGTAACAAAAAGCACTCTCGAAGTGAATTGCACTTGTAATTTTGTCAAAAATAGCTATAATGAAAACCCTATTCATATTTGCAGCAACAGTTGCTTTGATATCTTGTTCAAGTCCGCAACCCGAGCAGTTAATTATACCATTTGCAAAGGTGCAGTCTAACGCTGAGGTAAGTGCAAATGCAGATGCTTCTTTATTTATTTCTGGAATGACTTGCGAGATGGGCTGTAAAGGTGCTATTGAGAGTAAGCTTGGCAATAGTGAGGGTGTGGTGAATTTTAATATTAATTTTCTTGATAGTACTGCCCTAGTCGTCTATGATTCAACCTTAGTCAGCTTAAATGAAATTATGGTTCGGGTTTCAGAGGTTGGTAATGGTGATTTCTACCAAGCATTTGTCTCTAAATAAGGTCTATGGCTAGCCCAATAATTAAAAAGTTAGCAACCATTTCATTGGTGTGTATATTTCTTGTGATACTCGCGGGTTCTATAGTCCGAGCTACGGGTTCTGGAATGGGTTGTCCTGATTGGCCACAATGTTTTGGATACACTATTCCCCCGTCCAATATTGAGACGTTGACTTGGCGTTCAGGTAAAGAATTTAAGCAAGGGCAGATGATTCTTTTGGACAACTATTTTTGGGTGGCAAACTCAGATTTGATAGCTGCCCAAGAATTTTCTTTAGCAAATTGGACAAAATTTGATCGTCACGAATACACGATTTTTAATCCTATGCACACATGGATTGAGTTCATCAATCGTCTTATAGGTGCACTTTCTGGTCTACCCATTCTATTAATGACTTTGATAGGTTTCATCCAGATTCGTAAGTCGTTTTGGAACGCATTGATATCTGGAAGTGTTCTTATTCTTCTGGGCTTTGAGGCTTGGTTGGGGAAGTTGGTTGTTGACGGTAATTTGGTTCCGAATCAAATTACTATTCATATGATGGGCTCTGTTGCAATCGTTTTATTATTACTTGTACTTCGAGCACGAAATGACAATGCTTCTAAAGCTCTTCCAAAGTCCATATTACGAACCTTAGTGGTGCTCTTGATAGCAGTAGTAGTTCAGATTTTCTTGGGAACGCAAACACGTGAACTTGTGGATGCATCTTTTGATCATGGCATTTCCAACCGTTTTGAAATCATTCCAAATATAGAAGCATTAATGCCACGCATACACCGATCATTTGCATGGTTTATTCTAGCTATTACGAGTGTTCTTTTCTATCAAAAACGTGTGCATAGATTGAATATACCTGGTTTCAATGCATTGATTTTTGGCATTGCTCTTGAATGGATGGTTGGTGTGGTGTTGTATTTCCTAGGGCTACCTCAATTGATGCAACCCGTACATTTGGTATTGAGCATTGGGATTTTAGCTTCAATCAGTTATCCCTTGTTTCTTGCTTTAAGAAGATCTTAAGCAGCCCTAGTGCTCGTTCCCATTGTGAACTAAAGACAAAAATTTTTACGCTGAAACTTCCCCCGATCGGCAATATTGAGGCCACAGTAAGGTGCTCAAGATCTGCCCGGATGCTATTGCCTTCAAGGAAGCTTGCAATTAGACTCGCTTCCGTGGGATTTGAGGCTAAATAAAGAAGTTTACGATTATTCATTTGTCCAATACAAATTGGAAATAAACTCTTGCATTTCTCCCCGCATAAATGAAGTTACCTGAGCTAGGCTGTCCGGGTTTGGAGTGCTGTAATGATATAATACTCCTCTCAGAAAATGATGAGAACTGTCCGTCGCATAAAATTGTGTTGTTGTAGCGGATGCGCCAGACATTTCATAATACATCCCAAATACCCTAGCACTATCATAAGAAAAGATTTGTTCTCGCATTCCAGTTGCTTTAACGGTATGCTTGTAAGCAAGTTTTTGTGCATCCAAAAACAATTCTTGAAGATTGTCTTCTACAGGTTTGTAGGTTAATTGAATGGTACTCAAAATAGTGGGGTAAACAATATCAATCCAACAATTAGCGGAATCCTTATAAATGATTTTTGCGGATGAATTCAAGGTTGAAGAAAATTGACACCCTTGCACTGGAAGCGGTATATAATTTTTTTGAGGCATTCCTATTCTCAAAAACCCGTTTGGCCGTGCAGTAGGGTCAGATGCGCAACTTGAGATAAAAACAGCGAGTAGGACAATAATTTTAAAACTCTTCATTGTTATTGGGCTTTCTCGGGAGTGATGGTGATTTTAATACGTATTATTTTCCGCTGATCAGTACTTTCCACTAGGAAAGTGAATTCGTCATATTGCACTACTTCCCCTCTATCCAGAAATTTCCCAGCCAATTCTAAAACGAGTCCTGCCAAAGTATCGCTTTCCCCATCTACTGCATCAAATCTATCCTTTGGTAAATCTAGCACACGACAAAGGTCAATTAAGGGAATAGATGCTTCAAAAACAAAGTTATAATCGTCTAGTTTGCTGTAGCTCAAATCATCATCGTCAAACTCGTCAGAAATTTCTCCAACAATTTCTTCTAAGACGTCTTCTAGGGTAATTACACCGGAGGTTCCTCCAAATTCATCAACTACAATTGCTAAATGCACTCGTCTGCGTTGAAACTCTCCAAGTAAGTCATCTATTTTTTTGCTTTCAGGAACAAAAAAGGGCTGGCGCATGAGCTTTTGCCAACCAAAATGTTCACTTGCATTGATATGTGGAAGAAGGTCTTTTACGTACAAGAGACCTTTTATTTGATCTAGATTTTCTTCAAAAACCGGAATTCTAGAATAACCGCTATCAGTCATTTTATTTAAGGCTTCGTGATAACCGGTTCTTTGATCAATGGCTACCACAGAGGTTCTCGGGGTCATTACTTCCTTAACAGAAGTAGATCCAAAGCGCACGATTCCTTTTAAAATACGCTGCTCTTCTTCCTTGGTGTTGTGGTCACTTGTGAGTTCTAAAGCCTGTTCAAGATCATCTACACTTAGGCTTGGTCCCTTGCCTTCAATGGATAGTCTATTTACAGTTTTGCTCAAGCGTCTACTCAGTGGAAGCAGCATTCTATGAATACTGCTCAATATCCCAACTACCAACTTTGCAAACGGAAGGCGGGAGTTTCGTGCATAAACTTTTGGAAGAATCTCTCCAAAGAGCAATAAAACGGTTGTGATACTCAAAATCTCCACAAGAAATACCGCTAATACTGACCAGTTCTCAGGTGAAAAGTATTCGTTTAATAAGAATGAAGATAGAATTACAATTCCAACGTTTACAAAGTTGTTCGTTATCAGTATGGTGCCAAGTAATTCTTCAGGCTGCTCTAAAAGGTTGTTTATTTTTTCGTTTTCTGCATTATTTTCTTCTAGGCTTTCTAAATCAGATGCATTCAATGAAAAGAACGCCACCTCACTTCCAGAGATAAGTGCAGAACAGATTAATAACAGAAATAAGATGCCAGTAAGAATCACAAACCCTATCAAGCTATTGCCCGAGTTAAGGAAAATTGATGCTACTACATTTGAGGGATCGGGGTCCAAGATCTACTGATTCGTTCTACAACTAGAAAGGGAGGTCGTCCGTTTCTTGAGTATTATTTCCTGACTCGTTTGATGGAGACTGCAGGGGCTGTGAGGAAATAGGATTTATTGTTTCTGTTTTGGTAAAGCTTCCCTGGGAATCATTTGCTAGACCCTCACTCTCTGCCCTAGAAGTAAGCATAGTCATTTGATTCGCTTGGATCTCCGTTGAATAGCGATCAGCACCACTTTGGTCCTGCCATTTTTTAGTCTTTATTCTACCCTCTAGGTAGACTTTGTGGCCTTTTTTGAGGTACTTATGGGCCACATCAACAAGGCCTTTCGCATTGATTACAATATTGTGCCATTCCGTATTGGTCACGCGTTGTCCGTCGCGATTAGTGTAGGTTTCAGATGTTGCAATAGGAAATTTCACTAATGAACCCCCGTTGTCAAAATGCATGATTTCCGGGTCTTTACCCAAGTTTCCAATCAGCATTACTTTGTTCAATGTACCAGCCATGTCTTGATATTATTCTTCTTATTCTATCCTATAAATTTAGCGATTTTACACACTACTGAAACCCAATCTTTTCAACAAATTTGGCGATGATAATAGGCATACCTAAATTTCTAATTTCAGGCTTACTATAATAAGTGAGCGACTCATTCATCTCATTTTCTGTCACCTCCCAAAAGTGGCAATGTAAATCTTTGTGACTGAGTTTATGCACAATTTTATCTACAGCCTCAAAACCTTTAACAGGTGGTTTTTCTAAACGGGGAAATTCATACAATCCAGCCCAAATACCTTTGGTTCCCCTTTTACTCATTGCGATTTCATTTTCACTTGTAACAACAGCAAAATGAATTTCTTCAGTTGTGCGTTTGGCGGTCTTTTTTTTCACGGGCAACACATCCACTTTCCCTGAATTGTAAGCAGTGCAAATGTCCGCTAGTTCACACATCATACAAAGGGGCTTTTTAGGTGTACAATGCAAAGCGCCAAACTCCATGATTCCTTGGTTATAACCTGCAGAAGAGTTTGAAAGATGCACGATTTCATTGGCGAGTAGTTGAAATTCTTTCAATCCCGCAGTGGTGTTGACTGGTGTTGAAACCCCAAAAAATCGGCTTAGGACTCTAAATACATTTCCGTCTACAACGCCAATTTTTTCACCGTGACATATACTCGATATGGCCGCTGCAGTATATGGCCCAATTCCAGTAATTTTTATCAAATCAACAGAAGATTTTGGCAGTTCTCCCTTGTGATTTCTCATGACCTGTTGCGCACCTTTTTGAAGATTTCTAGCCCTGTTATAATAGCCAAGCCCAGTCCACAAGGAAAGAAGATGGTCTTCATTGGCGTTTGCGAGATCTTCTATAGTAGGAAAAGCTTGGAGTATTTTGTTGAAATATGGAATGCCTTGTGCTACCCTCGTTTGTTGTAAAATAACTTCACTTAACCAGACTTCATAGGGAACGGGATTTTGTTTTCGCCATGGCATGGAGCGCTTGTTAGACCGGTAAAAGTCTTCAATACTGATTCTAAAGGTGTTTAGTAAATCTGAAGGCATTCTTGGTGGATATTTTTTTTATACATTAACTGCTGTAAATAAGGATATTGGCTTATATTTGCGCCCCTCAATAACCGGTCACAGAGACCTAAAAATACAGAGCAAATGACTAAAGCGGATATCGTTACTAAAATTTCTGACAAAACAGGAATGGAGAGAGGTGAAGTTCAAGCAGTTGTAGAGAGTTTCATGAAAGAGATTAAGCACAGCTTAGAAGATGGCAATAACGTATATTTACGTGGGTTTGGTTCTTTTATAGTGAAGAAGCGTGCTCAGAAAACAGGAAGAAACATATCTAAAAATACCACCATCGTTATACCTGCACATTATATTCCAGCATTTAAGCCTGCGAAAGTATTTGTAGAAGGTGTAAAAGAAAACGTTCCAGTAGAAGGGTAATTTGTCACGAAATACATACATAGCATTGGCTGTTTCCGTTGTTGCAGCAGTAGCCATCTTCAATCTTCCTCGAACTCCGTATCAAGAGAAAAAAATGGAAGTGAAAGAGGAGGTAAATGCCTTGGATGTAAAAGTGGATGAAGCAGTTGCCATCATTCAAAGTGGTGAAGGAGCTCCAATGGTTGCAATTGGAATGTTACTAGATGTTCTTCGTGATGATCCCAATCATGAAAAGGCCTTGATGTGGCTAGGTAACTTCTCCATGATGTCTGGTCAGTGGGAAAAAGCGATTGATCGGTTTCATCAATTGAGTCAACTGTTTCCAGAAAATGAAATGTATGCTCTGAATAAAGTCCAAGCTTTGCTTCAATCTGGTGATTCCACCAACGCTTTTGAAGTTGCAGATGACTACTTAAACGCATACCCTGAAGCGAAGAGAATAAGAACCTTCGTAGAGGGATTATAGAATTAATAACACTAAAACTTTGCATTATGCCAAGCGGAAAAAAACGAAAAAGACATAAGATTGCTACGCACAAGCGTAAAAAGCGTCTTAGAAAGAATCGTCACAAGAAGAAATAAGCTTCTAGTGTATGAAAACAGAATTAGTAATTAGTGCTAGTTCTGACCGTGCTGATATAGCACTACTTGAAGACGGGAGATTACAAGAGCTCATAAAGGAAAAAGGAGATGATAGCTTCTCCGTTGGCGATGTTTACATAGGCACCGTCAAAAAATTGGCCACTGGCCTTAACGCTGCCTTCGTAGATGTTGGTTATGATAAAGATGCTTTTTTGCATTACCATGATCTCGGGCCGCAGATAAATTCCTGGCAGAGCTACTTACGTAGAACCCTTAAAGGCAAACAACAAGCGGATATTTCAAATTTCCAGACTTCCTCAAACATTGAGAAAGAAGGAAATATAGGGGATGTCTTGAAACAAGGAGATCAAATCCTTGTCCAAATTACGAAGGAACCCATTTCTACAAAAGGGCCTCGTATTACAGCAGAGTTGAGCATTGCCGGTCGTTTTGTAGTATTAGTTCCTTTTTCTAATCGAGTTAGCGTAAGTCAAAAAATACGCGACAGAGAAGAAAAGGATAGGCTGAAAAAATTGGTCAGAGGCATCAAACCAAAGGGATTTGGTGTCATTATACGTACTGTCGCTAACGGACAGACTGCGGAAGATTTGCAGGCAGATTTGGATGCTTTGATACGCAAATGGAAATCGCTCCATAAAGGTGTCAAGAAGAGAAATAAGCCGTTTAGAATTTTTCGAGAAATGAATCGAGCGAGTGCATTCTTAAGAGATGTATTCAACGATAGCTTTACGGGAATAACTATTGATCATCAAGAGCTCTTTGAAGAAGTCAAGGACTACCTTGAGGCCATCAAGCCTGGTGCTGCCAAAATGGTAAAGTATTACAATGGTCAAATGCCGTTATTTCAATTCGCAAGTGTGGACAGGCAAATTAAAGGTGCGTTTGGGCGCTCTGTAAGCATGCCTAAAGGGGCATATTTGATTATTGAACATACGGAGGCCATGCATGTGGTTGATGTCAACTCAGGAAATAGAACGAATACCGCTGAGAATCAAGAAGCCAATGCTCTTCAAGTGAATTTATTGGCAGCAGAAGAAGTAGCTCGTCAGTTGCGATTACGTGATATGGGTGGTATTGTGGTGATTGATTTCATTGACATGAATAGCGCTGAGAATCGCAAAGCGATTCATGATAAGATGCGCGACGAAATGAAGAGAGATCGTGCAAGACATAAAATTCTGCCTATTTCAAGATTTGGCTTATTGGAATTAACACGTCAACGCGTGCGTCCTGAGACAAACATTATTACGCGCGAAGAGAATCCAGATAATTTGGTAGAAGCTCCTATACAGGTGATTGATAACATTGCAAGTAAGCTTAGCGCCAAAACGCAGAAAGAGGTTTTTGTTCATGTTCATCCTTTTATAGAGGCCTACATTACCAAGGGCTTCTTTAAGAGTGTTAAAAAGGATTGGCAAAAGCGATTTAAAAAGAAAATCGTAGTTGTGCCACGAGATGCATTCACCATGCTTGAATGGAAGTTATTGGATAAGGAAAATAATCCTATTTAGGTAAACTTGAACAGTGTAAAGAAAACCCCAAGGGTCGCATGCGACCCTTGGGGTTTTTTCGTTAAAATTGGACCATGACAACTTCCGAAGCTCTTCAGAAATTACAGCATTATTGTGCCTATCAAGAACGCAGCCCGCACGAGGTAAAGCGCAAGCTCCATTTGATCAAGCTTCCAATAGATCTACATGAAGAAATTATTGCCACTTTGATGGAGGAAAATTTCTTAGATGAGTACAGATTTGCTCAAGCTTATGTGCAAGGTAAATTGAACCAAAAGCACTGGGCACCCAGAAGGATTAGGGCGGGCCTGCTAGAGCATCGTATTCCTAGGGTTACCATTAACAGGCTCATAAGTTTGATTGATGCTGAGGTGGTTGAGAAAAATGCCTTTTATTTGACTAATCGCTGGTTTGAATCTAAGACTAAGGAACAGCTCATTGGAGCTATGCAACGCAGAGGATATTCTTTTGAGATGATAGGTAGGGCTTACCAACAAGTGGAAAGCGAACGCAATTAAAAGCGAGCTCAATCTATTGTCTGGAACACATAAGTCAAATTACCCCTTCCAAGTACCGCCATATCTGTAGTGGTTATTGCCAGGCTTTACCGCTAGTACGCAAGCCTTACAAAGGAAGTGCCAGGTTTGATCTTGCTTGTATTGTACCCTATACATGACCGAGTGATCCTTATTACAATGACCACATTGTTTTACTCTACCCACTATGTTCTTTGGTTATAAAGAAGCTAAGACAGACTTTACTTCCTTTACATCTGCGGCACTCACATCTAAGTGGAATACCATACGGCATTTTCCTGGGCCCATTTGGCTGATACCAATGCCTTTAGAGTCAAGATTGGCAATGAATTCTTCTTGATTCATATCTTCATTCAACCCAAAGATCAAGATGTTGGTTTCAGGGGCAACCACATTTTTGACCCAAGATTGTCCGTTTAAAAATTCGGCCATATCCTTCGCAGCAGCGTGGTCTTCGGCCAAGCGATCTACGTTATTTTCTAGCGCATAGATAGCGGCACCAGCCAGCAGTCCTGCTTGACGCCATCCGCCGCCTATTCTTTTGCGTATTCTACGACTGTGGTGAATGAACTCTTCATTTCCTAAAAGGATAGAACCTATTGGTGCACCAAGACCCTTTGAAAGGCAGATGGAGATGGAATCGAATGCAGTTCCGTAATCGCTTTCGCTCTGATTTTTGGCAATAAGTGCATTGTATAAACGTGCACCGTCAAGGTGAAAGGTTAGTCCGTGTTTGGAGGCTACTGCGCGCAATGCTTCAATCTCTTCCCACTGATAGCAGGTGCCGCCACCTTTGTTTGATGTGTTTTCTAACGCAAGCACTCTTGATTTAGGATAATGAACGTCGTCCGCCTTGATACAATTTAATACACCTTCAGGATGCATGATACCGCGCGTATCTCCAGTAAACGCTACAGATGCATGTGCATTTGCGGCAATTCCTCCACCTTCGTAATTGTAAATATGCGCATAGGAGTGGCAGATCACCTCGTCACCAGGACTCAAATGAGACATTAAGGCAATCTGATTGGCTTGTGTTCCACTAACACAGAAGAGTGCTTTTTCTGTACCGAACTTTTCCGCCGCCAACTCTTCTAGTTTTATAACGGTGGGGTCGTCACCCCACACATCATCGCCCACAGGGCTGCTGATCATGGCTTCAAACATGGCTTTGGATGGGCGGGTTACGGTATCGCTACGGAGGTCGATTTTCAACATTGGAGCTGTACTTTATAATCTTCGTGAAGATAACAAGGGATGCTTAACTTTGCTCGCCTATGGTAACAGCTGAACAAATAAAATCATTAGGTGAGCGCTTGGAGCGATTGAAGAGTTATTTAAACCTTGAACAGAAGCGTATACACATCATTAATGAGGAGGAGAAAACAGCGTCCCCGGAATTTTGGAATGACCCAAAAGAAGCTGAAAAAACCATGAAGGCCCTAAGAGGAGTAAAGTTTTGGGTAGAAGGCTACGAAAAAGCTGAGGTACTATTTGGGGAATCTGAATTGAGTTTAGAGTTTTTTAAGGAAGGTGAACTTGAGGAAAGCGATGTTCAATCTGCATTTAAGGAATGTGAAGATTGTATTGAGGAGCTAGAATTTAAAAACATGTTGAGCGGAGAGGAAGATAAGCTTAGTGCAGTTCTTCAGATTACAGCGGGAGCTGGGGGTACGGAAAGTTGCGATTGGGCGAGCATGCTAATGCGTATGTACCTCATGTATGCAGAAAAGCAAGGTTATAAAACCAAAGAATTAGTCCTGCAGGAAGGAGATGTAGCTGGAATAAAAACGGTTACTATTGAAATTGAAGGGGATTTCGCCTTTGGGTTTTTGAAGGGCGAAAACGGAGTACATAGGCTGGTGCGAATTTCACCCTTTGATTCAAACGCGAAACGCCATACAAGTTTTGCTTCTGTTTATGTGTTTCCCTTGGTTGATGATACTATTGATATCAAGATCAATTTGAGTGATATAGAATGGGATACCTTCCGTTCTTCTGGTGCAGGTGGTCAGAACGTGAACAAGGTGGAAACTGGGGTGCGTCTTCGTCACAAACCTTCTGGAATCATCATTGAAAATACAGAGACTCGCTCGCAGCTTGGTAATAAAGAGAAGGCCATACAGCTTTTGAAATCTCAATTGTATGAGATGGAAATTGAGGCCCGTAACACAAAGCGTGCTGAGATTGAAGCTGGAAAGAAAAAAATTGAATGGGGTTCACAAATACGCAACTATGTGATGCATCCCTATAAATTGGTCAAAGATGTTCGAACGGCCCATGATACCTCTGATGTTGACGGCGTAATGAACGGTAATATTGACGAGTTTTTGAAGGCATTCCTTATGCAACAAGGCGAGAGTGCCAATGCTGATCAGTACTAATTAGTGAACGAGGAGGTTTGGTGCACAAAATGTATGGTTACGGGTTAAATAAGTAGCTATCTTGAAGTATGCGCAAATTATTTGCTCTTTTAACCATTTTTTCGACTTTGAGCCTATGTGCTCAACAAGGTTTCGTTCGCAATGACGGGCAGTGGCAGAATCCTTCGAAGTTTGTTTATCGTTTTGGTGCGAATTCCTTGTTTGTAACCTCAGACTCTTTAATATTTAGTATTCTGAACCCGCAGGACCAACATCATCACGATGCTCCTGAAAAGCATCACTATGCGGACACGCTTCATTATGCCAATTTCTCTTTAAAGTTTAAGAATTCTAGTGCGTTAAATTGGCGGGGCAGGGATGCGTATTCGCATGAAAATCATTTTTATTTGGGGCACAGGTCTAACTGGCGCAGTAACGTGCCCTCTTTCCAAAGCCTTATTGCAGAAGACGTATACCCCGGAATAGATATTGTAATTTATTCCTCTGCCGGCGGTGTTAAATATGATTGGATTGTAAAATCAGGCGCTGATCCGTCTCAAATTACTACAGTATATGGTGGTGTTGAGGGTCTAGATGTTCTACCTAAAAAAGTGCGTATCCAGACTGCTATTGGAGTCCTCAAAGAAGAACTTCCCTATGCGTTTCAAGGCAACAACGAGGTTCGCGCTAAATACCTGCGTAGCAAGGATGAAGTAAAAATAAATCTTGGTGAATATGATCGCACCCAAGAACTAATAATAGACCCAATTTATATTTTTAGCACGTATTCTGGTTCTTCTTCGGATAACTTTGGGTATACGGCTACTTTTGATGATAACGGTAATGCCTTTGGTGGCGGAATCGTTTTTGGTACGGGATATCCTACTACTTTAGGAAGTTATGACATCACCTACGGCGGTGGAACTTTTGACGGTGCCATATCAAAATTCAGTGCGGACGGCACTCAATTATTATGGTCTGCGTTCTTGGGCGGTTCAGAACTAGATCAACCACATAGTATGGATTGCGATGAAAACGGAAACCTCTATGTTTTTGGTTTAACAGGGTCCTCTGATTTTCCTACTACGGCTAGTGCATCAGACACCACTTTTGGTGGCGGAAATTCAGCAGATATAGAATTTTTTACCTTCCAAAATGGTACGGATATGTTCGTTTGTTCAATCAGTTCCAATGGAGCGCAGCTCATGGGATCAACGTATTTAGGAGGAAGTAATAACGAAGGTTTTAATGACAGTCTCCGCTTTAATTACGGTGATGGATTTCGTGGGGAAATAGAGGTCCAGCGCAACGGTGGTCCGGTGTATTTAGTGGCCACTGCTGATTCATCAGGTTATCCCATCACTCCTGGTGCTACAGATCACCAAGGTGGCTTGGATGGTGTACTTACTGTATTGCCCAGAACCATGGGGCCTTTGATTTACAGTACGTATTTAGGAACTGCTGGACACGAGTCCCTATATAGTCTCAGTTTAACCAGTAAAGAGGGAAGTTTGTCAAATTCTTCTCAGGTATTTCTAGCGGGGGCAATGAAGTCTTCTGATACCCATTTCAAGGCATGTGGCGATTCAATTTCTTTTACCTCTTCCGGGAATCACTCCTCTTTACTGGCGGCAATTGATTTACGGGATTTTTCTAACCCTGCCATAGGTGCAGTTCAAAGCTCCATAGATCAATCTTACAACCAACACTTCTTTATAGAGCCTAACTTTCCTGAGGACACAGCAACTGTTTTTACTGTTGTGGGACAGCACAAAGGCGGAATTCAGTCATCAAGTCCTGATTTTTGGGGTCAACCTGGAAGTGCCCAATACTTGAAGGAAATTAAATTTGATAGCACGGCCAGAGAATTTACTGACCGACGGATGCTTGTTTTTGGAGATAGTTCAAATGCCACAATAGATCTTAGCCCAACGGCTTTACTCGTTGATGATTGCGGGAATACTTATTTTTCCGGTTGGGGCGGATCGCCCAACACTGAGGGCAATACCAATGGCCTTACCGTTACTCCTAACGCGGTTCGAACAACTACAGACGGTAGAGATTTCTATTTCCTGGTTCTTGACCCATCATGGAAAGAAGCTCGGTTGGCAACGTATTATGGTTCTTCTGGCCGGGAGCATGTGGATGGCGGAACCTCTAGGTTTGACAAAAAAGGTAGGATTTTTCAAGGTGTTTGCGCAGGCTGCGGAGGAAATAGTGCATATCCTACCTATCCCTCAAATGTTTATTCATCTGTCAATGGTTCTTTTAATTGCAATCTTGCTGTAACCGTGATTGACATGGATATTCAAAATGCACGTTTACAATTGGCCCCAGAACCACCCATATTTTGTATCCCGGAATCGTTCAATATTCTTGATAGCTCCACAAATGTACAGTCTTACATCATAGACTGGGATGATGGAGCAACGAGCTTGGATACTGGTTTTATCACACCTCATATTTACAGCGCTCCAGGTATTTATAACGTACAA
>MDSX01042446.1_pt1 | contig 30869 bp, 39 predicted proteins | sample 811141 | NCBI WGS metagenome assembly MDSX01 (sample SAMN05326642, study PRJNA326480) | marine metagenome | isolation source: seawater | place: Atlantic Ocean: South East | collected 2010
AAAAATTTTTTTTTTATTTTTATTTTTTTTTTCTGGAGAAGTAATTTTTTTTGAGATAATTTTCAAATTTCAAAATTACCAAGAATCCTGGTTTTTTTACCAAGAATCCTGGTTGTTAAAAAAAAAGACATGTTCAATACAATTTTTTCTTGCTATCAATTTGAATACATTTGTTTTTGTCTGTATTTCATTTTTATAATAATTTTAGTGACTCAAAAGAACATATGATAGTTCAATATGCTTTGAAATCATTTTCGTCTTCAAACTCAAAATTCTCTTTAATTTCATGAATATTACTATTGCTTGTGTCATTCAATAAATACTAAAAGCATGAAGAATCTTGTGCGATATCTATCTCAAATTCCTTTTCTGGAGCAGAGATCATACACATGCAGAAATGGAAAACGAGTGGATATATTTGTTCGAAAAAGTAACAGAACGATACTTACTGATATCTACCGAACGGCTTTGATGTTTGCTGAAGCATCACCACATGTGCATGCAGACTCAATCATGTTGCGTGCGATCGAACACATGTATAAAGAACATGCGTTTTCAGATTCATAGACCTTGTATGTGATGTCGTATAAACATAGCTCTTTCTCGTTCCTTAACAGTCTGAATCTTTTTTGATTCTAAAATTTTCAATTCGACAGTGACTTCACTGACTTTACAGACTTCACGACGATGTCTGTTTTTCAATTCTGCGCACGAATAAAAACCCACTATTAGTGTAAATATCCACACAAACCACATAGAGGTTTTCCACATAATCATTCTAGATTGCAACGATATGGGTAAAGCTGCGTCATATCGCACACCTTGACCTAAGAGTTGTTTGGTATAGTTGTTCTGAAATTTGTTGTTTGGATCCAAGGATCTCCGATACATGTTAAATTTGTTTATTTGTTCTGTGTTCCATAACGATGTATCTGACACCCAGAGTTTTCCTGTATGTGCGGATCCGTTCATCTCTTGTATTTTTTTCTCAGCATTCAGTCTGAAGTTTATATGATTTGTGTACGCTTTCAATTTTCCATAATCTAAAAATGACGTTCCTATCGCACATATATCGTTTTCGTACGCCCATGACATCCAAAATGAGTTTGACTTTACTTTCCGAATTATGACGCTATATTGATCGTCACCAATCAAGTCTTGAATGATATTAAGTGCACGGCTACATTGTTGAATAGGGACAGAGTATTCTTGATCAAAGTATGGGTTTCTGTATGATGTTGTGCGAAACTCAGTTGTCAATTCTATTTTACTTTCTTCTGAGGATTGGTCATGCAATGCACTTGCTAACACATGAGGGAATATTGCAGAAAACATATATGTAAGAAGAAGTACAAAGGAATTATATATTGCAACTTTTAAAGAATCAACATTATCCACTAATAAATGTGACAATATTGTCCAATTCTGTTCAGGAATAATTTTGCAATATTTTATTTGATACATCTTACGTAATGGATAAATTGTAACAGCTTGAAATGCGTGCACTTGTTCGTCGAGCAGTTTATTTTGCAATCCTTCAATATCTACATGACTATAATTGCATGACATAACTTGTATTGGAAATACTTCGAATGTCACATCTACTATGATGCCAAGTGTACCCAACGAACTCGGCCATGCGTTTAGTGTTTCGTTTTCTTTTGTCAATTTGTACAATTCACCATTCGCTAAAACAGCGGTTATAGCTTGCACATGATCTGCAAAAGAATAAAATGACTTCATGCCGTGAAGAGAAGTCATAATACTACCACCAATTTGTTGATCACTAATAGCTCCGAATCCTCGCAAATGAAGCCCTCTACGGCTTAGCTGTTTCTGCACATGATGTATCTGGCACCCGCTTCCAACTTTGACACTGATAAGGTCGTTCGTTATTTGTGGTGTATTTATAAAGCACATATTACTCAATGATATCAAAACAGCGTTGTTACAGTATAAAGAATTAGTTGAGTGTCCAGTTCCGATAACACGTATCTTAGTATTGGATACTACATTCCTTTGAAGGTCCGAAATGGTTGTTGGTTGCAACAGCAAAGATTGTTCACACGGTTTGGTGCACCAATAACATTTCCATGGTAAACGATTAACCGGAAAAAACGGTTCGAATGCGTCATGACACAAGCTAGTGGGTGAGGAAAAATTCCACAACAATAAAGGAACTGTCCAGAGACACAAAATTACGATCACTTTCATACTATCTTTAAACTTTCTTGGTCTCAGACATATCGAACACGAGAATATTAATGGGCTAACATAAAAAGATAATACAAACAACATGTTCACCACCCACATTTCGTTTAGTAGATACATTTATTTTTTTTCGACATTCAAAGATTCTGGTATGCCGAAAAAGGCACCATCACACTTTCTCCCGATGGTAGAGGAATGCTACTCTACTCATGCCTGTGTTTTCGCTCGTCGAAGCTTGAGCAAAAGCAGTAGAAGCAATTTACAAATGTTTGTTTTCTTCAATAAAATATTGAAGAAAACATCTTTCATTGCTGTTATGCCTTTCAAAGGTGAATCGAGGTGAATCGTAAAAACTATTCTATCTCGAAACTAAGTTCAACACCTTTACATTAGATCCAGTCGAAGGTGTTGTCGTGGATATGTCTCCTTGTCAAATAAGACCAATATTAAATGTTTCAATTCTAATTCTTTATCCGTCAACTCCGTTGCATATCTTAGATGTTTCAATGTTTCACTGTTTAAAATATCAATTGTATAATCATAAAGTGGTAGTAATGATTTTAGCATGAGAGTTACAATTCTTCGATTTCTCACAAAAGTTGCACCCATTCCCATTTGAGTATCGTCGACAATTTCTCCCCAACCACTTTGCAACAATTGCCACGAGATAGTGCCATGAGCTGTGGTTTGAATTATTTCTGAAATAACACTACTTGCAAGCGTTGCCACATTTGACGTCGGATCCAAACCAAACATTAGGATATGCTCTCGTAATGTAACTGCTTCAAAATATGTACTCAATTTTTTATTGGAAAGAAATTTGACAAAAACGAGAAAATCAGTTTCAAGATCGAGCGATACCGTCCTTGTATTTGTTGTTAATTGATCCATGAACAATTTGAAGTAGGTAAATTTGGACCAACTGTGCGGACTCAGATGGACACAATATTGTTGGCAGTTTATTTCAAGTACAGGAAAAGTAAAGTTGGTAAAAATGTTCATTTATATAAGTAGACATTTTTTACATTCTTGACGAATTAAAACGTCGACCTTCAAATGTTCTTTTTTTGTATGGTATAATCCAGCTTGCAAATAGGAGACAGACTAACCTTTGAGGAGTCAGACAAACTGGTGTCGGACTAATTATCGCGTAATTTTTTTGCCATATCGTGTGTCGACTAGGGATGCACCAACAAAATCAAGCCATTGATAAAGATTCATCGTAGTGGGTACAGGTATGCCATGAGTGACTTTACATTCTCTGTATAATTTGTTTATGACACCTTTGAATTGCTTTAGCTGCAAAATTCCATCGTCCGGTCGTGGAGATTTCAAGCCTGTGTAAAATATTCTATAACGCATACTGTTGACACCATTCTCCCAGTCGCGTTCTATTCGATTCATTTCGTTAAAAAAGTAATGCGATCGAAAAAAAATTGATCGATGTTTTTTCTATTCTGTCTCAAAACTACAGTAAGTAATACAAAATAGCAAAATGCCAATTGCTCTACTAATAAAATTATTCATGCTGAATTCTCTATGATTCGTCTTATGAATTTGTTGATTTAGCGACTTCTTTGTCAAATATGATCCGTTGTTTTTTTGTCCACAGCTAAAATCACGCATCGGACGCACGTTTCATTTTTTTGGTTTAGATTCTTGTCCATGCCATGTCATTTTACGCTTGAAGGTACGCTGTTTGTGATGTCTTCCATTCGATGCACAAACGCAGGACCATCCGGAGTGATGTTGTTATGTGGAAGCAGCAGATTTGCATATCGAGAAGGATTGTGCGACAGTTGCTTCTGCATGTGCAGGCACGTGCCATGTAGAATGCGTTCTGTAGTAAAATTGACTGACCATCGATGTCCACAAGTGGCAGAGGATTACAAATCAAGAGAATCGGTCATGTTTGAAAACATAATGGTGACGAGTGTCACTTCTTCGTCAACCTCGCGAAGGGACTGAAGTGTCGGAAGTCGCATATTATGATTATGTGTAGGATCCGTTTATTTTTTTTTTCGAATGGGTGGTCGATTCAATGCATACACACTTTTTATGCAGCAGATGAAAGGCAAGGGAATGACAAAACGTGAAATTGGGTATGCCTATCGTTCATTATCGTTTGACTATAAAAAAGAGTTGCAATCAATAGTTTGTAAACGTAATGAACCAATTAAACGTAATGAACCAATTAAGAAGCATGTATCCGAACGCCTTTCAAGAGGTAAAAAAACTAATGCTACAGAACTGCACATTATAAAACCGTTTCGCATTCGTGTATTTTGGACTGATGAGAACACATGGTTCGAAGGAGTATGTGGCCCAACAACAGTAAGTGGGCGAAATTTTATAAAGTATGACGACGGAGACAAAATGTATCACTATTTACCTCATGAGCATTGGGAACGAATCGAAGAATGCAATGAAGAATGCAATGAAGAATGCAATGAAGAATGCAATGAAGAATGCAATGAAGAATGCAGTGAAGAATGCAATGAAAAATGCAATGAAGAAAGCAATGAAGAATGCAAGAAAGAAAACAATGAAGAAAATAAAGATAAGAACGAGAAAATTAATGCAGCTGTTGCTCTTTTGTTGACCCAAACTCATCGCGACAATAAAGCAAGCTTTATCATCGAACTTTTGCAAAGAAATAATATGTTGATTGGCGATATTTCTGCCTTAGTGCAGTGTTTGATGTTAAAGATGTCTTATGATGCTAAAAGTAGCTTTCTTATTCATCTATGCGAAATGAATAATCCAAATTACGATTTCCTCTCAACTGTTGTGTACAATACCTTGTAGCATAATCTCTTGTGTTGTGTCAAGACTCATGTCCGATATTTCGATATTTAAATAAATAAAGTATGTTCATGTCCATACAAAGAGTTACACCCCAAGATGTGTTACTCAATTTGATCTCGATGCGTTTGTGAAAGCAGCTAAAGATGCTATAACTATTTCAGTTGAAGTGATCAGTTTATAACTGAAAATCCCGAAAAAGCTTGTGAGTTATTACAAGTATGAGAAATAGAACAAGAATGAAATCAGGAATACAAAAACCAAAAAGAAAGAGACCGTGACGTTTTTTTTCGAATTAACAGTAAAAAAAAATGAATCGGGTTTATATGACATCAGAAGTATTGCCGCCTTTATCACGTAATACTGTTTTACATAGTACGATTAAAGACATATCATGCGAAACAACAAATTACATACCGTGTATGGATGAATTTCGAATGTTAATGAGGTGTATTTCGAGTACAAAGAATCCAAGTTCTTGTCATGCGCTATATATAAATTTGAAATCTTGTTTAAGAGTTCATGGGTTGAACATCTGATTTCATGGTTCTGTTCGATCAATATTGCAAAAAAGATAGTGGTCACCGGGGGGTCAAATCAGGAGGAAAGAGAATTATTTTCAATACAACTGACTGTGTTTTCAACATCTTGAAGACATTCTACAATTGCACCACATCGAAATATTTATTTTTCAGTCCGATTAAACTCATAATTTTGCAACACACATCATTAAGTTGGTATAGTGTACATAGAAGGTTGGTACATATCATGTTCTTGTACACGAACATGTGTTTTCATTTTCTTTAGCTCAGCTCGTAACCATTCCAATTCTTCTTCTTGTTTTTCAATTATGCTGTTCAAGTTTAAGACTACATGTTTGTTAGTACACTTATTTGAGTAAATCGTTTGTTGTAGTTCTATGCATTTTTCACACATGAATTGATACGAATTGTTCATTTTAATGTGAACATATTTTTTTTTAGGTTGCTTTTGAAGATGCCGAATTTGTTTCTTTAGGATACAGATGTTTGAGCACGTAACCACGCAAGATTTGTGCTAAAATTATATGGTTCATTGCTCGTTTCGGCATCTTGTCAAGCAGTATGAAGATCATCAAAAACCCAAGTATGACCTCGATTACCGGATATCATGTAGTAACCACTACTGTCTATATTTAAACAATTTTGCGGACCGTTCTCAGTACATCCGTTATCTGTACATGTTTTTCCAGTTACATGTTGTACTTGCCTTACGGTAAGTCATGCAGGATCCCAGAAACCGCATCTTAAAGTTCCATCTTGAATCAAACGTACATTTCGAACTTGTGAAGTATTTAATTGAGTAAATTGCATTTCGAGCTCATTACACTTACTAATTAAACCAGCAGCATATCCACCACTGAACATAATGCTTTATCAATATGTGGGTTATAATTAGCTGCAAGAGCTGCTATGTGGTGACCCTTGACTGAATCCATGAGTTACGAGTTGATACTACATTACGTGCTTAAGGCTGCGCTTGCTACTAAATATCCAGCTTCTACTTTGCTCATGGAAGGATTTTCTCGGATGATTCTTTCAACAGCACAGTTTTTAATGCGTTGCATTGGGTTTGATGTACCTCTTGGTGTTTTGGGTGGCGCATCTTTTGAAAATTCTTGTTTAAGTACTTGCGAAACATAGAAATCAATACATTTGTGTTTGTCTGTATTTTGGCGGCAATACATGTTATTTCCTAAGCATTCCGTATGGCACCATCTGTCACAATTTTCGCACGACCTCCATTTGCTCGGTACAGTTATATCAAGCGTATTTACACGTACGATTTTACCTTTTTCAAATGTGGTAAAAAGTGTTTTTAAAATTGTATTTTTTTCGTTATTTTCATCCGCTTTAAAGTATGTGAACCGTGGTCTATTCTCGTATTGTTCACTTGATTGCGCTACAAAAACGCGCGCTCTGTTTTCGTTATCTTTGAGATAATATTGTTTCCATGACAACTTAGCGGGTTCTTTATCAATCTCGGTCAATGTTGTAGTATCAAGTATTGTAATATCAGGAATTGGAGGATACTTAAGTTTACAAATAATGCAAACATCTTCTTCTTCATTATCAGGCATGCTTGGTTTTTCCCGCATTTTTCTCTTTTTACCTTTAAATGTAATGTCAAGTAAGTTTTGTATTAGAGCGTGTTTGTCCATTGTATGTATACGTTTAAAATATTTTGTTCAGTTGAACTTTCTTTCGTGAAAAAAATATTATACTTTGCCTCTACATTCCCATTTGTAAATATGAATGTTTTCACAACGGTACTGGATTTATTCTTCTTTTTTTGGTAGAGCTATTAGGTAGTTTTATTAATTCTATCATTCTTTGCACTATCGAATTGATTTCACATAAATGAGAATCTTGTTTGACTATATTTTTTACAGCAGATTCAAACAGGATAGTTTCTTCATGAAAGTTTTTGAATCTTTGTGCTTGATTCACATCATCTGCACCGTAAAAGTATATACCATGTTTATTAGTTAGCTTGTTTGCAATATTTGAAAATATATCATAATCGTGATTTGACACTGATCTTCTTGACCAAAATACATCATTTTTATCTTTAAATATTATCTCATTTAGCCGTTCATCTATTTTTAATAATTCGCGATGATGTTCTAATCCATTTATATACAACTCTTCATATATTGGTTCAACCAGCGTTATTTTAAACAAGTTCATATCCTTTTCCAAATATTTGCAAGCAGTGTTTAGTGTTCCACAAAAAAGAATATTTGAATACTTTCCGTTTGTAGGAATTCTGGCAGCTTCATTAAATGATAAAGTATTTTTAGTATTACGTAATGCTACATAATATTCTTTCATTAAGTTTATGAATTATTTTTATATTCATAATGCAATTTATTGAATATTTAGTCTGAAAATAAGCTTTTTATAGCCATTTTCATTGAGATGTAATCCATCCCATGAAAAATCTGTTTCACTAAAGTGTGGCATGTCAACAATTCTTACATTTTGTTTGGACGAGAGCTGCTGCGCTACATACTTGTTAAGTGTATTTATGAGTAGCAAACGATTGTGTCCAAATTTTCGTTGGTATTCGGAAATAATAATAGGTATGTATATCACATGCGTTTGTTTAGGAAAAACATTGACGATGCGCAATATATTCGAGGCGATTTTTTGGCATGGGATTCCATGACTTATATCGTTGACGCCTATGTAAAGTAATACACGTTTTGTACGAGTGAAATCTGAGTAATGTATTTTCGAAAGAAGTTGTACTGTGTTGCAACTTTCAACACCGGCGTTGTACCAGCCCGGAAGATGCATGAATTCGATGGTTGAACTCCCAATCATAATGTTCTGATGATTCGCAATACTTTGAAAATGTCTCATCAATTTTACGTTTATAGTGTCTGTTTTGATGATCATAATCAATTTCAAGAATGATTCAATAACCTTATAGAGTACTAATTGTAACATTTATTTACTAAATACAATTTTTTTTAATGCAAACACAATATAAGAAGGAAAAAAAACTAAGCAACGTTATTATTCTATTCCAATTTCTTCGTTTGGAAATGTCAAATCTACATGAAACTTGGGTGAACATGCATAATCTAAAGGCAAGACATGACAAAGTATTTGGTATATTTTTTCTTCATAACCTGGATGAGTATACACAGCACCTGTATCAATACAAGCCCTAAAATAATCTGCAAGTCGTTTAAGCTCTATATGCTGCTCATTCGTTGCTGGTATAATGACTGGATTTATAAAATGAAAATGCTCTTGTTGAGGCAACCCAAGATTTGCTCGTGTCATAAGATGTTCTAGTGCAACTTGCTCTAAAAAGACTGTTCTCCAATTTATTGTGTTTGGATTCACGTTTTCCCAAAAGTTTACAGTAAGATAACCTGAAAACCAAACTGCAAATTGTGTAACAACACGCAGATACCGTCTATCTCCTGGTGCGGTGGTGCCTGCAACAACAAATGGTCGTGTCTCTTCGTTTTGGTTCATCACATTTCCAGTTTCTAAATTCATTTTGAAACCTTGAACTGACGCTTTTTGAATTAAATATTTTATGAATGCGACATTTCGTAGAGGTATTTTGAGTGGAACTGCACGATACCTACAATTAGATTGTATTTTTGATACCATTGTTTCAGCAGACCACATTTATGTTTACAACATATTTTTTTATGCATAGGTTGCATACAATTCATTTCATCTTCTTTGTCTTTTTTTCCTGTTTTTAGAAGTTTCTTGTGAGTAATCTGAATAACTACTGTATTTATCGGACGCTTTCTGAGTAGAACAAGTCGAGTTGTTGCTTTATATTTTTTCTTGTTTCTTCCATTTTTGATCGTAAACCGTCTAAGATTTGTCTTTCACTTGTAAAATGTTGATTCCATATTGGTTGTCATTTATCAAAATCTCCCATAATTGATATTTGACACTTTTCAAGAAGATGATGGTCTTTATTGATGCATGTGATCCCCAAGTTAATCCATTCAAATATTAAACCATAGTTGCTTCCGAATTCTATGAATGTGTTTTGTAAATCTTCTCTTAATAAAAAAAAAATCAAATGATTTTTTTATTTCTTCTCTTTGTATGCGTAAGAGTGCATAGCGTGGTAAATTTGGATGACTTCTTTTTCGACGTTCAAGACCAGTTGATAGATGAACCGTTCATATATGAGTTGAAGCAAATCAACACACAATTAAATCATATGACTGTAATTATGAAAGAGAAGTTAGAGGATATTTCTCAAAAGCTTGAATTATTGCAAAAGGAAGAGTTTTAGAAACTTTTTGTAGAGTTTATTACGCATAGTGCACAATAGAAGCATTCTTCTTTTATCTGTTTCTTAACATGTGCGAATGGACTATATATGTAAGGCATCATGTATGTTCAATTTTTTTTAACAGCACATTTAAAGGCTGCATGCATACTCTAAAGTCTAACGAACAAGTTTCTAAATTCTAAACTTGTGTACATTTTATACATGACACTTTTTGCACTCAACATTTATTTTTTGTGTTGTAAGTGAAGCTTGCATTTATTTGATAACTTTTTGTATTCACTCTAATAATTGACTCCGAGCATTCTTTTTTTCCACTTTCTTTTTTTTGTTATGGTTGTTGATGTTTGATCTGCTGGTGTTGCTTTTCTCTTTTTTGTGACGGTTGTTGATGTCTGGTCTGGTGGTGTTGCTTTTCTCTTTTTTGTGATGGATGTTGATATCTGTGCGTTTTTTTTCTGTTTCAGTTTGGGTGTTGGTATTTCGTCAGGAGGAAACCCATATTGTGTTGGATCGTACTCTACGATTAACGGAACTTCTGCTGACAGCGGGGAGTTTGATGTCCATCTCTCCTTATTCATGACGTTTTCCAAGGCAAGCTTTCGTGATGTTATGCTTCGACATCGTTTAGAATAAAACTTAAAACTCCATTCGAATTTAAGCGCTTCAGTCCATTCACGAAATCCCGACAACACACATTTAAATGTCCACAATTTTCCACGTGTATACCTAGCACCGCCAATGATTTCAGAGTTGTGCTGACGCAATCGTTTGCATGGGTCAATAGTGGCACCAATGTAATTATATCTTCCAGATACGATCCAGTAGACATAGAATTTTTTACATGTGTTTATTTGATCGCTCATTTTGATATTATGGATGGATAATAATAATTTGATTTTTTTTCGATGCTTTATTTTTCTGTTGTTTTTGATGTACTTTTTATCAATGCAACCGACATATTGCAAATTTCGAATTTGTTAGCATTAAGGCAAAGCAACAAAGAACTGTATGCATACCTTTCTAATGAACAACTCACTGAAAGTATGAGAAAATTAATTCAGAAGATACGAAAAGAATATTGTAAACATGATACTTCTGAAATAAAAATGTCACTGGTTGATATGCAATCTTTTTTAATCACGGTGCATAGACTGGGGAAACAACTTGAGTTTTTAAAGAGGAAATATGCCAGCAAATGCATCGTTGCAGGTAGTTTTGCTTTAGCGTTCTTCACTTTATTACAAGATGGATATATGTTGTTTGAACCAAATGATATTGATGTTTACTATGATAGAGAATATAATATTCGTAAACAACTAAAAGAATTAATCGAATTAAAATGGAGATATATATGTTTTGATACAAGTAATACATACTCATCAAATAAAGTTGGCAGGAGAAATGTTGAACATATAATAACCCGATTGAATACTTCTGAAAAGTTTAAAAAATATGATTGGAAGGAAATATTACAAAGCATGAAAAATGCTTCACGAGTATCTTACATTGATGAAATATATATCGTGGATCGCGGAAATTATAAACCGTTTAACTTGATAAGTACATGGATTAAATATGAATGTACAAACACATATTCCTCTACTATATTATCACAATTTGACATGTTACAATGTTGTATTGCGATCACAGACATGCATGGTTCTTTTTATCCATCTTTTTACATCGAATCAAATGTCGCCCAATGTATTGAAAAACGCTCTATTGAATTTAATGATTCTGGTGCATTTTTTGGAAAGCTCAAGAAGCAACTAAACCGTATTTCAAAGTATCAAGAGCGGGGCTTTGGACTCCAAACAAATCCTAGCAACATTATTCGCTTGTCGGAATAATGCTTATTGTATCTGCATCATTGCAAGGAATACATCAGTCAGCCGTTTGCATGGTTGAATTGTGATGCAGTTTACGACAAAAATCCATATCCTTGTAAGTAAATCGCAATATGAGCGTTAACTGATAGTCATAAAATTAGATGTAAGAATAAGCCAAGTCTTGCATATATTATAAGAGGATTGTTGTAAAGTGAAATAAGGTTCTAACTTCTACAGCCGGTAAAAATATTGCTTACACGCAAGACATTCGTACATTATGGTCGACGCATGAAAAAATGGTAAAAACATTATCTTAGTTTTATGATGTACAAATCAAAATAGTGCGTTTTTATGGTAAAAAAAATTGAAATGGTGCCAAGTTTTTCGGGTGTTGCCAAGCATGTTTCAAGAGTACAAAAGGTGATAGCAAAGATAAAGCAAAAGAAGTTTGTATTTGAAGATGTTCAGGATCAGAGAATTGCAGAGTATTTGAATTCTTCATATTCAAATGAAACTTCTCAACCAATTCATCCCAAAATGCGTATGGCTGATGTTGACGAGATAAAAGAATTGTATGAAGCTTACAAAGGTGCGATATAGAAAGACAACTTTTTCCAATTCTTTATCTTTGGATGGCAGACGAATCTTTTCCGAAAAAGTGTCTATTTGAAGCACCCGCGATATACTCTTTCTATTCTGACTTGTAGGTGGACGATATATGTTAGCAACATTAATGTAAATTGATTGTACCAAGTGCGAACTTATGTTCATCAAATTAATAAATTAATATTCAATAGAATGAAATGAAGCCTCAATCTGCAAAAGCAAAAGGTAGGAGATTACAACAACAGGTTGTTGGAGACCTTTTAACCATGTTCCCACATTTATCTGAAGATGATATCCGCTCTACAAGTATGGGAGCAGGTGGTGAAGATATACAAATGAGTTTTGCTGCAAGACAAAGTATTCCATTTAGTTTTGAAGCCAAAAATCAAGAACGAGTAAACATATGGGCGTCTATAGATCAGGCAAAATCAAATGCACCTGGTGGTGTAGATCATGCAGTTGTATTTAAAAAGAATAATGAATCACCTCATGTTGTAATTTCATGGAAGACATTTTTGAAACTTCTTAATCCATCCAAAGATAATGAGCAAAAAATTTCTGATTTGCATAATTTAGCAAAACAATTAGATGAATTAGCTTCATCCATTACTTAACAACAAGACTGAAAAATATTTTTTTGATTCATAAATGTGGCAAGTTTTGTGTGTATTATCGTTAAATGTTCCAAGTCGACAATCTGTTCGTACTTCATCCGCACTTATATCCATTCCTAAACTAGCAAAAAGTTACGATGATGTGGACGAGTACACGCATTGGTCATTTTACGGTCTTGTTGCACCGCCAATAGAGAAGGTGTTGTCATATGATGAACTTGTTGCCGAAATTAATCACGATAAAATAAAATCGATTCAAATATCCGTACAACACGATCGTGTGATTGCAACTATCAACGAAGGACATGCCTGATACCCGACAGCAAGTTCAAATAGTTGCAGCTTGATAGCATTCACAATAATTCACAAGTTGCTGTATTCCCGATAGACCCTATAGGTTTTAAAATAAGATGTATTACTCAAGTAGTTTTTTATTATAGTGTGTTATAGTAATTTTGGCAGTAGAGGCTGACCTGATAAGAGGTAATACTGGAGGTCGACCTACTTTACGTCAATTATTATTGAAAATGTATGAAGAATCAAGGAAAGACGACAAAAAATATAAAGTGACTAACGACGATAAAACAGACGGAATATAATTGGGAGAAGAATATGCGTGGCATTATTTTTTTTCGATGAATATTCCACATTCTGTCTTGAAAATTTTGATTTCGACACAACGTTACTGGAGGTCTTTACTGCGTATTTTACCACAATTGCGTCCATGTATGTATTTGAAGAGAAATCAAGTTTGTAAATCAATGTCATCCTACATGAAAATACACTTTTCTGACAAGTTTTGTAGAGCAATCGAGTGTAATGAGTTTGAAATATCAGCAAAAGGACGTATGCCTGTAAGAAGTACATACATTTTGGACAATAAACGCAAATGTCTGATTGTAAGACAAGATGTCGGATTGAGACTTATCCAAGAAAAAAAAAATGAAGTCGAAGCACAAATGTGGTTGCAAGTGTTGTCTGCAATTAGTTAGTTTTCATATGACGTTTCACACGTGATCGAAGTGTTATATTTTTATTGAAAATAAATTGAAACGGTACCATAATCCATGAGTCATGTACTGTAACATTTTCAAAATATTCCGGAGCTATTGTGTAGACTTGTTTTAATTTACTCCACGGTATGTTAGGCATATTGTGATGACATTGATGCATACCAACATTCCATGTGAAATTATTTAAAAAGCCGCGATAGTCAAATGTCTCTTGTATCTTATTCTCTTGTATTTCATTTTCACAAGGTTCAAACAATAAAAAATGTTCGCTCACAAAATGACTCGATGTTGGGTGTAGACCTAATCCGCCTGCAATTAAAATCGATAAAATGAGAAATCGGAAAGGTTCTATCCCAAAATGAATGTATATGATTGTATCAAAGACAGTTTGAAGAATTGCATTTATAATCAAGTATCGTGTTATAGGTTGCTTCAATGTAAGGCATGGTCGTAATGCATAGAATATAATCTGACAATTGTACCAACAGAATTTTCCAAATGTTCCTTGAAACAAGCGAGCTTCAAATTCAGAAGGAAGATCAGAGTCTACAAAATGTACACCTTGGTGTTGATGATGTAGTAAATGGTAGAACCTAAAGCTTTCTGCAAAAGGGAAGACAATTGGAAAATTACAAAACATTGCAAAAAAGCGATTTGAAGAATGTGTTCTGAAGAATAAATTATGACTCAATTCGTGAATGGCAAGAAATAAAGCTTGCGTTAAAGTTGCACCTAGTATATACACTATCGTAATGTATTTCCACCCGTGAATTTCTTTACTGGCTATTGCAAGAAAGAGTTGTGAAACTACTAAAATTGTTGCAATGTATTTACTTTTATATTCCGGGCCCATGAGTTTTTTTAGTTCGGGGTGTGTTTTCAACATTGTATTTCTTTGATATGTATGTGGTTGATCATGTCTGACCCAAAGAAAATCCTTCGTCATTTGTTTTATGTTAATATTTTTTGAATGTTTTATTGGCTTGTAAAGTATGTTACAAAAGTTTCGCACTCTTTGTAACGCATTAAAGGGGTATACTCAATATTCGCAAATATTTGAAGCCTTTATGCGTAGATATTGACATTTTTGTTCGCTCGCTGTTTTTGTAACCGCAGCGCGAAGTATTTTTTTCGAAAAGATGAATATATTTGTTCTCCATGTTTTAGCAAGCGTCTCTGCAAGGATGCATTGTGACAAGCACGCAAACAAACAGGTATTGGAGGCGACTCAGATGTTATATAGCGTGCTTATAATAATGGGTATCGACACCTCCGTGCTCGGGTTGAAGCCTTACAAACTCGCACACAAACACCATCCCTGTACTCTTTGGGCATTGGCATGTCGTGCGCATGCGTACTGGTTACTGGACTTTGCCATTGCGTTGGGGGTTGTGAGGGTCAATGTTTACCAAACAGACCATGCGTCTGTGAAGCACCTGCAGGCGATGAAGAAGACAAAGTGTTTTGACTGTTTGCCAGCTACCACTACGCCTTCAAAGTGGGCAAAGCAACTCAAAGAACTCGGATACTCTGACAAGAATATCGAATCGTGTCTTTCCAGGGTTGCGTTGAAGAATCCTCCGTATGGATGCGAATTTGGCGTCGTATGTGTCGACATACCAGACGAGATCAAGGAAGATATATTTGTTTACGATGGAAAAATACTAGATCAAGTTGAGACATATAAGCGTTTCATGGTATTCAAGTCCAAGCGTAAGATGTCATTTGAATGGTTTCGTGACAAGCTTCCTCCCGAAGAGTATGGTAGTTTGTTCGAGGATATACTACCGCAAGAAGATATGCTGAACAAAAATGAGGTGCGTAAGATGAAGATACAAAAACTTAGTGCCTGAATTGACAGTAATTAGGATTTTTCAGCATTTAACGAAGTCACCAGGCCATATGTTCAAAAAAACGAATTTCCGTGAATATCAAGACCACCAATGCAGTATATCTCTATATTTGTCAAAATATAGTTGTCGATATGAGCAGCACACCATGGTACAAATTCTCTTTCTGTATTATCTGTCCACTTTAATTGAGTCAAGCATGAATGATTGCAGTTGAAAAAAGCACATCTTTCTTTTTTAATTCGTGTTCGGGATTGTAAAGAAGAAGTTGAGTGTTTTATTAAAATTTTCATATTCCATTTTGTTTTTTTGATGAATCTCCAATTGCAAAATGTTTGGATATTCATGAATGATTCGATACAAAGCAGAACGTCTTCATACAAGTTTAGGATATTCATTTTTAAATCTAAAGTACAACAAATCCTCTTTGGAGAACGCAATATTTTCTTAAATGGTCTTGAATTCTTTTGGCTGCACAATGCTTTTTGATCAGATCAAATGCAAACTCTAATTGTTCTTTTAGAATTTTTTGTTTGAATAGTGCTATTCTTTTTTTTCTACTTGCCATTACAATAATAAAAGAAAAAAAAAGTGAAATCAATTGGTTGTCACTAGTGTGTTTCAATTAGTAAAGTTTGCGCATGTGGTTTGATGTACAGATGGAGCATATGCTCCAATCGAGAAAATACTTGCCGATAAAATCCCTACTATAAAACATGTAATTATCCACCCGAATACTGTTTTCAGCAACACATATTTGTTGATACCTGAGACTCCGTCTAAAAGTGCAACACCGCAAGTAGCACCAACTTGACAATGTGTTGTTGACAACGGCCATTTATTATAACTTCCAATTATGACTATTAAAGAGCTTCCCATTTCAATAGAAAATCCTCTAGATGGTGTTATAGCTGCAAGTTTTACACCAATTGCTTTTAAAATTCGGTAGCCATATATCAAGAGACCTAAAGAAATTCCCAGACCTCCCAACCCTAATATCCAATATTTGTTTTCATCCATATCTGAGTTGGTGGATACGATACCAGATTCAAACACCACAAATATTGTAGCAAACGGACCAACTGCATTAGCGACATCATTACTGCCATGGCAAATGCTATCAAAGAATGCAGAAAATACTTGAAGATATACAAAAAATGCTTCTGTTTTGGGGTCGAATCGTTCAGCATTTTTGTGCACATTGAATGTTCGTATATCTGTTTCGACAGCTTCGTGAATATTTACATTCAAGCTTGTACATATTGTTCTATTTTCTTTGGTAATTACCCTATTGTTTTCAATTGCTGTCACTTCTGCATGATTTTTTTCAGAATTTATGCGATTTATGATAATCTTATAAGCTGGAATTAAAATGATTGAGATTCCCACGCCAATACCTAATGATATTCCTAGTTTTGCAGAATAATGTAATTCTTTGATTTCAGCAGAGCTTTTTATTCCTTTCATGAGCATAAACATTGAAATTATGCTAACACATAATGCAACAAAAAATGGATAAATGTATATTACGCGTTTAAAAGGATTTTTGCTTCTGAATATGAATGTTCTGATGAACAAAAATATAAATGAAGACACCAATGCACTTGCGATTGGCGACAACCCCCATGATATGATAACGCCTACAAACCCTCCAGCATAAGGAAATTCATCTGTTCGTTTATACCATTGCACTGCATCCAAACCTCGTCCTGCAATCGCCATACCTATCATACCACCAATTACAGAGTGTGTTGTTGACACGGGCATTTCTAATCTTGATGCCAATAATAGCCAAAATGTCACTGCTATAAGAACAGATAAACACCCCCACATCAATAATGGTGGATTATCTGCAAAATAAGTTTCATCTGCAATTCCTTTTCTGATCGTTTTTACAACTTCTCCTCCTAGAAATGTTGCTCCTATAAATTCACCAATAACTGCTAATACACAAGCTTGCCGAATGCTTAAAGCTTTTGAACCAACAGATGTAGCAAATGCATTTGCTACATCATTAGCACCTATACCAAAAGCTGCTGAAAAAGATGCAAGTATTCCAACGACAAGAATCCACCTATATTCAGTTGTATTATCTGACATATTTCTTATGAATACATTTTTTATTTTTTCATGAATGATAACGCCGCAAAAAAATTCATGGTTTTAAGAAATGAAACTTGGTAATGTATTGGTTTTCACAATTGTACAAGGAATGTTCAAAGGTACTTATAGTACCTATCTTTACACGATGTCTATCAAGTTTGACAGTCAATCGTCAACTTGTGAACAAGTAAAATATGCAATCGGCAATTCATTTTTGAATACGACTCATTTAACAAGGAGGGGATCTACTTTTCCTTGTCTTAATGTCCCATCTTTACCACCTCCACTTCCACAACAATGTTTGAATGAGGTGTATTGCGAAATACCTCTGCATGAAGTCCACAGACAACGAGTTGGACCTATTGGAAGTCGTCATTACGATCCACATAATGTTCCATGCTCTGCTTGGTTAGATAAAAGATGTGCATCTGCTGAGGATTTTCTGTATGCCCATAATTGCACAGGTATTGAAGACTGCCAAGGATGCTGTCTAGCAGATCCTCCACCTCAAACCCCCCCTCCTCAAACCCCCCCACCCAAAATTCCTCCATTCATTCCTCCACTTTCTTTGCGTCCATCGCTTTTATCACCTCCACCCCCTGCATTTTCTTATGCACCACCTATAATGTTGGATACAAGTCCCGATATTCCTGCATTTGTGTTCATAGTAAGTATTATATCCATTGTCTTAGGTTGTTTACTGTGTACTGGAATTTTGGTAACATGTGATTGTGGATTGAATGCCAAGTTTGACTTGATGAAATACATAGAGCGACGAATTCCGAAGCGAATTATTATAAAGCCGATTGACAGCACACGACAGAAAAGAATCCCACAAAATGAAACACCAAGTGGCACGGACTTTATAGAAGAAAATGTGAATGATCTATTGACTTTAATCCCATCTGTTCCTGTATTTCCTACGTTGCCTTCTATCTCTATTACAGGTTCACGTCAGCAAGATAGTCGGTCAAAATCACCCGAAAATGTGCCAAAGTCGAGAGCTCATATTCGAGGTCGTTATTAAAATGTTATATTATAGTCGCAAATTGCATGTTTTAAAGTTTGGTTGAATAAGTTTTATGTAATCGATTAATTCGTTGTAATGTTCTAAAAGTTCGTCATAAGATTCTAGTAAAAATGCTTCTCGTATCTGCGCTTGCTTCAATTTTTCCTCTAATGTTTGTATTTGTTTCAAATGGTTTCGTTTAGGTTTGAATATCATACTTTCTGTAAGCGATTCGGGATTTATATGTGAAATAAGTCGTGCCATTTTCCATGATCGTTCTGTTGGATCGTAAGGTACTACTTGCGAGTCCATTTATTTCTCTGCAAAAAATATAAAGTCTTCAATGAGAAATTTGAATTTTTTTTTTCGAAAGTATGTCTGAGCCTTTAAGACAAGAAAGCATGCTAGCACGAGAGTATGATACAGAAGAAAATTGCCTTATGATAACCAGAGACGTTTGTTTAATGCTGTCTTTGCAAAGTAATGTTCCTCTTGAATCCATGATTCCTCGTTGTTTTTACACAGTTGGAAATAGTGGCATTGTTTTTACAATGCAACGAGACAGGGAATATTATGATTCTGAATTTAGAGGATGTGTAGAAAAGACTTGTGCACTTAAACCTGGTATGACATTGCCACCGGACTTAGCGAGAGCGGTATCAAAAGGTCAAATTATGCTAAAGCATATTCCAAAAATATACAGAGAAGAAAAAATATGTATAAAAATAACGAAAAAAGGATCTAACTTTTACCTCAAATCAGAGATTGGACTTGAGTACAAAAATGACGGGCGGTATGAGATAGGTTCCACGATTACGTTTTACATAATTGATGATGAACTCGATTAGTTCATTTGAAAATTTCAAGATAAAAAAAAATTAGTCTCAGCATTGCATATCAATCGATCACTCACTATATTTCAAATAATGCATACGTGTATTTATATGTCACGACAAATATTTTGGAAATGGAACGTTAAACGGTTTAAGTGGATCAACCACTCACAGTTATAAACATACTATTTACAATTAATTGCCGCTCAACTTGACTCGTATTTATTTGCTTACATTCTCGAATATTCTCTTCATACATAATTTATATACTGTTCAATCAGAACATAGTCAACATAAAACCGTCAAGCTCTTTTTATGTCGCGTAAATGCAACAAAACTAATATTTCTCTCTGCATCATTTTCCGGATTCAGTAGATCTTTATGAACAGCACAATGATCATATTCAAATCCTTTTATTTGATGTACAGTTGAAACAACAGGTATGTCAACTACCTCATATAACGAAACAGATCGAGATTGTAATTGTTCACATATGTCTTCAATCATACCTTGACGATAAAGTTCGCGAGCGAGTTTTGCAAGTGGTGTGGTCATTGTGTCATCTTTAGCAGCATCTTGTAATCTCGTTGATAGATCTTTTCCATTCACAACATGAATGTCCTGAAATGTTTGCATAATACTCACAACACTTTGATTACTTCTGCACATTATCAGAGTATTTGTATTCTGCAGATCTGTTTGCCACTTTATAGTTGATGCACTTTTATTCATTTGGTAAGAATACATGGATCTTTTAAATCGTTCTTCAATAAACTTTGCTGTAAATGGATCAAGCCTCCATGTTCCGTACCATTCAAATGCAACTGGTAAGTTTGGAATGGTTTCTGTGTCGAATTCACATTTTTCACACGGTACTTCGTCTCGAAAATTGTTTATTGCTTGCATACGGTCTCCTATAAATACAATCGGCTTTGTGGTTTGTTGAACAAGTCTGAGTTCTTGACCTGATAACAAATCTTGCATTTCATCAACCAAAATGATGTCATATTGATCCAACAAAGGTTTGAGTAAATCTTTGATATCGCAATTGTACCGGCAAGCGGTAAATGTTGCGTTGTTATTTATTATTTTGTTTAGAGGATATGAGTTGTGTTCTGCAGTCCAACACTCTCCTTTTCGTCCTAAATTTTGATGAAACCTGCAAATTCGATATGTTGCTCTAGGGTGGCGAAGTCTGAATTTTACAATGTCGGAACTTCGTTTTCCTCCATATTTCTTTAATTTTGCACAATATGCACCAATACTTTTAGATGTATTAGGCCAATATTTGTATATGAAACTTTGATCACTAAATTTGACATCTAACTCATTTGGAGAACCACACGCACGAAAGCATAAAGAATCTAATGTTCGACAATGAGCATGAGAATATTTTTTAAACTCTTTTTCCATACATTCTTGATTTGGTTTATTAAATACAATGTACAAGATCTTTTTATCTTTCCATCTATTTACTGCTTCCTTCAATGCAGTTGATTTACCTGATCCCGGAGGGGCTGTGATAATCGTAAAATGTTGAGTCGGAAATTTGAAGAAAAAGTCTCTGTGATACTTGTCAAATTCTGTTTGTCCTGGAATATCTTTAACGTGTACTGGATTATTGCACAAAATGGCTCTTTTTGGGGGCAGTGCATTTTCCCAAAGTTTTAGAGGCCAAGTATCAAACTGTACATCCATGATTTGTTTGCATTCATCGCTAATATTTTTCAACAATCTCACATACTTTGTTTCATTATCAATCGTCAAGGTAATTGGTTCTGATACTATACTTTCATATAAATTTCCATCAATACAGTGAAATAATACATTGACATCTTCTGAATGCTCAAATGCCTGTTTAAATGTGTCTTCACAAAAAAAAACATTGTCCGCGAAATTAGCGTAGGACCAAAGAGTACAATCCGTTGCATCAAAAATCCACAAAGCATGTACCCCTGTATTTCTTAATTTGAAACTTTCATTTGTGATTAAAGAGTGTTGGAATTCTATTATCGTATTATTTTCAGCATCTCCAATGTCACGCGGACGTTTACTTGGTCCGACGTTACGAGCTTCGATTTTTGAATGGTCGTTGCAAAGTTTTTGCCATTCTTTATGCCACGAGGACATGTCATTTGTTGTGCGAGTTGTTATTTCTATTTGTGTGTCAACTGAACCTTTGAATAAAGTACACATAGAACTTGTTTCCACATGCTGAAAATATGCATTCGAACGAGACGAAGATCGATGATATCTAAGTTGCTTGTTGCATTCGTGACAAAAATATGTATTATGTACACAATCCCCACAATCTAACGCGTTGACCAATAAACCATCTTGATTTACTGCATATATTGGCATTTTTATTATATTTTTTATTATACTATGACTCGAAAAAAAAACTGATTCAAACTTTGTTCATACAGAATTCATGTACTGTTCAAAACCATCTAAGTTACGCATCTTAGTTACGCTTCTTGTCAAAGACTTCCATCACAAACGATACCACTCAATATTCTTTAATTTATGTATACTCAAAGTAAAGTGTGTAGAAAGATCTTACAAAGTACATATAAATTATTATTGAAATTTTGTTTAAAAAATTGTTATAACTTAAAAAAGCATGACTTGTAGAAAATCAACAAGTGCGAACATATGCGTTTTAATTTGAATCATCAGAATTTCTAAATTGCACCTCAATCATTTACCCATTTTCAACTGCATTATTGTCTAATGGAAAATAACAAAAATAGTCGTCACTTTTACATTTTAAAATGTGAATTCTTTGTGTCACATGATAACTCACTTCGGGCTCACGTATAGGAAATAATTTGTGATAGCATTCTGTACACTCAAACCACAAAAAGTATATCTCCACTTCTGCGGCAATTGCAATCGCATGCAACGCAATTTCTTCATATTATGTTACGATGTAATATGTCTTTTTTTATGGAAGCAATCGTGTCAGCTTCCAAGAAATGTTTTATGTTTCGATGAAGTTATACAGAAGACTTTGACTGGGAGACTACTTGTGATGATTATGGCCTATTCTCTCATGATCAACATCATAGGTGCAATGGAGTCTGTAAAGTAGAAATGCATGCAAACAAATTTATAAACTAAAATTCATTTCGATTTTTTTTGAATTATAAAAAAAAAGATAATAAATGTATCCTCTACTCGACCGTTTTTGGAGTGTTTATTTCTTGTTAAGAGAAGCAGGAACGTTTGTATGGCGAAATAGAAATACGAAGAAAAAATCGAAAAGCATGGGTCATCACGCGAGTACGCAAGATACTTTTCGCAAATGAATATGGAGATCGTTAAAACAAAAACAAACTTTCAATTTCTTGCAATGTCGAGTTCAAATTTGAATAGAGGTTTGGAGTGAATAACGAAATAATGTAAACAATTTTTGTTACTTAACTTAAAAATGTCTGACGAAGATAATGTAAGAAAGAGTCCGAGAAAGGGGCAGACAAAAACTCGTCCTCGAAGCAAAAAGGAGTGTCAAGGATATGAAGATTATGTTTGGGTGAAAGCTGTGATTAGAGACGGTAATAGGATTCGTAAAGGTCACTGCAGAAGAATAAGATAGACGGTAAAGAAGTGACGAGGATTGAGACTAAAATTGTTTCTTTCAGATTTAGGTGATAGGGGAAAAGAATTGCCGCGCAAATCAAGATTGATTCTTTATCGTATTCAAAAAAGATTCAAAGTCAACACACGCGTCTCTTTTATTTCGTCACCCTTCAAAGTTCCCCCGCATATATTTCCTAAAATTGATTTTTGTATGAAATGTGATATCAATTATTTTTTTTTTGGTAATGGTAAATGAGATTAACTACCTTTCAAAGAAGCTTGGTCACAACACCTACAAGACTTTCGTATACCCCAATTATGAAAATACAAGGAAATAGCCGCAGATCTACTATTTTATTTGTGTTGTTTTCCCTTTCGTTCACGCCATACTTTTTGCCAGTAAGCGTGCAACCAGTTATATTCCACGATGGAATCAGTGCAGATGAACAAAAAAAGAGGCAGAAGATAAGAAAAATGGATACGATCGTTGGCGGAGACGCGATCAAGACTGGATTGTTTGATTTTTAAAATTTTTCATTTGATAACACTCGTTCTCAAAACTACGTTGATATAAAATAGGAAAACGCCAATAATGAACGAATGTGTTTTTCAATATCAGCCGAGTCGTCTCAATGATCGCGTTTGTCGCAGGTATTAAAAAAAATGATATTACTAAAGATGGTTGCGGCGTGGATTGCAGCAACAGGACTTGCTCACATTACACTCAACCCAAATATGGGTGCGGAGAGCGGAGGGTACTTCCACACAACCATGCGTGTGCCTCACGGCGCTGCAAATCTTCACACTACCGAATTACATATTAATATACCCTATGGCATTCTCGTTGCGAAGCCGGAAGTCCCTGAGGATTGGACTGCAAGCATACGTAAACGCACACTAAGCGGCGAAGAAGAATACCTATCGCACGGCCGGCAGGTAACGGAAGCACCGGAGGAAATTGTACTTGTTGCTAACTCACATGCTGATGGTGTGCACAACGACCATCTGCTCAATATCGATATGCAGCTCAAGGTCGGCTGCATATTCCAGGATGAAGCTTCTAACACGCTGTGGAATGACGAGTACACACTTTGGTGGGTAGTCACACAGGTGTGCGAGGACGCTACTGGCGAAGTCACGGAGCTTGTGTGGAATGGCACGCAAAGCGACGTAGGAGATGTGTCTCCTGCATGGACGGCGCTGCCCGCAAACACTCTGCCCGCACCCTACCTTTACATTGAATCAGGTCCTCGTTGCGCCTCTGACTATGTCGGCAGCACATTCAGTGGAGGTTTGATGTGGTTCGGTGCGCATGTGGCCGCTGCGTCTTCGATCACCACTACGTCAATCAACATTATTCAGTACATGACACTCACCCTGAGTATCATCGGTGTCATCCTCGGAAGCTTTGCGTCTCTGTTATGGATCACTGTCGTGTGCCTGCGATTCCAAAACAAGAAGAAATTCACAGAGCACCTCGTTGGTGTCGATTATCGCGCTCAATGTGAAATTCCACAGTCGTGAGCGAAGTAGAGTCATGCGAACATTTTTACTAGTCTCATGATAAACCATATCCAATTCACTCTTACAGTGTTGCTTCTGTACCGTTTCTGTACCTATTGTTTCATGTTTATGTAATTATGACAATGCAAATAATATAATTTGCTCTTTTCTTCTATGTAACGATGAGGAAATGATTCATTTTTGCTATAATTTTAAACTAGAAACTAAAGTCTTGGTTCATTATGTAATGATATGTCAGACTGACTTCTTTCTATTTTTTTCTTTGCGATTTTTTCTGCTTGCAGCTTAGGTAGGATGAATTCTAAGTCATATTTTTTCTTTAAATCCTCGTCTAGATTTGTCGACAATAGCGGAATCGACATGAAGAACAGAGTTATGAGCAATTTGCGGTTTTTTGAATGTTGGAAAGCATCAATGAGAGAGGGTGTACATATCATACCGACGATAGCACCAAACCAACCCCGCTTCCATGGATGTGGAACATAAATATCGCTCGCATCTAATTTTCCAACTTGTCGGAAGACAAACCACGTAGATAGTGTTAATGCGTATGTAACCGATCTATAATGAATTCGTCGTTTCTCATGTATCAAATTATACATTGTAAGTATAGCTGGAAAGGTGTGCACAATAAAATCACCTATGAGAAATTCGAAGCGTGTCAATTTAAATCCCATATTGTTGATTTTCTTTCGAATGTTGTTATCTAAGCCTTGTGCAAATGCTGTCCGGAACCCTAACCATATCCCAATACTATTCACGCAAAGAAATGGATCCCATTCGTGTATTGACAGTAGATATCGAGTCATCAATAATACAAGATTCCAATTCGTGTAAGCATTCAATTGCCATTTTATGTGATCTGAGAATATATTTGCATTTTTACAGCATGCTAACGCGGTGACTACTATCATTGCAAGTGTTACACTATCATATTTTTCCATCAAAAATAGCAAAACTTTTCGCAAAAAAAAGTCGAAAAAAAGTCAATGGATGAGTGTGATGATTCACCCCTTGTGACTTGTCAGAGTCTGACTCAAAGTGGCTGTGCGTATCAGATAGTAATAAGGTCATATTTGGAGAATAATTCTTTTGAAAAAGTTGGTATTACATGGATTCACGAAGCGATTCGCGATATTATTGTATCTGATGACGATGTTGCACATGAAGCGTTAGACTACTTGTTTTCTGCAGGTGCTCCAACAATGCATTTCGAAGGCACTATGCCATTTGCATATCTTGCTGCGATGCAATGGACAAAACCAAACTATGTAGCAAATTTGATCATTCTTGCTAGTTACGATATGAATTTTCAGGATATTTACAATGAAACGAGTGCCTACAATATTGTGGAAACACGATGTCCTGGTGCAATGAATTTGATCATAGAAAAGAGTAAATTTATAAATTCAGGTATTTTTGCATGATTTTTTTCGAAAATGTGTTTTTCTGAAGCATGTTATGTTGAAGAAATGCATTTTGTAAAGAATCAATCACTACAAACCAATATTTTGACAGGTTTCCTGTTTTGTGTTTTGATCTACCTTACCTTGAAAATATTGAAACCTTCAAATGATTTCGAGAATCATGTGAAAAAAAATAATACTACAATTGCGAGATTTGATTTAGGAGAATCTTGTGACATGCATACATGAGTATGACAAGAATGGGATTGCCGCTTCATATTCAGGAGAAACACGCGCGTTTCATAAACAAGCTGAACATTCATGGCAAAAATAGGCACATGATCCTTTTGATCATGTAGAATTACCTTCGTTGTCCTTAAATATCTTGAATAAGCTGTCCATTCGATCTACATTACTAGATATTTCCTAATTTTTAAATTAATAGTTTGAGACGGATTGTTTTAAAAGTTTGCTGATTCAGGTTTATTCCATTGCGTTTGATTCGTTTTTTTATTCCAAAAGTAATAATAACCATCTGTATTTGGTACAGTTTTCCAGTATTTTCTTGATGTACCTTCCATGTAGTTTTTCGGTGATATCATGTGTCCGTATGCAATGATAGAAATAAGTTGAATTACCGCAAATAATATGAAAAGAACCATGAACCAATGCTGTATGAAAAGGAATAGCTTGAAACTGTCTTCTATGCTTGTGTTCATAGGATTATTTAGATTTGAGTGGAAATGAATGAGTTTATATAAGACGAATGCAATTAATATAAATGCAATCATCAGCTGAAACCATTTTTTGGGTTTCAATGGTATAAAGCTGTTTAGAATTTTGTTATCAAGATTACTTTGTGCGAATCTCAGAAACAATATGCAAGCACCAACAGATAGTAAGATGCATATCAGCACATGATTGAAAATGACAAAGTGCTTGAAATTAGTATCATTGATTTTGTTACTAGTAGCGTCATCTAATTTTACTTTGAAAAATGCTAGATTAAAAATCAGAAGCGATATCACCAAAATACCTACCATAAATGCTTTTAGATTGTGAAATCCATGTAATCTTTCAACCATTTAGTAATTGCTGAGAAAAAAAAAACGCTCAAATAAGACGGATTGTTGTATAATTCCCCAGTCCTTGAATCATGATTCCCATACATATTCCTCTGATAATGTAGCACACATTTCTTGATGGTGTATAAGCTAAACTAAGTAAGAATCCAAATATAAAATGATGTAAATGTAAATCAGCATTCGCTGATCTAAATCTTAAGAAAAATAATATAACTATACTCAGCAGTTTTACTTTATTGCATTCTTTGTGATGTAAGCAGAATGTAAAAGATAGCACGAATATCATCAACCAATTCAAAATGAACCACAGTGGATTATTGAAATATGTTTCGGCCAAGGGAAAATGACCCAAACTTGAAAATACTAATCCTGAACTGAAAACAGAAGTGCAGTATAATATATTCAATGGCGGAATATCAAAATTTAACAAGCAGACTAAAGCAAATAAGCTTTCACCTCTATTGATGTATGAGTCGTGTATTTGACAGTCTTTTGGAAACATGAATTCTGTACATGTAACTGAATGCATAATCCATACCATTATATGAAATAAGAATGAAGATATATAAACTGTATCATTGCCATTGAATATATTATTCTCATTTATGTGGAATGTGTCATTGATGTATAATTTTTGATCGTCTTGTTCATGTGTGGAATGCATTTAATTTTTTTTTAAATAACTGTCGTTCCGTTTTGAATACATTTTTTACATAAGTTTTTAAAAGATGAAGCTATGCTTTTCTATTGTAATTTACGGCGGCATGACTGGTTATGTAACTGCCGCGCTTGACAAAATAGACTTTTTGTCCAACAAATATCCAAGTGCGCAGTTTATAATAAGCATGGATTCAGTTACGGCGAAACAATGTATTGGGTATTTTCAACATCCTAATATTCATTTAAAAGTATATCATGTACTTGGAAACATAAAATCAACCGTTATGTTTCGTTTTCGTCCTTTGTTTGATGCAGTTTATTTGGATTATGATATGATTATAATTGACGTACATGATGATCATTATAAACAGATACAATGTATTGAAAGTGGATTAGATCGCCTTTACAAAACGCCTCAAAAAGATGTTTATTTCATGTATGTGCATTCTGATGACGACGAATGTCCTTACAATGCGTCTGTACATAAGCGGCACACACATAGAGATGCGGGTTTTTCTATATGGAAAAGCAATGGAGAGGGAAGAAAAGAAGTTATAAATTCAAATGCATTTGATTTGTTTTTAGAGGAGTTACAGACTACTTTTAAAAAGTTTGAATATGGTGGTGACGAAGTATTGATGGATGTGTTTTTGAAGGATTTTAAAAGCATTACTCAAAGACAAATTCTTCAAAAGAACAAATTACCTCTTTCAAAGTGTAATTGCGAGTGCTTGCCTGCTTATGACTTTAGTGTGCCTAAAATATCAGGAGCGATGCGTTTTCATGGAATACAACACATGTACATTTGCAGTAGGTATGACGAAGATTAAAGCCTGTTATCGACAACACTTTGAGACCACTTTGAGACAAGAATTACGAAATATCTGACTTATTTTCATGTAGAAAATAATTTTGTAACAGACCTCTCGGTGCAGCTGCAAAACGATAATAAAATAAAAATGACATTTTAATTCCAAAAAGCCCGTGCAATAACCCAACGAGGTTGTAATTCTTTCATTTCTGTATTCATTGTGTAGTTATTGAGTAGCAGATGTCTCATGAGAATAGTCCCAAGTTTGACTTCGTCTGGGCTTGTGCATATTCCTCGTATGTATTTTTTGGCAGGGTTGCCTTGTATATGATATTCTTCATTGATTTGTGCGATTGCATAACAAATGTTGTTATTGGTTATTGCCATGCACGTTTGAAATTGCGTTGCACACGGTGCCCATTTTTCCATGTAAATGGAATCTGATTGTATACCTTTACGTATTCGTATATCATTCCAGTCTTTTACCAATTTGTTGCTGCTAACCATGTCTAGCGGATCTATTGACCAGTCTCCATTATTGCTTGTTCGCGGCAACGGCAATACATATGAAGTGGTGAATAATAGTAAAGATAACATTTAAATGTTAGTATGATTTTTTTTTCTTTCAAAGCGAGTGTTTCACAAAGGTTTTGAATTGTCTGAAAAAAAAAAATCTATGTACTTAAAATGGTGCGAATATATCTTTCAATTATGTTTGTTACGGTTATTGATGCATTGTGCAATGACGTTGATTTGAATTCGATTGGAGGAAATTGGCAGAATAGTTATGGTTTCGGTAGTAGTTGTTCTTCTTATGTAAACAAAGCCAATCAATTTAACAGTCAAGGGGCATGTATGCTGACATTGGGTTCAGAAGTTTATGCGTGGTCTTTATCAAATTTTGTATTTGTGATTCCGCCTGGTTTCAATTCAAGTAGTTTGATAAAGGATATTTGTCCATATACTTGTGATGCTTGTCCTTCTGCTCCTAGTCCACCTCAATCACCTCGTGTACCTCCTGTTCAAACTCCTCAGGCACCTCCTCCTCCACCGTGTAATCGTGTGACAGTGGGAGGTGGTATATATGTGAATGAGGTTTCTTGGCAAATTTTGGATTGTCATCAAATTGTATTATTTGAGGGTGGTGCTCCTTATACAGATTGTTTGTTTCTTCCCATGAAATATTTCATAAAAATGAGTGATTCATATGGTGATGGTTGGAATGGCAATGCTATGGATGTAGATAATCGCACTCACACATTGCAATCTGGAAGTGAAACTACAGATAATATTGGTTGTGTGTTATCACCATATCCATCGCTATCACCTCCACCTCCACCTCCATCACCGTCTCCTCCGCCTCCGCCTTCACCATCACCGTATCCTCCACCTCCATCGCTATCACCTCCACCTGCATCGCTATCACAACCACCTGCATCGCTATCACCTCCACCTCCACCTCCTCCATCACCGTATCCTCCGCCTCCAATCAAGTCTCGACCACCGTCCCCACCGCTTCCATCTCCATCCCTTCACCCAATCATGTCGTTTTCTTCACATGTCAACCATAGTATCTCATCACATTCTGAAGAGTATTCAGGATCGGTGATACCAGGATATATGACCGCCATACATTATAAAAACTGCTTTGACAATGACGAAGGTTCCGGGCTCAAAAATCTCGAGCCACCTGGAGAATCAGCTGAAACTAGCGGTAATATTAGTTCGTGCGCTTCGAGATGCACGTATTACGTCGACTGTGTTGCGTTTCAGTACAACAATGCTGATCAGGGTGTTTGCTACATAAAGAAATCAACTAGTAGTTCAATCGATGTGTCACTGTGTAAAGGGGGGGTCTACAGTGTGTACATTTCGGAGTCTTTCTACACACCCTCGGCAACAAATCAAGGGGGCACAGGGGGTTACACACGTTTGGTGACGCCACGACCACCCCCGTCCGCGCTACCTCCTCCGTTTCCGCCGCTACCGCCCCCCTACCCGCCTCCGCAGCTACCGTCCCCCTACCCGCCATCTCCTCCACCTCCGGCACCACCGCCTCCTCCACCACCGTCTCCACCACCTCCTACTCCTCCACCACCTCCTA
>MDSX01099442.1_pt1 | contig 30796 bp, 36 predicted proteins | sample 811141 | NCBI WGS metagenome assembly MDSX01 (sample SAMN05326642, study PRJNA326480) | marine metagenome | isolation source: seawater | place: Atlantic Ocean: South East | collected 2010
ATAAAGATACTGACTTCAAAAAAATAAAATTACCACTACATTTTTTAACAAAAATGGTTGAACAATCACCATCACAATCACCATCACAATCATCTCATGATCCTTCTTCGCCATCACAAACATTACCGCTATCACCATCGCAGCCATCGTCGTCATATTCATCTAATGCTTCTTCTCCTCGTCAAGAAGATAGTCCTCAAGAAAATAAAGATACTGACTTCAAAAAAATAATATTACCTAAACGATTTTTAAGAAAAACCATTAAACAATCATCACAATCATCTCATGATCCTTCTTCGCCATCACAAACATTACCGCTATCACATTCATCGCCATCATCGTCTTCATCATCTTCATCGTCTTCATCATCTTCATCTCATACTCCAGAAAATAAAGATACTCATATCATACAAATAAAATTACCTGAACATTTTTTAAGAAAAACCATTAAACAATCCCCACAATCACCATCGCCGACATCACCGCCATCACCACAATTACAACCATCACCACCCCCACAATCATCATCACCACCATCACAGCGATCTCATAATCTTAATTCTGGCAAATATAGTGTAAATAACCAAGGTTCTGGACCTATACCGCCGCCCACAGAATTGCAAAAAAAATTAGGTCGGGTTGAGAGTGGAATAGTGGGAAATATAGAGAATAGGATAAGCAAAAATTTGTTCTCTGGTCTTAATAAAGATTCACCGGGTGAATACAGGAAAACCATACAGAATATGTTTAGTGAGGACGGCATGAAGCTTAAAGATTTCTCGTCGTTTAATTGGGAAAAAGATATGGTATTGGCTGCTGTGAAACAGAATGGAGAAGCGCTTCGATATGCAAGCACTGAGCTGCAAGGGGACAAGGAGGTCGTGCTGGCTGCTGTGGCACAGGATGGGGATGCGTTTGAATATGCAAGCAAGGAGCTACAGGAAGATGAGGAGGTCAAGAAGGCCAAGAAGCTGTGGGGAGACAAGGATTTTGTGCTGGCTGCTGTGAAGCAGAATGGGATTAAGCTTAGAGCTGCAAGCGATGAGCTGAAGAAGGACATGGAGGTCGTGCTGGTTGCTGTGAAACAAGATAAACAGGCGCTTCTTTATGCAAGCAAGGAGCTGCGTGCAGACAAAGATTTCGTGCTCGCTGCTGTGCAAAATAATGGATTGGTGCTTGAATATGCAAGCCTTGGGCCGAAGAATGACAAGAAAGTCGTGCTGGCTGCTGTGAAACAGAATGGTCTTGCGCTTGAATATGCAAGCAAGGAGCTGCAGAGGGACGAGGAGGTCTTGTTGGCTGTTGTGGCACAGGATGGTAGTTAGAGCCGAGTTGACAGATAATTAGCAATTTAAAAATTAAAAAAATGAATTCATTAAGGATGTTATAAAAAAATCTTTCTAATGTATCAAGAAATATTAAACAGGATTTTATAGTTTAAGAAAATAAAATTATATAAATTTAAATGTAAAAAGAATATATAGTAATGAACGAAATAGAATTAATAGATAATGATATATATATAAGATGGAATAAATATTCTGAAAAATTAGTATATTCATTAAATATATTAGAAGAATTTATAAAAATAAATGATATAATAAATGATGATAATAATAAATTAATAAATAATGAAAATAAATTAAAAAAATATGAAAATATATATATAATGGAACCAATAATATCAAATTATTCAGAATATATAATGAAATTAATAAATAATATAAAATATGAGATATATAATATAAATAGTATAATATATTATAATAATTTAAGTAGTATAATACTAAATAATAATATAGATGCATTAGCAAAGGAAATAGACGAAGATTATATATATATAAATGATTTAATAAAAAAAAAATGTAGAATAATAAGATGGAACAATGAAATAAATAAAGAAGAAATAGATAAAATAGAAAATAAATTTCAAACACAATTGGATAAAATATTAAATATACATAATATATAATTTAATATTTTTATTATTAAAATTATCAAAAAGAATCAAATCATTACTTGTGCTATCAATATTTGTATTAAAAACCACATCATTTGTGTTAATAACTTGATTATTATTAATAAAATTATTAGCATTAATTAAAGTAACATTATTATTATTAAAATAATTTTGAAGAAATAATTTATTGTCTAAATTTTTATAAATAGATAATCTATTATCAAAATAGCAAACATCTTTATATTTAATAATTTCCAGATGAAGTAAAAATTTTAATTTTTTTTGCTTTTTAATAATATCAATATTAATAAATGTTAAAATTTTAAGTAAAATATCAGTATTACAATAATATACAAGTTTATCTATATATAAATCGATATTATTCATTAATAATTGAAGAGGAAATATTTTTAATATGAAATAATGTATTATTATGTCTATTAATATGATAATCTCTAAAAGCAATATAAGATTTGCCACATTTACATTGTATAATATTGTTAGATTTAATAAAATTGTAATTATCATTTTCTCTAATTTTTTTATTATTTTGTGATTTAATTTTATCTCTACAATAATCACAATGTAAATATAATATTTTCAAATCATTATTTTTGTAAGAGAATTCAGAAATATTTTTTTTTTTATGACATTTAGTACATAACATATATATATATAAGTGTAAATATTGAATCATTTTTTAAAATATAATGTATTAAAATAGTTAGAATAAGTAAGTTTATTAAAATTAATTAAATCATAATATAAAACTTTATATACATCAATAGGATTAATTTTTAAGATAGTCATAAAATTAACATATAATAGAACTATTAGTATAGTAAATAAAATATCTTTCGTATGAAATGAAATTGTGAAATTGTTTTTAATAAAAACTAATAAAATAAATAATAATTTTAAAAAGCTAACATAAAATAGTTTATAGTAAAATTTATAATCAAAATTAAAATTTGTAATATATAATAAAATGATTAAGTTTATTAAAAAAGCTAATATCAAAGGATATATAGGATTAAAGGAAATTATATTAAACAAATATAGTATTGTCCATAAAATAAACCAATAACAAATAATATGATAATAACGAATTTTCATCTCTACATAATAAATAGAATTTATCTTAAAAAAAGTCTATTGGCTTTTTCATAATTTTTTTCAATATCAATACTTTGTTTTTTAAGTCTTTCCAATCGTTGTAATTCTATAATTTCTTCATTTTTCTTAATTTCATCAATTCTTTTAATTTCAGAAGATGAAAGTTTTTTTTTAATTTTTTTATTACTATATTTTTCATATTCTTCAACAGATTTATATTCTTTAAAATTTTTAAGTTCTTGTGGACTAACTAATCTATTTGTAGAATGTGCTTTAAAATAATCAGTATATGCAAGAGAATTAGTTTTTTCAGCAGAACTACTATAATCGTCAGTTTTACCCTTACCGATTTCACTATATTGTAAATTTTTTGCTAATATTAAAGCCTGTGGTTCTTTATATTTAATAATTTTAGAAGAAGAATTTACCGATGTATTAAAAGTTTCATTAAATTGCCTATTATTAATTTTTTTAGTTTTAAATATATTTTCTATGGAAATATCTTCTCTATTTTTAGAAGAATCAATCATATTATTACCATAACCAAAATCTTTATCTTCGTCGTAAATTTTGCATTGTTCAAATCTTGAATTAAATTTAGCATTAAATGGCATATCATCATCTTCTTTAAATTGTGGAATATTAATATTATCAGAGAATGAAGAATATTCTTTTTTCAAATCTAAATGAGATTTATTATCAGTCCGCAATTTATATTCATTTGCTAAAAATTTAAATTTATCAGTAATAAAATCGAATATAATTTTATCACCCCCTTTATCTGGATGAGATTTAATAGCTAAATTTTTATAAGAAGCTCTAAGTTCTTCCCAAGTAAAATCTTTAGATAAATTAAAAATAATATAGGGGTCATTCTTATTATTTTTAATATTATCAATATATTGTTGTTTAGTTGAATTATTACCCATAATAAATAATAATATAATCTATATTTTTATATAGATAAGAATAAAAAATGCTAATATATTATTTAATTGTAAATATATTATGGGGTATGGGTCCAATATTTGATAAAGTTATATTGAAAGAAATAAATATATTAACTTTGATGTTATTGTCGTCTTTTATATATTTATTAATATTATTAATAATAAGTATAAAATATAAAAATGTAATAAAGAAAGATATAAAAAATATAAAAAATAAAAATAAAATATATATAATAATAATAATATCAGTTATATTTTTATTATTAGGAAATTATGGATATTTAAAAATAATAGAAAATGATAATGCATCAATAGCTGCAATAGTAACATCATTGTATCCAATAATAACTTTAATAATTGGTTATAATTATTTAAATGAGAATTTAACATTGGAAGAATTCATAGGTTTTATATTAATATTAATGGGTATAATATTTATAAATTATTCTAAATCAAAAAAAGAAATTATGGTAAAATAGATATTCTAATATCAGTTAAATGATCTATTACATAATTTTTAATATATAATGGTATAATATTATTATCAATAATATATATATCGGGTGTAATTTCAATAATTTTATTAATTAGTAAGATATTAAGTTGCAAATCTTGTTTAACAAAATCAATAAAATTATAATAAATATAAATTACAAACAAGTATATAAAAGAAACTTCGAAAAATTTAAACTTATCAATTTTATAAATAATTAAATATTTTTTAAAAGATTCGTAAAATATAATATAATTATCAATAAAATCATTTAATGAAACATTATTCAAATCATAATGTGGTATAAAATTAAATAAATTGTAAATAATATCATTTTCATTATTATAAATATGATATAGTAATGAAAATATATGATAAATAGAAAATGATATAGAATTTAATTTTAAATTATTAAAAATATCAATTAACGAATAATACATAATTTTATATAAAACATTATTTTTAGAATAATTAAATTTTTGCAAAATAACAAATTCAATATAATTTAATATATAATAAATATTATTGTGTATTGCAATATTATCAAATTTAAATAATTTAAGTTCTGTAAAATAATTAATTATATTAAAATTATAATTAAAATTATTAAAGTCAAATTTAATGTAACAAGTATCTACAATATTTAATGGAATATCATCTTCGTATTCAAAATATAAATTAATATTATTATAATTCAAATCATAATAAAGAGTATTTAAATTAATTGTATTATAATATTTAAGAAAGTTATTATGTCTATTAATAATAAATCTATTTTCAAAAAAAAATTTTGAAGTAAGTATTAAATTATATGAGTGATTTAAATTAAAAAATTTAGATATATTAAATAAATTATCCTTATCATATAATATATTCATATTTTATATATAAAAAATGAATATATCTTTATACATATATATACATATATATATTTATATATGTCGCAATTAAGTTGTCCAATATGTTGTGAAAATAATATTAAAAAGAGTAATATTGCAAGATGTCCATATTGTGAATATAAATGTTGTAAAATATGTATGGAAAGATATATATATGATATAAAAAGAACTGAAAAAAGTTGCATGAATTGTAATAGAAAATTAACAAGAACTATATTAATTAATATTTTTAATAAGAGATATATAGATGGATTATATAAAAACCACATAAAAGAAATTTTATTCGAAGAACAGAAAGCTGAAATACCAAGAACCCAAGAATCATTAAGTATAATAAAGGATATAAGAAAAATAGAGAAAATAATTAAAGAGTTAGAAGGCGAAGGGGATATTATTGTAAATGATTATGAAAATTTAGAATATATTTTATTAAAAAATAAGATATCTGGATATCGAAGATATCTAAGTTTATTGAAATTGCGTAGAAATAGACAAGATGATAATGTTGAAACATTATCAAAACATAAATATATATATCCTTGTTCTAATAATGATTGTAAAGGATTTGTAAATAAAAACTGGTATTGTGAATTGTGTGAAAAAACAAGCTGTAAGAAATGTTTTAAATTAGTATTAGAAAATCACGAATGCAATATAGATGATATAGAAACTGCAAATTTAATAAAAAAAGAATCAAAGCCCTGTCCTGGTTGTAATATATCAATAATGAAATCATCTGGTTGTCATCAAATGTGGTGTTCAAGTTGTCATGTACATTTTGATTGGAGAACTTTAACTATAATAAAAAAAAACGAACCAATACATAATCCTGAATATTTTAGATATATGAGAGAAAATAATTTAATAATAGAAAGAACGTTGGGTGATGATATTTGTAGAAATAGATATCATGATAGTATAAGAAAAATTCAAACACTATGGTATCAAAAAAGTATAGAAAAAGATATATGTAGTATAATGTATAATTATTATAGAATAATAAATCATATTGATGATATAAATCTGAGACCTATAAGAATTAGATTAAATGATAATGACAAATGGCATAAAAATGAAAGAATAAAATATTTATTGGGAGATATAGATGATAGAAGATTTAAAATAAATATAGCAAAAAAATTTAAAAATAGAGAAATGTTATTAGAGAAACAGAGTATTATAATAACTTTATATGATATATTAAAGGATACTTTTATAGATTTGGCAGATAAAATATTAACAATAAATTTAAATGATATAAAAATTAAAATAAACAAAATAAACGAATTCATAGAACAATGTATGATAGAGGATGATAAAATTTGTGAAATATATGATACTTCGTCAAGATTAGTAATTGAGAAAATAAGCTAAATAATAGTTATGTTGAATAATTAATTTTAATAATTTTACCTTTATAGAAATTAGAACAATTGCTTTTAAATCCAAAAATTGTTTCAAATTCATATGAATAATATTGAATAGACGATGATAAATATGTTATACCATTATAAATAGTATAATTAATTTCATAACAATGTTTTGAAATGAAAATATATGCCGGTTTGAAAGTTAATTTGGAAACTAAATCTAATTCTTGTTCAATTACATCGGAAACATTAATAGTATTATAATATAGATTATCCATTATTTAAGTTTAAAAATAATTAAAATATATTATCATTTTTTTTAATAGATAGATATGAATAATATAGAGTGGATATTATATGCAATATTGAGAACAATAATAGTAATTATAGCAATAATAATACAAAGATACTATGTATTTAATGGTAATATATATCCAATAGTAACATGTATAACCGCTGCTATATTATTATTATTATTCGGTATATATAATAATGAATGGAAAAATATGAATAAAAAAAATTATAAAATATTAATATTTTGTGGAATATTATTGGCTATATTTTTATATATAACATATAATTTGATAAGAAATACTGAAAATCCTGCCAAATTTAAAATTATAACATCTTATGAATTAATTATATTATTATTTATAAGTTATTATTTTTATAATGCAAAAATATCTACAAGAGAATTAATAGGATTTATATTAATAATTATAGGTTCATATTTAATATTAAATATAAACAAAGGAATATAATATAAAATATGAATCGCATATATTTTAATATAGATATAAATGCATATAATAAAATAAATTTAATTTCAAAATTATTTGAGATTGATAAAGTATTAAATATAACAAGAATGGATGATAAAAATTGTAAATATATAATAAATATATTCACAGATAGTATTAATTTTGAAGAATTTAAAAGAATTGTAGAAGTAATATTACAATTATGCGAATTAAATATAAATATATATTATATAATATCTAAAAAAAAAGAATTAAAATATTTATATGAAAACAACAAATTTAATTATAAATAACTTATAAACATTTATAACAAATATAAGAACTATTATAATCAACAAAAAATTCACATTTCATACAATTATATCCAATATGACAATTAATACAAATATTATTAATAATTGTTCTTTTATTGCAAATATTGCACAATTTAATATCATTAATTGACATATTATCAAACATATTTTCTAACATTTTATATGTATTATAATATATATAAAATGTTAAATAATTTATTTAACCAAAATATACTTTATTCATAGCCTTATGTAAATTATTTCGCGGAATACTATGTAAAATATCTTCTATTATAATAATAATTTTTTTTTTATTATATTTATTATCTAATTTATTTTTAATTATATTCGCAAATATTGGTTTGGCAATAGTAGCTGCTTCGTAATCAGAACAGGTATTTAAATCATATTCATTTATAAATTTTTGTTTTACTAATAATAAACGCAATAAAGTAGTAAGCATATTGGTATTATATTTTAATATAAATGAACGAATTTTTGCAACTTCATTTTTAAAAGATACTAATTTACCTTTATAAAAATACGTATCTCTTATTTCTTCTAATAAATAATGAGGTTGTGGATATAAAATTTTTGAATAAATAATATTTAATATATCATCATTTAAATTATCAAAAATGTTATTATAAGTCATATAATAATATTATTAATAAGCAATAATAATCATTTTTTTACTAATATAAATCATATTTATATAATATATAATATATTATATAATTATAATCTATATAATATATTAAATGAATTGTAATAATTGTAATAATATAACAGATGAAAAGAGAATATTATTGAAAGATTTAATAAATATCAAAACTAACAAAGAATTATACCCAGGTAGTGAATATATATATTGTGAAAAATGTTGGGAAAAAAGAGATATAGAATTAAAATGTGAAATATGTAAATATGATTATATTGGATATAAATGTGAAAAAGATAGGGGTTTATTGGTGGATATTGATGATGATTATGAAATATTAAGTAATGTAGATTATATAGGTGTATGTAGAGATTGTAGATGTAGTGGTACAGAATGTATATATTGTCCAGAAAAATCTGTTTATGATAAATTATATGATATTTATATTTCTTTAATAGAAAGTAGTGGTGCAAAAATAAATAATTATATAAAAGAATATATGATAAATATGATAAATAAACCAGATAATGACAAAATAATATTATATAATAACAGATATTATAAAAGATGCGATACAGGAATAATATATTATTGAAAATTAATTCCATTTTATATCATGATATTGTTTACACAATTTGAAATGATTGCATCCAATAAATGGATTTTTAGTATTCAATGGAGATGGGTGTCCAGCCTTAAATATAATATTATTAGTATTAATAAAATATTTTTCAGTATTTTGTGCAAAATTACCCCATAACATAACACAAACATTGTTACAATTTTTAGCAATCCATTCAATTATTTCATGTAGATAATCATTCCATATATTTTTATGAGAATTTGGACAGGATTGTAATACAGTTAAAGACATATTTAATAATAAACAACCTTGTTTTGCCCAATCTGATAAATCTGGATTTATTCTTATTTTTTCTTCATTTCTATTTAATTCCTTAAATATATTAACAAGTGATGGTTGTAATTTATTATTTATATTTTTATTATGTGAAAAACATAATCCATTAGCTACACCTTTCGTATGATAACAATCTTGTCCTACGATAATACACTTTAATTCATTTATATTAAAATGATTAAAACAATTAAATATTAAATTTTTTTCCGGAAGTATTCTATCATTATAAAAAATATATTCTTTTTGTAATTTTTCATTTATACAATATTTATAAGGTTGGACTAATTCTATCAATATATTTTTCCAATCAGTATTAACTGATTCATTAATTATTTTTTCTATATCTATATTCATATATTAAATATATAAATTATTAAGTTACGTGAAAACGCGATGATTTTTCTATATTTACACATATATTATAATTATGATAATAGTAATATTTTATTTCCATAATTTACATATTTATAAAAATCTTCGTTTTTTTGAAAAAAAATCTTGAAAAAATATTTTTCTTTTTTTTACTGCGTAAATTGCGTTTTTTCTGATGTTAAAATTGATTAATAAAAATATTAACAACATGAATTATGGTAATAACGCAAAACGACGCAGTAAATATTGATAAATAATTTTTGTCAATATTTAATATTTTTTTAAAATATATTATTTTATATATTATAATGATAATAATATATATATATAATTATAACATTTTATAAAAAATAAATAATTAAAAAAGTAGTAATATTTGAAGAAAAAGTAAGCCCAACGAAAGAAAAAGTAAACCCATCCGAAGAAAAAGTAAACCCATCTGAAGAAAAAGTAAGCCCAAAGGAAAAAATGTCAATTATTAGTATTATTTATAATAAAATATAAAATTATTTAAAAATTTTGAAACAATATTATAATATTGCAGTATATATATCATTATTATTTATCATAGGTGCTTTGAAATTATAAGCATTTTTAATTTCTTCTATTTTAAAATCACTTAAACTTTCATCATTATATCCATATCTTGATATATCACCCCAAACAGAAAGTTCTGTATCAATAAATTGCAAATGATGTTTTTTTAATACCATTATGTATTTATTTATGTATTTTTTAATTAATAAATTTTTAATATTTATATTTGAATTATTTAATATTCTTATTAATTCTGATGTATATATTTGTTCAATTTCTTCTGATATATATTTTTCATAACTTCCCAATAAAATATTTAAAAAATATTCACCTTTAAATATTATATCACATTTTTCAATTATACACAAGTGATATATTTTCCAAATAATACTTAAACCATCAAAATAACAATAACTCCAATAATTTATAATATAATTATAAAACAAATCAATATATTTTTTACATAAAGGATAATAATTTATTTGAAATAATAAATTAGAATTTTGTTTATATATTATCATTGAATAAATTTTATCTATCAAATCATCATTTAAATATTTATAAATTAGTTTATCCATTTATATGTAATATATTCATATATTTATATATTTACTGCGTTATCTATGTTATAATGATAATGATAATATTAATTATATAAATATTAAACATCAATTATAGTAATAACGCAAAAACGCGAAAAAACGCAATGAATATAATTTAATAAATATTTAAATAATTAAATAATAATAAATTCAAATTAAAGTGGTATATATTAAATACAAAATAAATAAAATAAATTTTAAAATATTAATATTTATAAAGAAAAAGTAAACCCAAATAAAGAAAAAGTAAACCCAAAATGAAGAAAAAGTAAACCCAAAATGAAGAAAAAGTAAACCCAAAAATGTAAAATAAAAACAAAATATTAATAACTTTAATATAATATAAATTACAAATGCGTTTTTGGTTATTTATATATATATATTAAATAGTGATAACAAAAATATATAAAAACAAAAAAATAATGGCTATATATAGTAATGACGCAAAAAAACGCAAATGACGCAGTCAATATTTTTAAATGTGCGTTATGTGAATATACAACAAAACGAAAATTTGATTTGAAAAGGCATCAAAATGCGAAGCATAATAATGAAAATCAATGTATAAAAATATATGAAGAAAAGGTAAACCCAACTGAAGAAAGTGAAAATTGCGCACTTATTTGTAAAAAATGTAATAAAATGTATAAAACAAAAAAATACTTATTGGAACATGAATTAAAATGTAATGGATTGGATGATTTAACATGTTCAAGATGTATGATATCTTTTACTACAAAACAGGCAAAATGTAGACATTTAAAAAAAGATAATTGTAAACCCCGTAGTATAATGCATGCAAGAAAACCTAATTTAAAAAATATAAATACTAATATAGAAAATCAAAATAATATAGAGACACAAAATAATATAGAAAATTTAGAAAATCAAAATAATATTACAAATAATATATATATAAATAATTATGGAAGTGAAAGATTGGATTATATTAATTATGAAAAAATGTTAAATATATTTAAAAACGCATACGATATTCCTCGTTTATTAACAAAAGAAATTCATTTTAATAAAGAATTTCCTGAAAATAATAATATTTTATATAAAAACGATACAAATGCATTAATTAAAATAGATGATGAATTCATATTAAAGGATTTAAATAGTATTGCAGATGAATTAGTTAACGAAAAAACATCACAAATACAAAAATTTGCATTAGAAAATAAGGAAGTAATATGTACAAATATAGAAACACAAAAATATCAAGATATGGTAGAATTATTATTAAATTTTATATTATTAAAAGAGCCACAGGAGCATTATAAAAAACAAATAAAAAAAATAAAGGATATGATAAGAAATAGTAATAAATAATATTAATCGAAATATTTACAATCATAATTATTATAAAAATCTGTATTTTTTAAACAATCAAGTTTTTTAAATTTGCAATTTAAATTTTTATCAATAGCAATTTTAATACAACATTCGTTAATATTTTTTAATAATTCAATTGTATGAGAATCTAATTCTTTGGTCATTAATAATAATAATAATATTAATATCATTTTTTATATTAACTTATTAATAATTTTAGCAATATCTTTATAATAATTATCATTAAAATCAGAATAATAATAATTATATTTACTTTGATATTTATCAGATGAATATTTATTTGCCATATCCGCTCTTTTATAACTATATACAGCCAATTCTCCAATAACTTTTAGATTATGTTCTGTAAGATTACCACCAATAAATAAATCATTATATTGTTTATTTGGAAATCCGTTAATTGCATTATATATAAACTCTATTTTTTTATCACAAATTTCTTGATAATTAAAACCAAACCAATACATACCTTGCATTATTAATCGATCACTCAATAAATCTAATAACATCCAAGCAAATGCTTGAATATCATCCATATAATCTTTTATATTTTTTTCATGTTGTCCAATAGACATATACATAGGTGTACCTTCTATACCCTTAACTGGTTCATCTAATTTGCGATTACCATGTCTGTTTAAAATTTCTTCAGTTGAACCAAAATCAATTAATTTAACTTCATTCATATCAGATGTAGAGAACATCATATTTTCATGTTTAATATCCATATGTAAAAGTCCACATTCGTGAAATTTTTTCAAAGCATTTATTGCCAATAATATAGATTTTTTAATAATATCAATATGTTGGCCTTTTAAAATAGTTAGATCTCTATAAAGTTCTGTTGAAATTAGTATATATCTTTCTATTTGGTCTGGAATTTTAATATTACCATAAAAATACATTTGAGATACAATTGCATTCGGACAATGTGTTCTTAATTTATTCATAATATATGATTCAGTTGCAACTTGATATGGCAAATGCAAATTTGTTTTCATTGATATTTTTTCACCAATAATACTTTCTAATAATTCTTTATTATATCTTGGTTGAATTTTAATAATAACACGTTTATCTTTAATCGAATCTGTTTTAAGTACTTCTCCTATATAAAGTATGGTATCTTCTCTGACAGATAATTCTTGTAAAATTTTTATTCTATGTTCATTTCTTGTACCTACATTAAATTCATCTCCTATATTAAATCTGGCACACTGAATCATTTTTTCATGATAATATCTAATTGTTCCTTTTCTTGATTTTGTAGGTTTGAATGATTGTGATGGAGATGGCGAAGTTAATTGTATATTAGTTTGTCTATTTGTTGGTGTTGGTGTTGGTGTATTAATAGTTAATGGACTATTATGTATTAATGTGCGAGCTGGTGTACCAGCATCGGTAAGTTCCGAATACATATTATCAATAATATCAGTAGAAAGTGATTTTAATATATTAATTTTAAAGTTATCAGAATTAATATCAACATATTTTTTTAAAAATTCATAAAAATTTGTATTTGATAATGTGTTTATTTGTTTTATTTTAGATTTTCTATCCATTTATTATAATAAAATATAATAAAATAATTTTTATTTATTCATTTTTTAAAAAATATTTAGAAAATAAAAAATAAATTATAGAATTAAACAAGTATATATTGTAATATATATTAAGATTTAGTCTTAATAATATTGTCAAGTAATTTAATAATCTTATTATGAAGACCTTTATTTTTAGGAGCATTACCAGACTCATACTGAGAAATTATAGATACTGGTAAATTTAGTTTTTGGGCTAATTCTTTTTGTGTAATTCCCGAAAGATTTCTTTTTTGCAAAATTTCTTTAGAATTTTGAATATTAACATTTTCGATAGAAACAATATCTTCAGAATCTAATTTATTAAAAATTTTAGTTCCAGGAGGATTAAATGGTTTTTTTTCTTTATCTTTTTCTTTTTTATTACCTTTAATAATAACTGGTTCCCAATCTTGAAATTGCATTATATGTGTTAACTAATAAATAAATCATTTTTTATTTATATATATATATATATATATATATTAATAGATGAATTATAAAAAAAAAATATTTAATTATATACCAGAAATACGTTATGAATTTTTATTTATATTAGTATTATTAAATATATTAAAAATAATTTATGTTTATTCTACTAAATTCAAAAAAATAATAATAGTTGATAAAAAACACACATATGCTTCTAAAGCCAAAGGTAGTAAAAGTATAAGTGATAGTAATAATAATATATATACATTAAAAAATTCATTATATATATATCATTGGAAAAGTATGGAATTATTTAATAAATTAGATTCTGGCAATAAATATGAAATAGAAGGTCATGGTATTCGAGTTCCTATATTAGGTTTGTTTCCAAATATAACAAAGGTAAAATTAATTAATTAATATAATTAATATATAAAAATAATATCTATTAATAGATATATGATAAATATATTAATAAACAATGATAAAAATAAAAGGAAGGTCTGCAACCTTTTGTAAATTAATTTTTCAAAATTCCAATAAAAATATTAAAAATTTTAATCGGGATTTTTATAATAATATAAACGATATTTCTAAAAATTCAATAGATTATAATTGGATTTATGAGTCAAAGTACGGAAGTGGATTAAAATGTAAATTATGCGAATGTGTTAATAAGTATCAATGTGAAACATCATCTTGTAATAATATATCATTAAATATTAAAAATACTGATATAAAATTGGAAGGATAATTTTATTTTTTTAAATTTATATAAATTTTAAAATATTATATTATTTTAAATGAAAATATATAGCAAAATGGGTGACGGGGGAATGACATATTTATTAGATGGTACGAGGGTGGTAAAGAATAATGTTATAATTAAATGTTTGGGAGAATTTGATGAATTAAATTCAGATATAGCTTTTATAATAGCAATATTAGAAAATGATAAAAAAATGCAATATTTAATAAATGATGATAAAATGAAGAATAATAGGAATATAAATAAATATTATAATATACTAAAAAAAATTCAATATATATTATTAGATATAGGTAAAATAATTTCAAGAGATATAAGAAATGAAAATATAAAAGACATCATATTTAAATTTGATTATAATAATGAAAATTTAAAAATTATTGAAAAATATATAGACGAATTAACAAATGAGATACCCGAAATATCAAATTTAATATTTCCTGTTGGAAATATATTAATAGCATCTATTGATAGAGCAAGAACAAAATGTCGTAGCGCAGAACGTAGATTATCTTCAATATATTATTATTATTATTCTGATATAAATATATTATCAGAAATAGATAAAATAAATATTAAAAATAGTTCTGCTTATATAAATCGTTTATCTGATTATTTATATATATTGGGAATATATACTGGATTTATATTAAATATAAAATATAATATATATGAAATAGATAATATTATATCTATATAAATAATGAATATAGAAGAGGATTTTAAAAATTATATAGATTTTAATAAAAATCTTAGTAATAATAAAAATAATACACTAATTGGTAGAATATTAGAATTATTCGATAATTTTGTAAATTATTATAATATGGAGAATGATAAATTAAAATTTAATGAATTATTGATTAATTTTTTAGATAGATTAAATGATGAATTATTAATATCATTAATAAATTCATATAGTGTATGTGATATAAATTATTTATTAGTAAAATATGATAAACAATTAATATCAAATTATAAAGAATATGATAATAAATTATTGTGTAAAATTATATTAGCAAATTATTGTAATAAAAATAATAATATAGATTATGTAAAATATTTATAAAAAATGATTTAATAGATAAAATATATTAATATATTAATATATAAATATGATAGAAAAGAAAACAAAAAATATGAGAAAAAATGAATCAGATAGAATACGTGCTAAGTATCCAGATAGAATACCTGTAATTGTCGAGAGAGCAAAAGATTGCACATTGCCAGATATAGATAAAAAGAAATATTTAGTACCAAATGATTTATCAGTAGGACAATTCATTCATGTAATAAGAAAAAGAATTAAATTGGAACCAGATAAGGCAATATTTATTTTTGTAAATAATGTATTACCGCCAACATCTGGATTAATGATATCAATATATAACGAGCAAGCAAATATAGATGGCTTTCTATATATTACATATAATGGGGAGTCTGTATTTGGAAAATAATATTATTAAAATTATTTAAATAAAAAAAATTATTGTTTAGACAATAGCTTATGAAGTTGTTCAATTCTATATTTTAGGTCATCTTGTTTTTTATGCATTTGTGTAAGACCTTCAAGAACTTCTACATAATCAGATGGTGGAAAGTTATTTTGATATTGTTGTGGTTTATTATATGACTTATTCTTTTTTTTATCTTCGCGTTGTGTTTTTTTTTGTTCGTAATTTTTCATTTCATCTACGCTAATATTAAATAGTGCTGCCGCATCTTCATATGATAGATTGTCATTTTTTGATTTCCAAATAGAATTAATAACAATTCTTGTTTTAATGCTACCTTCAGTTCTACTCAGTCTTTTTGCAATATCAGAAATTGGAGTATTTTGAACCGCGAGTTCAACAAGTGTATCGTCATCAGATTGTTCCCATTTAAGACCGGCGTTTTTTGTTTCTTCGTTTTTTCTATCTTCTTGGAGTTTTGCTTGAAATTTTGACATATTTATTAAATAATAATTCTTATATTACCTTATATATTAGATGTGTTAAATCCTTATATCAATTTTTATTGTATTATTTTTTAAATTATAAATTTAGAGTCATCAACAATAAAAGAATTAATAGCATTTTTAAAAGCATTAGTAATATCAACATATGCTGGTGGGATAAGGTCTGGATTATATAATTTAATTGTTTTTAATTTCAATTCACCATTAACATCGCAATTTCCATCAATTTTAAGAGTATTATTCGAGTCGTCAATATTTGGCTCACAACCAATTCCAATATTTGTTTTATATGTAGAATCGTCTATTTTAATAGTGAACGCCGAAGAATTTCCATCTATGCCGCCAATTTTAACATTGCCAAATATATTCAACATATAATCACTTGGCGAAGAAGCGGTAGAAGCAATATAATCTTTAAAATATACAGGGAATGTATTATAATTATACATAATACTTGAACCATCTGTAATTGTAATATGTGGAGATTTATGAGGCACACCAATTGATATTTTATTTAAAGATGCATTTGTTTGTAAGGTTTGTGAATCATTTTGTAAATTAATATTATTATCAATAACAATATTATAATTTTCACCAAATGTAATAAGATTGTAATCATTAATATGTTGTAATATATGCGTAGAGTTATCATTAAAATATGATGTGTGTGTTTGACTTAAATTTTTAATATTATTATTAAAATAATTTATTTCATAAATATCAACATTGTTTGTATAAGAACCATTGATATAAAAATTACGCGAAGTAATAGTATTATAATAATATAAGTCATCAGATGGAGAGGTAGAACCTTTATGTTTTTTTAATATATATAATGGGTCATTTTCATTATTTCCATAAATTGTAATTGAAGGATTTTTATTTGAATCATTCGATAAAATATGAATAGCGTCAGTAAATTTAAAAAAATCTAAGGATGCTGGCACTATCGAAGATAATGATGTAAAATCAAAATTAATAGTAGAATAATAAGTAATAGTATTGTTAAAAATATGTAAAATTGTAGAATCATCTAAATTTAAAAGTTTAAGGTCGTAATTGTATATTTTAGTAATATATGCGTCGTTGGAATATATAATATTATTAATATTTGACGTAGAGTTTATAGTATTAATATTAATAAGTTTATTATCAGAAAAACTTATTTCATTTTTATTATTATCATAAAGAGATGAAATAGTATTGGTTTCAATATTATTAATTAATGATTTATTTTTATTAATATAAATAGAATAATCATTTTCCAAATTATCTGGAATATTTTCACCAATAGATAAAACACCCGTAGACGAAAATGATGATATAAAAGTATTATTTGATGTAAAATAAAAAAAATCAGGTTTTTTATATGTATCTATTAGCAATTTTTCATATAATATTTTTCTATTAGAAAAATTATTACTAACATATATATCAAAATCTTCTGTGGAATGTGTATAAAATAAAGAAACATCAGCAGGTATAGATTCGTTATTATCTAAAAGAAAAAACCTATTTGTGTTAACACCATCTTCAATTAATTTAATAGAATAAATATTATCATTAATAATATAATTAGATGGGTAATATATTGTTATTCCAGAAAATACAATAGTATTCATATTGTAAATAATATTATTATTAATTTTAAGGATATCACCATCAATATCGTTAAACATATCAGTTGTAATTATATAATAATTATTAAGATTTCTCAAAATTTTAATAGATAAATTGCTATTAAAAAATGAATTTTTATTAATAAAATAATTACTATTATTATTAATATCATCGAAATCAATATTCATTTTTAATAAAGGTTTTGTGCGAATATCTTGGTCAACTCTATCATCTTTTCTATCGATATGAAGCATTCCTTGTGGAAATTTAGTACCGATACCAAGATTTGCATATTTTGTTAACTTGAAAGAATCACCTTGTTCTTCTCCTTCGAATTCTATAATGTTGATAGAATCTTCAATATTATCATTATTGATTTTAGATAAATATAAATAAGAATTGTCAACATTTGTACCAGAACCTATATTAATTAATCCATTATTATTAATACTAAAATTAATAGTTTCATCTGAAGTATTTGTTTCAATGAAGTTATTTAAATTTAAATCATCTTGTTTAAGTTTTAATGTAGAAGACGAATCTTCTCCAACTGATGTATTATTTAATATTATAGAGCCTTGTTCTAAATTTTGCAATTCTACATTTTCTAAAATTAATTTATTATTATCATAATTTTTAATTTTATTAGTCCATATTGTATTATTGGAATTAATATAAAGGTCGTTATTTATATATGTTTGATTTGTGGATATATTTAATATAACATCATTATAATTATTTTTTGAAATAATTTTAAATTCTGCATTATCATGATTAAGATTAAAATTAATAAAATCTTTAGATACATAAGAGTTTAAATTTAAATTAAATATTGGAATAGATATATTATTAAAAATTGTGAAGGAATTATTTGTAATATTAGTATTATATAAATTAATATTATTTTCATCAATATCAAAAATATCAAAATCATTAGAATTAGATTTAATAACATATTTATTATTTTTAATACCTGAAACAAAATTATTATTAAAATTTATTAGAACATCACCATTTATAATATTACTATTATTTAGTATAATAATATTAGAATCATTATCAAATATATTTAAAATTAGTTTATCTTCATTATTAAGTGAAATAAAATCATTATTTCCATTAGAAATTTTTATAGACATAATAAATATTAAATATTCTTACTAGATTTAAAATATATTTAATATTTAAATATATAAAAATAGTTAAATATAATAGAATATAATAGAAAATACAATGAATAATATTGAAAATTCTATATTATTAAACAATATAAACGATGATATTCAAAATATAGTAATAAGTGAAAATATATTAACAATAAAATATGTAAGTGAGTCTATTGAAAAATTTAATTTAGATATTAATAATTTTACATTAATACATGATAAATGTATAAAAGATTATCCGATATTTATATCGGATAAATATAAAAATATATTAAATTTAAAAAAAAGTTTAGTAATCTCATTGAATAAAGAACAATATTTTAATAAATTACTTAATTTTTTTAATGAAAATAATAATAGTGATGTTGTTAAATATTTAAAATTTATTAGATGTAGACCTAAAAATATAGTGGCTGAATATTCAAAATGGAATAATTCATCAAATATTTATAATAAATAATATTATTTATATACAAGTATGAAAATATTAAAAACAATATTTTTGTTTTTTATTGTATATTCGGCAAATTGTTATAACATAATATTTAATATAGGTTCTACGGGATTATTATTACCATATACGATGGGTTCACTTGGTTATATAAAAAAGAATGTTAAAATTGATAATTATGAATTAATAGGAACATCTGGAGGGGCTTGGTGTGCAACATTATATCTTTTTGAAAATGATTTATCAAATCACGATAAAATATGGAATATATTTTTGAAAAATGAAACAAATGAAATAAATGCATTTAAAAATTTAGATATATTTGCAAATTTATCAAGACAAAATTTTAAAGATAGATATAAATCGCAAAATTATAAAATACAAAATATAAATATAAATGTATTAGATGTTACTAATATTTTTAAAATAAAAAACATAAAAATATCACAATTTAATGATATTGACGATTTAATTAATTTATGCTATGCCAGTTCATATATACCATTTATATCTGGAAAAAATATTTGTTATAAATATAATTATAGAAAATTTATTGATGGTGCAGTATTAAATAATGATAATAAATGTTATAATATAAAATATGATACTAATCTTAAAAATAATATTATAAATAATTATATAAAATTAAATATAAATTATAAAATGTGGGGTAGAAAATTTAATGAAATTGATAAAAGAAATATATTAAATATAAAAAGTTCTAATTATTTATATAAAATTGGATGGGAAGATACTGAAAAAAATATACATAAATATTTAAAAAAATATGATGAAATAATAAAATAATAATACATAAAAGTATATATATAATAAAACTAGATGATAATAGTAATTTTAATAATAGTTTTATTAGAAATGGTTAATTGTTATAATGTAATAAATATAGGTTCGACTGGACTATTAATGCCATATTCAATTGGTATATTGGGATATATGAAAAAATATAAGGTATTGGAAAATTGTAAATTTATAGGAACATCAGGGGGTGCATGGTGTTCTATATTATATAATTTAGAAAAAGATTTGTCCAATCATGATAAAATATGGAGTATTTTATTAGAAAATACAAATGAAATAATATATGATAATATGCACGAATGTCAAATTAAGGCAAAAAATAATTTAATAGAAAGATATAAAAATATAAACTTTAATGATGATATTGTAAAAAAAACATCTATTGGTATAAATGTTATAAATGTAAATTATATATATCCTGAAAAAAAATTAATAACTAATTTTACAGATATCGAAGATTTAATAAATATATGTTATGCGAGTTCCTATATACCTTTAATTTCTGGTAAAAAATTATATTATAAATATAATAATAATAGATATGTTGATGGTGGTATATTTGATAGTACCCAAATAATAGATGACCCAAATATATTAAATATTCATTATTCAATGTGGGGTAGAAATTTTGAAAAATATAATGGTGTTTCGCCAATATCTGGAACTAAAATAAATAAAAAATTATCATATGAATTATATAATTATGGATGGGAAGATGCTGAAAAAAATATAAAGTCTATATTAAATAATAAAAATATAATTGAATAAATTATATTATTATTTTTTTAATTTATATATAAAAAATATAAAAATTGACATAATTGATGTAATAAATTAATGTAATAATGGATTATAAAAAATTATCTAACAACTTAGATGAACTATTGTTTTGTAATAACAATGAATATTATAATAAAAGATTTTTAAAAGATTATTTTGAATTTAGTTGGAACTTCGCATATAATTATATTAGTTTGGAGAATAAAAAAGAAATATTAAACAATCATAAAAATAATATAATAAAATATGAATATCAAAAATACGGCAGTCAATTGATAACTATACCACATGATATAATATCAAATAACTCATTTATATATAATATGCAAAAAAAAATAGATAAGGAGAGTGAAGAATTTTATAAAATAGAAACCTTATATGGGAAATATTATAATTCTTATATGTGGATGTATAGATAAATACATATATAAATCATATTATTATATGTTAATTTAATTACATATAAATCTCATCATAATATTCATTGTATATAATTCTTGACTTAATAATTTAAAAGCATAAGGCACGCGCGCTTGTATGATATCAGAACTTGTATTACAATTTATACATTTATATATGTTTTTTTCTGGATTAACATTAGCATTCATTCCACAATTTTTACAAATAAATACTCTGTAATTATCTGAAACATCTAACATTCTTTCTTTAAGAAAGTTACTCATACCATGAGATAATACTGCATCCCTTTCCATTTCTCCGAGACGCAGTCCACCATTTCTTGCTCTTCCCTCAGATGGTTGTCTTGTAAGCATTACAATTGGCCCATTCGAACCACGAGAATGCAATTTGTCACAAACCATATGTTTAAGTCTTTGATAATAAGTTGGTCCTATGAAAATTTCTGTTTTAATTTGTTCTCCTGTGCGACCATTATACATTATTTCATTCCCATATCTTTCCATTCCAGATAATTCCAAAACTTTAGCTATACTTTCAACAGTACAATCTGTAAATGGTGTTGAGTCACCAGTTGAACCAATATGACATCCGGCTTTACCCATTATACATTCCATAAGTTGTGCCATTGTCATTCTCGAAGGAACAGCATGAGGATTCATTATAATATCTGGCGTAATACCATTTTTAGTAAATGGCATATCTTTATTTTGATATATCATTCCAATTGTACCTTTCTGTGCACTTCTACTTGCCAATTTATCTCCAATTTCAGGCTTTCTATTTTTTCTCACCCTAACTTTGCAAAATTTATATCCTTCGCTATTAATTCCTGTATAATTTAAATCAACATAACCATCATCATTGGCTTTCATACAAGTACTATTATCATTGTAGGTTGTTATACCATTCTGTTTTTTAGGCATAACTTTGCCAATTAATATATCATTACCATTAACATATTGATTTTTATCAATAAATCCATTTTCATTTATTTTTTCATAAGAGAATGGTTTTAGAGAATTAGCTTTAATAGGATTTGTAAATATTTCTTCCTCTCCAGTGCTATGATTTTTAGAACATTGATCTCTAAATGCCTTATAATATGTACTTGTAAATAAACCTCTATCAAGAGATGATTTATTAATCATTATACTATCTTCTTGATTAAATCCAGTATGTGTCATAATAGCAACAATTGCATTTGTTCCAGATGGTAAATCATTACTATAAGTATAATTTGATAATTTAGTATATACAAGTGGTTTTTGTGCATAATTAAGAATATTTCCCATAGTATCAATTCTATTATTAAAATTACTCATATAAATACCCAACGCTTGTTTGCCCATTGCACAATTACTAACTGCAAATCCATTTCCTGCAATAAAACTATGATTATTACTTTGAACAGTAATATCTGAGATTTTATTATTTTTATTAATATAATATCTACTATATGGTACAAATAATAATTCAGATTTAGCATAAACTATATCTTTCCATTCTTCAAATGTATATTCTTTTTTAATTTTATTTTTACTTACTTTATTAATGTAATCTTTATATTTTGCGTATTCGCTTATAATGGATAATTCTATTAATAAATTATTATTATATCTAACTCCAATATTTTCCATATAAAATTTAACTAATTTATAATTATTTTTATCTATATCATAATGGTAAATAATTTTATTTTTTCCAAATACAATACTTTTAATTATAGAATTGATGTTGTATGTTGAAATTTTATTAGTTCCAATAGAACTAATATTTGAGAAATAAGATGACATAAATTCTATTTGTATATTTTCAGAACATTTAAGTAGCCAAGAAATATCTTCACACAATTTAGAAATAAATATAATAAAGTTTGTATCGTAAATATTATTATTTTTAAAACCAATATATTCTACGTCTTTAATATATTCATTTTTATCATAATTATTTAGAAATGTTAATTTATTAACATAATAATGACCACATAATCTTGAAATGATTGACAATTTGTAATTATTAAATTTTAAAGGGCTTAAATTTAAGTCACTTAATATAATATTATTATAATCATAAATAATATTGTCATTATTATATACTATATTATTAATCTTATTGTTTTTAATATTCATATATATTCCAACCTTTGTATCATTTGTAAATTCTGTACATGTTTTCCATCCATTATTTGTAATAAATTTATGATCGTGTGTTGCAACAATTAATCTACCGCTAATAGTTACAATATTATATACAATTTTATTTGTTACCCTATTATAATGATTGATAACCTTTGTATATTCACTTTCTTTAGTAATAGGATTAAAACAAATTACCTCATCTCCTACTTTAATATTTTTTATTTTATTATAAGTACCATTGCTTAACAATACACTTTCATTCTGAGAAATACATTGGTAACAATTGCGTGGAGACTGATTATGGTCACTGAAAGGAATATTTACTCCTAAAATACCATTCATTAAACTTGGATGTATTTCACAATGTGTATAAAATGGAGGATATGCATATCCTTTCATACCTTTTTCTAATTCATTACTATTCATTGCTATCATCGCATAATTAATTTCATCATTATCAAGATATTCAATAAAACCTTCTTCATGACCACTACTCGTATCGTTATTATTGTAATAACCTGCAGATGGTGCAATAAATGAATCAAATGGCATATTTTTACTAAATTCTTCCCATGTAGTATTTTTTTCTCTTAATATTTTTGTAATACGTAATTCTCTTTTATTTGTATCGCTATCAATATCTACTATCATCAATGGTCTATACATTCTACCAGCTTCGGTGCTAATAATTATATTTTTATTTTTAATATTCCAAATAATTGAAGTCATTGGATAAATTATCCCACATCTTTTAAAATGTTTTAATTTATTATATAAAATATTGGGAGAACTATGATAACCAATTATATCTCCATTAATTTGAATATATGCATTATTTGAATTACCCAGTGATTTTAAATAATTTGTAGTATAATTTCTATCTTCTCCTTTATTATCATCAAAAACAATTATACCAAAATCTATTAATAAATCTCTAATATGATTACTTTTCATAGCAACTGATATATTGGTACTCAGTGCCATATTTTTAACCAAACCAACAGAAGCTCCTTCTGGAGTTTCTGCAGGACATATCATTCCCATTTGTGAATTATCTAATTTACGTGGCTGAACTAATTTTCCATTTTTTTCCATAGATGTATTAATTCTGCGCAAATGCGATAATGTACTTGCATATGACATACGATTTAAAACTTGTGAAACTCCTTGTCTAATATTTTGAAAACTTCCAATACTTTTAATACCCCAATTACCAGTAGATAATGAATATTTTAACCAAGAATCTAATAATGATTGTTTAAAATATCTGTGAATGTTATTATCTGTGATAATATCTGGAGAAGAAGAAGATGTCAAATTAACACGCCATAATCCAAGCTCTCTTTCAATTAGACCTTTAATTTCTTTTGTCATTTTTCCATAACATTGTCTGAATAAATTACTCATTAATACACCTGGAGTATCAATTCTTTTATTCATATAAGAATCTCTGTTATCATAAGAATCATATCCCAAATATATGCGTATAATTTTTCTAATCATGTATCCTAAATATAATGCTTTGCGTCTATAAGATTTACCAACGTGTGGAAGGAAATCGTTAGTAATATTATATTTTAATAATTCTTGAGCATTTGGAGATTTATTTGCACCTGTCATAACTCTAATTATAATATTTTCTGCTTGTTCTTTTGTGTGAATATCACATGCATCTTCGCAACAAGCCATTAATTCGTTAACAATTTTTTTATTATTTGGTTCATCAATATCGTAAACAATATATTGTATAATTTCTTTATCACTAATAATACCCAAAGCTCTGAACATTATAAATACCGGAATTTCACTTCTAATAAAAGCTGTATTCATTCTAATAATTCTCCCCATGTGATTTATTTTACCACTCATATTTAGACTGGTTGTTTTTGGTGGTAAATAATTATTTTCACTTACTGAACGAATCTCTGCATATAAACCATCTGTGCTACTATTTGGTTTAAATACCAATGTTTTATTTTCATTAATTCTATCCTGTGATATAAGAACTTTTTCATTTCCATTAACTATAAAATAACCACCGAAGTCAAATTTGCACTCACTATTATTTTCTTCTCCTAAAGCTGGAACTTGATGTAATAAACAGGCTTTAGAACGAATCATAATTGGTAACTTTCCGATATATACATTATTTACTGTTTTATTAAAATTTTCAATAATACCATCTTTATTAATAGTTTCGACAATAACATTTACATTTACATATAAACTACTGGAATATGTTAAATTATTCATTCTTGCAATATGAGGACTCATTATTGTATATGTACCATCTGGTAAATGATATGATGGTTTTGTAAGTGATGGCTGAACAACATTAATTTGTATTTTATATGCTTGATCATTAGTATCGTTTTTTAAAGAATTTGTAATTTTGATAGGATTAAATCCATTAATAATTTGCGATAATGTACAATCTAAAAATTTATTATAGCTATCAATTTGATGTTTTACAAGTGGGTTAGAAGATTCTGGCGAACCACCTTTTTGAAAATACGTGTCTAAGATATCCCAGCAAATGTCTTCCATATTTATAATATTAATTATTTATAAAAATATATTCATTTTTTTTTATAATTAAATCTTAATTAATATACATTAAATATTCTTTATTATTTTCATATTCAATATAATAGCCATTCTTTTTATAAAAAGAAACAAGATAATCAGTTGTTTCTTTTTTTTTATCTACATATAATTTTAAAGGTTTTTTAATAATATTATAAGACATTTTTAATAATTTAGTTGCAATTCCCTTATTTCTATGACTTGGATGAATACATAATTGATTTAAAAATGACTCACATATACCAACAAAACCTATTATTTTGTAATTTTCAACAAATATAATTATAGTTTTATAATCTTCAAATCTGTTAGTATTAAAACATAAATTTATTAATTCATTACATTCGACAACTTGAAAAATATTTAGATTATGTACACATGCTATTTGTATCATAATTTGTAATACTTCTATTTATTAACAATACAGATATTTCTTCAAATAATATTAAAAATAAAATTAAAATATTTAAAGCAATTGCAAAAATTATCATTAATAATTATTATATATATAATTTTATATTTAGATAATTTTATATATGTTCGTATATTTATTTAATTACTGAAAAATCTAATCTATCTTCATATAATAATCCATGAAACATTAAAGATGATAGAAACCCAATTATGTGTTCTTTGTAAGATTCTATAATTTTAATAGATGTTAATAATATTATAATAATTAAAATAGCTGAAATTAACCAATGGTGCCAATGAATATTCAAAAAATTTATATGATAATTAATATTTGAACCCTCTACTATTTTAAAACCAAAAAAAATATATATATATATAATTCCGACTATAAGTCCTATTATAAAATTATTAATAATACTTTTATAATTTTTTTTAGATGTATTTATTTTATTATCCATATTATACGTATTAAATAAAAAAAAAAAATTATATATAAAAAAAAGATTATAAATATTTTTATATAATTAATAATGCAAAATCAAATGAATATTATAAATACCAATCCCGAAATTATCCAAAGAAGCATTGATGCTATAAAAAATATGGAAACCGAAGAATTAGCAAAAATGTTAGAAGAACAATCTGTAAATACTGGTTTTAATATGTCACCAAATATGTCTAAGATGTCTGCTGAAATTATGAAAAATATGGATATGAGTGAATTAAAAAAAATAATGTCTTTAGTTGATAATAATAATATAAATAATATTAATTATATAAACGCGGATAATAATACATCAGATAATATATCAGATAACACTTCGGATAATACTTCAGATAATACATCAGATAATATTAACGAACAACTATATTATCAAAATAATGATGCTGATTTGCAATATTTATTAACCCCCGAACAAGTATATATGATGATAAGATTAGGTGTATATATAGAGAAAACAAAAGACTTTTGTAAAAATAATGTATTATTTAAAACATTTATAGTTTTAATTATTACTTATTATATTAATAATTTATTAAATTTTTTTGATATATTTTAAATAAAATTATATAAACTTTATATACTATTAATATTAAAATGATATTTAAAAATTTGAAATATTCTTTATTTATAACCTTAATATTATATATTAACTTGTCAAATTGTTTTATTCCACAAATACTATATTTACAATCTATTAAAAGTGATATTTCTAAACTTAGATTAAATTATTTAAATTCTACAAAATTAGATAATTTTAATAATAAACTAAAATTGGGTATTTTATGTACAAGCTCATTAATATTAGCACAATCTTCCAATGCTGCAATTCCAAATGTAAATAATAATATAAATTATGCAAGTTCTATAAGTGGGGGAGTATCAAGTCTTTTTAATCCATCAAAAGTTAAATCTACTATAGAAAATGTTCCTATATCTAATCAAATAGAAGCTATAGAAAAAAAACAGAGCGAGTTGTTCAAAAAAATTGCGGAATCTACTTGTTATATAAGTACAGATTATTCAAGTATGGCAACTCAATTAAATCTGGACACTGAACAAGTACCAACTGGTGTAGGTTCTGGATTTATATGGGACAAATTGGGACATATAGTAACAAATTTTCATGTAATAAATAAGGTAGATGATGCTAAAATCACTTTAACATTAAAAAATGGAGAAAAAAAGGAATATATTGCAAAATTAACAGGTGTAGACCCAGATAAAGATTTAGCAGTATTAAAAATAGATGCTCCCGAAAAAGAGTTGATTAATATTAAAATTGGTAATTCTGATAATATAGAAATTGGGCAATTTACATATGCTCTTGGTAATCCATTCGGTCAAGATAATTCTTTTTCATCTGGTATAATATCAGGATTAAATAGAATTATAAAGGCCCCGACTGGAAGAAAAATTCAGGGAGTGATTCAAACAGATGCAGCAATTAATCCAGGAAATAGTGGAGGTCCATTGGTTAATAGCAAGGGAGAATTAATAGCTATAAACTCTGCTTCTATGGGAAATGGTGTATCTTCTGGTGTAGGTTTTGCGATACCAATTAATTCTGTTAAAAAATCCATAGAAGAATTAATTAAAGATGGACAAGTGCATAGAGCAATAATGGGAATTTCTTATTTGGAGAGAAATCCTACATTAACAGAGTCAAATAGGGGAGGTATGCCTTATGTGAAAAATGGTGTTATTGTTTTAGATGTTTCAAAGGGAGGAGGTGCAGACAATGGTGGTTTAATGGGTATAGTTCAACCGAAAGATAAAAAATCGAAACCTATTTTTGGAGATATTATAATTGGTATAGACGATTATGTAATAAACGAACCAAGTGATATGAATAATATATTAGAAAAATATAAACCAGGTGATATGATATCTCTTAAAATCTTACGCGGAAATGAAAAAATATGTAAAACATTATCTATTAAATTAGATGCTTTTCAGGGAAAAACTTTTACAAAAATGGAGAATGAAAGAGGTAAGGAATTTGACAATAATGGTATACCTATAAATATTCCATTAAAAGATATGGCTGCAAAAAGAGATTTGGAACTACCAAAAGTATAATATTTAATAATTTACTATTATCTTAATGCTAAAACTATATAAAGAATATATATATTATATATGTAATAGCATAATAGCAATAGATATAATATTCTTTTTTTATAAAATATGAGCCCCTTGTGGGTAATTGTCATCGTGCCCGAGCGGTCTAAGGGGTCAGACTTAAGATCTGATGTGCACACGCACTCGCGGGTTCGAACCCCGTCGATGACATTATTTTAAAGCTTATATTTTTAATTTATTTTATTTTTTTTAATAAATATAACCCATTATGGGTAATTGTCATCGTGCCCGAGCGGTCCAAGGGGTCAGACTCAAGTTCTGATGTGTATATACACGCGTGGGTTCGAACCCCACCGATGACATTATTTATAATCTTATATTTAAGAATTTTCAAGAGATTGTATACGACTTTCCAATTGGGAAAGTCTATTATTAATAATATTTGAACTTATATTATTTATATAAGTATATAAATTTGTATTAATAAAAGTGCTATCTGAATCGTCTCCATTATAATTTAAATCTATTAAATCAATATATGATGTTGTTAATTTTCCAGTAATAACTAAATCGTTATCATAAACATTATTAACAATAAAACTATTACTACTACTACCATTTGCTATATTATCTAAATTTAAATTTGTAATACGTTCAGAAAGAACACTTGTAGCCAAATCAACATAATCTGTAATATCAGTATCAAATAAATCTAATTTTGAAGAAACATTATCAATATAATTTGATGTGTTTGTAAAATGTTGTTCTATTGGAGATTGAAC
>MDSX01075173.1_pt1 | contig 30683 bp, 26 predicted proteins | sample 811141 | NCBI WGS metagenome assembly MDSX01 (sample SAMN05326642, study PRJNA326480) | marine metagenome | isolation source: seawater | place: Atlantic Ocean: South East | collected 2010
GTCCAATGCGATCAGACAGTCTTCCTTGGATGAATCGCTTGATCACTTCTTTGGAAGCTTCGAGTCGGTTCACTGGCTGCATATCTTCAATCAACATAGAATCAGAAATATCTAAAGCTACAACAATATCAATTCCCTCAACATTACGTTTGATTTTAGATTCAGAACTTTGCGGTCGAGCTAAAATAAATACCAATAGCGTAAGAACTAGAAAATTTAACAGCGCTGGCAATTTGGCAAGCTTTTGCTTTAAGCCTCCGTTTCGCAAAACCGGTGGCAAATGGCTAAAGACCAAATAACTAGAACGCTTTTTCTTGTTTCGATAAACCCAATACATCAACAAAAAAACTGGTAGCAAAAAAAGTAAGGCATATTCTGACTGTAGTTGCATTATAAGCCTCCTCGAATGTAAAGATGATCCACAAGTTCTCTAGATCTCTTTAGATAATCTCTTACATCATCCTTCTCAAGCCCATTCATCTCTGAAGAATTAGATAACTCATCCAATAAAATTTGCAGACGTCTTAAACGTGATTCTTTGGTGGTTTTTGATTTCTTAAAAAAATCTAAAATGTGTTTGTGACTTTTAACTTGATTATTAAGCTTGTATTCGCGAAAGAAAAACATTCGCAGGGATTTGTAAAGGTCGTCCATTAACAGCTGCGCTTCTAACTCACCGGTATACCAAGCTCGCTCTTGTTGGCGAATGCTTTTGTGAAAGTCTTTGTGAGAGCCAATGGGACTGCGGCTTTCTTGCCAACGTTTTTCTTCTTGCTTTTTTTCTTCTGTTTTCGATAAGAGAAAACACCAGCCAAAGCTGCCAAAACCAAGGCAAAAGCTAAAAAATACCAAAGATAATTTGGGTAACTAACTTCTACTCCCCCAATCGCAGGAAAAGCTTTAGGCTGTTGGTTTTGCATAAATTTTTGCAGGCCTTCTTCTGCTTTCTCGACAAGCTCCGCTTCTTTAGGATCATTGTAGCCCTTTGGATAAAACTCTAGAAGACTAGCAACATTAATCTCTAAAGCTCGCACTTGATAGACTTCTGTTCCTGTGTCGATTTGAAAGTTTAGTTTTTGCTTACCAGCAACAAAGCTCTTGGCTCGAAATGCGATTTCGGAAGCCGTGTTTTTTTCAACTTCTAGAATTTTCAAAGAATAAGACTTTACATTATCTGGAACTTCTTTTGACCAAATGATTTTAAACTTATCCGGGATCAAATCAAAGGAATCCCCCTGGCAACTTAAAATAAACTCATCACCCACCGTGAGCTGGTTCACTTTTAGTTCAGCAGGCTCTTGAGGATTTCGATAGGCAAAACTCAGCAAACGATCCTCATTGGAAGATTGCGTTTTACATTGAATTTCAGGCAATTGCTTTTGCAATTGTTTTTCGACAGCAGCTTCCTCTGTCTTCGTCTTTTCCTCAGCCACTTCTATTCCTCTTTTTAAAATACGCCACCAAAGGGTCGACGTAATTTCCACTGGAATCCACTTCCACTAATTTCACTTCGGACTTACGCAATAAATTTCTTCGATCAATATCTTCTTTTTTGAAATAGTTTTCATAAGCTTGGCGTACACTTCGATCCGAACTATCCACCCAAAGCATTTCATCACTCTCCGGGTCATACATTTGAATCAGGCCCAAATCAGGCAAAGACTTTTCTTTTTTATCGTGAATCCATATAGCAGTTAAATCATGCTTTCGGCCCAAGAGTTTTAATGGCGTAGAATAATCTGGCGCAATAAAATCTGAAATCACAAAAATATTTGCCTTCTTGCGCAGACTACTATTGAGATGCTCTAAGGCACCTCTTAGATCGGTTTTGTTGGACTTTGGTTTTTCATACAATAAATCACGAAGGATTCGATGCACTTGTCCCATTCCCTTTTTGGGAGGAACAAAATTCTCTATTTGATCAGAAAAGCTTAACAATCCCACGCGGTCATTATTTTTCGCCGCACTATAACCTAACAAAGCGGCAAGATGAACGATCACCTCACCCTTGCTATATTCACCAGAACCAAAGTCACCGCTGCCAGAAACATCCACCACCAAAAAGGTAGTTAGCTCTCTTTCTTCGTCATAGCGTTTAATATGTGCTTTACCGGTTCTTGCCGTTACTGTCCAGGCGATGTCTCGAACGTCATCCCCCGGAACATACTCTCGAAACTCAGAAAAAGTCATACCCTGCCCTTTAAAAGCAGAGTGATACTCACCCATAAAAATATTATTTACCAGCTTACGGGTACTAATCTCAATCAATTTAACTTTTTTGAGAATCTCCGGTGGTAAACTCAACTAGGTACCTCAATACTTTCTAAAATTTCATTTACCAATGCATCTGATTTTACATCCTCAGCCTCGGCTTCATAAGTAAGAATCAAACGATGGCGCAAGACTTTATGAGCAATGCTTTTCACATCGTCCGCCGTCACATAACCACGAGACTGCATAAAAGCCTGTGCCTTAGCCGCTTTGACCATACTGATGGTTGCACGCGGAGATCCACCCAAGTGAATCAAGCTTCCAAGATGCCCTAAGCCGTATTCAGCGGGTTGTCTTGTCGCCATTGTGATTTCAACTATATAATTTTTAAGTTTCTCGTTTACATGAATTTTATCGACAAGACTTCTTGCACGAAGGATCTCTTCTAATGTCACAACTTTTTCAATTTGTGGAACATCACTCAAACTCATTGAATCCAAAATTTGTTTTTCTTCGTCGCGATTTGGGTAACCCACTTCAATCTTAAACATGAATCGGTCCATCTGCGCCTCTGGAAGAGGGTAAGTACCATCTTGCTCCAATGGGTTTTGTGTCGCCAAAACCAGAAACGGATTATCCAATTTGTAGGTCGTTTCACCAATAGTAACTTGTTTTTCAGCCATCGCCTCTAAGAGAGCAGATTGCACTTTTGCTGGCGCACGGTTAATCTCATCGGCCAAAACAATATTTGTAAAAAGCGGTCCCTTCTTGGCAGCAAACTCGCCAGTGGTCTGATTGTAAATCATCGTACCGACTAGATCGGAAGGCATTAAATCAGGAGTAAACTGAATTCTTTGAAAATTCAAACCAACGGCCTGTGCCATACTACTAATGGTTAGGGTTTTTGCCAAACCTGGAACACCCTCTAGTAAGATATGTCCACCGGTCAACAATCCAGACAAAACTCCTTCGAGCATTTCTCTTTGACCAACAATTACTTTTGAGGTTTCTTTTAAAACCTTTCTAACGAACTCACTATCTTTTTCGATTTGGGCATTCAAAGCGAGAATATCTACATCCACCGTCACTCTCCTAAATGTTGTCGCTATTTTCATCAGTCATTGACAAAACCTGAGCATCCAAATTTTAAAACTCTTTTCCATTCTCAGCAAGTTACAGTCCGGAAAAATAAAAGATTATTTTTGATTCTTGACGTTATGCATATAGCTACAAATTAAGCTCCGACAGGAGTATCATATTTAGCTATGAATAAGTCTTACGTGGCTTGGACCATTTTGGGAGCCTTCTCGTTAATTATTATGTACATTGGAAAAGAACTTGGTGGACGCCAAGGGCTTTTGGCTGCGTTTATCTTAGCCATTGTTTCAAACAGTCTTGTTTATTTTTATGGCGACATACGATTAAAAAATCTCTTCCACAGTAAACCAATCCAAGGCCAGGACCCCTATTCACTAGAAAGCTTAGTCACTGACTTAGCCAATCGCCTGCATATGCCTGCTCCTGAGATTTTCATTTGCGATTTAAACACCCCCACCGCTTTCAGTACCTCTAAATCAGGACGAGCAGCATCGATCCTTGTAAGCCGACCACTTTTAGAGAAACTAGAGCGAGACGAACTAGAAAGCGTTCTTGCTTTTGAAATGCTCAAGATCAAAAACCATTACACCTTCACAGCTACTTTATGTTCCGCAATAGTCGCAGGCACCTTAAAGCCAGCTGAAGCAATTGACTACCTTATCAGCTTTGGCAAACCTTTTAAAGAAGAGCTCGGCCCTGTTACCGGATTGGTCGCTCCTGTTTCTGCTTGGTTAGTTCGCAGAATGCAATCCAAATCTGCCATATTCCAGCTAGACCAACTTACCTCTGATTTAACCACTAAACCCAAAGCCCTAGCGAAATCCCTTTGGAAGCTAGAGAGTTTGGTGGCTACAAACCCGCAACTCGTACCAAAAGATACTGCCCATATATTTTTCATGAACCCGCTGCCAAAATACGGTTGGTCAGGAATGTTCCAATCCCAACCCACAGCAAAAGAAAGAATTGAAAAACTAATTGGACAATATCCTATTTAACTAGCAAAGGAAGTTTTATGAGCCAACCGATGCAAGCCGATTTTTCAAGCCTAGTAATGTCCATAGGCTCCGCCGCCATGATGGGCCTAGGTGATATCGCCAATCCCCAAACCGGGAAAACCGAAAAAAACAAAGAGATGGCCAAATTTAATATCGACCTTCTTGAAGTGCTTAGAGAAAAAACCAAAAACAATTTAAGTTCCGAGGAACAAAACCTTATTGATCGTTTAGTTAGTGATTTAAAAATGCGTTATGTGAATTCATAAGGAGGAAAAATGAAATCAAGTATTGTACTGATCCTTTCACTCTGCCTCTTAAGCCCCCTAGCTTATGGAGCAAAAAAACACGACCTATCCACTGCCTTTGTTAAATTGGCAAAAAAAGTAAACCCAGCCATCGTTAACATTAGAACCACCCAACTTCCACAGAGGCCTAATTTTCGCGATCCATTTATGGATATGTTTGAGCAATTTTATGGAATCAATCCTCGCCGTGGAAACCCACAACCATCCACCGCTCTGGGAACAGGTTTTATCATCAGTGAAGATGGTTTGATTATTACCAACAACCACGTGATCGATTCCGCCGACGAAATCGAAGTCCAACTAGAAGAAAACGCTAAAGAGCTATACAAAGCCAAAGTAATAGGTAGAGACGAGAAAACAGACATAGCATTAATCAAGATTGAAGCTAAAAAGAAACTTCCCACCGCAAGCCTTGGTGACTCCTCAAAAGTTGAAGTTGGCGAATGGGTGGCAGCTTTTGGTAACCCACTTGGTTTAGGACACACTGTAACCAAAGGTATCATCTCTCAAAAAGGACGAGAAGTTGCAGAAATCGGCATTTACCCTTTTCTTCAAACTGATGCCAGCATTAACCCTGGAAACTCCGGTGGTCCTCTAGTAAACCTGGATGGAGAGGTCATTGGTGTTAACACATTCATTATTAAAGGAGCGCAGGGCCTTGGTTTTGCCATTCCAATCGATGTGGTGAAAAACCTAATTCCACAGCTAAAAGAAAACGGAAAAATTGATCGAGGCTATTTAGGAATTTCCATTGCTCCTATCACACCAAGAATCCAAAAAGCATTGCGACTAGCCGATAAAAAAGGCGTTCTGGTAACTGATGTTATGGAAGGCAGCGCCGCTGCAGCCGCAGGTGTTCGCCCCTACGACATCATACGTAAGATCAACAAAAGAGAAATTGAAGACATCCGTAGGCTTCACAATGAGATTGCTAAATACAATGCAGGCTCAGAGGTGGATCTAGAACTTTTAAGAAACCAAAAAATTACAAAAATAAAAGTAAGCCTAAAAACCAAAGAACCTGGTAGTCCACAAAAGCCACAAGACGACAGCCCAGAAACCCTAAAGGCTCCTTACAAATTAGGTTTCCAAGTGGCCGACTTAACCAAAGAGATGGCTCAAAGCATTGGCGTAAGTTTTAGCCCAAGACCAGTGGTCTATGAGGTAGAAACAGCTAGCCCAGCGGCCAAAGCAGGCCTCAGCGTTGGTGACATTATTTTAGATATCAACCGCAAAAAAGTTAAAACAGCAAGAACCGCAGTAAGAGCTCTTCGTGAAGAAGCAAACTTGGTCCGAGTACAAAGAGGAAGTTACATCATTGTCCTCTATATAGAACCTTAATCAATCATCCAAAGGCCCGCCTCAAGCGGGCCTTTTTTTTATGCATTTATCAACTAATTCTCATCATACTCCCAAATAATAAATAATATCGAATCTTTTTTCATTTCATCTTGTCATTTTAGCCATTTCTAATTCTAATAAATTTGCTAAAAAACGAAAGGATCAGCAAATATGAAAAATCTAATCTTATTAATCACAGCAATGTTTGTTTCTTTAAACTTTGCTCAAGCAGAAACTTATAAATTCGCAGACAACGAAAAAGGCCTACAGTTTGTTATCTCTAAAAATGTAAAAAAAGGTGATGATGATTTTGGCGCTACCGAAGTTGTTGGACACTTCAAAAAATTCAATGGCAGCTTTGACTATGATGCTGCAAACAAAACAGTAAAAGACTTAAAGGTAGAAATTGATGTAGCATCCATTGATACCGATATGCCAAAAAGAGACAAGCACCTTCGCTCTGCCGATTTCTTTAATGTAGATGATCACCCAAAAGCATCTTTCGTTTCTGAAGCCGGAAAAAGTTTTAAAGTAGCAAAAGACGGAAGCGCAGAAGTATCAGGAAAACTAAGTATCAAAAACGTAACCAAAGACATTACTTTAAAAGTAAATACAAAAGTAGAGGGCGATAAAATTATGATCATGGCACCTAAAGACGCTTACAATGTGACTTTTGATCGTCGCGACTATGGTATCAAATACAACAAAACAATCGATAACGACTTACTTGGAAGCTTAAAAAATAAATTCAAAAGCTTCATTGGAAAGAACGTAATTGGTGATGTTGCTCAAATTAAATTGAACATCACTGCAACGAAATAAAAAATCCAATTACAAGGCCCTCCAATTCTGTGAGGGTCTTTAGAAATCACCAAAACATAAAAAGTCTGCATCTATTCTATCTTCAGAATTTCCATTACCATAAATAGCAAGCAACACTAAATAGCTTAGCTTTAAAAACCTCATGTTTTTTTAAACTCTCTCAAGGCTAATTCTGTATCATTTTGAGAAAATAAATCTTTTCGCTTTTGACTTAAGTCCAGCTCTGATCCACCCGATAAGAAACTACAACAATGGATATTTCGTATTCAGCAAAGGATGAACAATGAAGATTACAGAAGTAAAAGTCTACCCTGTGAACGAAGATCGCCTAAAGGCCTATGTTTCCCTAACAATTGATGATTGTTTTATCATTCGTGATTTAAAAATCATTGATGGCAATACGGGACTCTTTGTAGCGATGCCAAGTAAGAAACGCAAAGATGGTCAGTTTAAAGACATTGCCCACCCTATCAATCAGGACACGAGAGCCGAAATTGAGAAAATGATTTTTGATGCCTACGAGGCAGAAATCAAAAAGATGGGTGATAGCCTAGCAAGTCTACCGAAAGAGTAATATTTTCTCTATTAACATGGCGCAATATAAGTTGCTCCGCAGCAGGCTTGGGGATAAATTTAGCCTCACTTGATGGGGTATCGTCAAGCGGTAAGACAACGGATTTTGATTCCGTCATGCGCAGGTTCAAATCCTGCTACCCCATCCATATTGATTATTATAAAGCCCAGCATATTTGCTGGGCTTTTTTTTATTTCACCGATCTTGCTAGCAGGATTTGAACTCCTTCGAACTAGCTCTCAAAAAGCATTATTTCAGTTACAGGTTTTTCTTCGAGACCGGCTGTCACCTTTGGTGACGGGATTCCGATATTGCTGGCGCTGACGCTTGGCAAATCTCATCCATGCGTCGATCAAAAGCCTTTGGCTTCTGACTCGCTCGCATCCCCATCCATATTGAATATCTCAAGCCCAGCATATTTGCTGGGCTTTTTTTTATTTCTTGGTTCTTGCTAGCAGGATTTGAACTTCTTCGAACTAGCTCTCAAAAAGCATCATTTCAGTTACAGGTTTTTCTTCGAGACCGGCTGTCACCCCAAAAACAAATCTCCTTAAAATATAAAAGCCACCTTGTAGAAAGGTGGCTCATAATCTCTTTTTTTATTTTTTTAAACTCGCGCAGACTTTTTATCAAAACGATCTAAATTCATCACCTTAACCCAGGCCTTTACAAAGTCCTTAACAAACTTTTCTTTGTTATCATCCTGTGCGTAAACCTCTGCAATGGCTCGAAGCTCTGAGTTAGAGCCAAAAACTAAATCGCCTCTTGTTGCTGTCCATTTCAGTTTGCCACTTGAGCGAAGAAAACCTTCAAACTCCCCTTTTTGCTTCGACTCTTTCCATTCAATTTTCATATCTAATAGATTCACAAAAAAGTCGTTCGTTAGGCTTCCTGATTTACTCGTTAAAACACCTAACTTAGAGTTATTAAAGTTGGCTTTCAAAACTCTTAAGCCACCAATTAAAACTGTCATTTCTGGAGCTGTTAATTCTAAAAGCTGTGCCTTGTCGATCAACAATATCTCGGCCTGTTTTTTCTGCGAGTCTTCAGCATAGTTCCTAAAAGCATCAGCCTTAGGTTCCAACACCTCAAAGGCTTCCACATCGGTTTGCTCCTGAGTAGCGTCACCCCTTCCCGGCGTAAACGGAACTTCAATCTTTACCCCTGCCTTTTTTGCTGCCTCTTCCACAGCCAGGTTTCCACCTAATACAATCAAATCTGCGATGGACACATACTTTTTCTTGTTTTTGCCACAAAACTTTTCTTGGATTGCCTCGTAGGTTTTTAAAACCTTAGCAAGCTTCTTTGGCTCATTGACCGTCCAATTTTTCATTGGCAACAAACGAATGCGAGCTCCATTAGCCCCACCCCGCATATCAGAACGACGATAAGTAGACGCTGATGCCCATGCCGTTTTAATCATTTGTGAGGAGTTTAATCCTGATTTTAAGATCAACTTTTTTAAACTACTAATTTCTGCCTTACTTAAACTTTTCCCCTTTGGAATTGGGTCCATCCATAAAAGCTCTTCCTTTGGAACCTCTGGTCCTAGAAATCGAGATTTTGGTCCCATATCTCTATGAGTCAACTTAAACCAAGCTCTTGCAAAAGCATCCTCAAAAGCAGAATGATCGTCTAGGAATTTTTGGATGATTTTTTTGTACTCAGGATCAAACTTTAAAGACAAATCGGCGGTAGTCATCATTGGCCGATGCTTTCGTTTTGGATCGTGAGCATCTGGAATCATGTCTTTTTCATCCACATCTTTTGCCAACCATTGATTTGCTCCCGCTGGACTCTTTACCAATTCGAAATCATACTGCAAAAGAATTCGCAAATAACCATTATCCCATTTGGTAGGATTTGGTTTCCATGCTCCTTCAATTCCAGATGTGATTGCATGTTGGCCTTTACCGGACTTAAATTTGTTTTTCCAACCAAAACCCATTTGTTCCATTGGAGCCGCTTCTGGTTCTGGTCCAACCAATGCCGCATCTCCTGCTCCATGACATTTTCCAAAGGTATGTCCTCCGGCAACTAAAGCCACGGTTTCTTCGTCGTCCATGGCCATTCGCTTAAATGTGTCTCTAACATCTCTAGCTGAAGCAACAGGATCAGGATTACCATTGGGGCCCTCTGGATTTACGTAGATCAATCCCATCTCAACCGCAGCCAAAGGATTGTCTAAAACACGATCTCCAGAGTAACGTTTATCGGTTAGCCATTCATTTTCAATCCCCCAATTGATATCAATTTCAGGTTCCCAAATATCTTCTCTTCCTCCAGCAAAACCAAAAGTTTTAAAGCCCATAGATTCCAAGGCAACATTACCAGTTAAAATCATCAAATCTGCCCAAGAAATTTTATTGCCATACTTTTTTTTGATTGGCCAAAGTAGTCTTCGTGCTTTGTCTAAATTGCCATTGTCTGGCCAACTATTGATTGGAGCAAACCTTTGGTTTCCTGTAGCAGCACCACCTCTTCCATCATAGGTTCTGTAAGTTCCCGCACTATGCCAAGCCATGCGAATAAACAATCCACCATAATGCCCCCAATCTGCTGGCCACCATTCTTGTGAATCGGTCATAAGTTTTTTAAGATCTTTTTTTAAGGCCTTGTAGTCTAATTTTTTAAACTCTTTAGAGTAATCAAACTTCTCTCCCAGTGGATTGGTTTTGTTAGAGCCCTGACTTAAAATTTTTAAGTTCAATTGCTCTGGCCACCAATCTTGATTGGCCTGAATTTGATGAGTTACACTAGCTCCTGTACCACCAGAAAATGGACATTTTGACATTTTTCCCTCCATGAAATTTGATATGCCAAAAAATTTTACTTTAAGTTTTGTAAGCTAAAAATGACTATTAAGGAACCTAGACTAAAACCACCCAAGACTTGCTTAAATAAAAAACTACCGACTAATTTTGATTAAGTTTTTTCAGTTCTCTAGACTCAGCTATAAGTTTAAGACTAGGACAGTTGAGTTTTGTTAAAAAAAATGTTCAAAGCATAGAAACACTTTGAACATTTTATGAAAAGAATTTTGTATACCTGTATGATTTTACTTTTTTGCCTGTGAGAGCATAAAATCCACAACCTGACCGGCAATGTTTTTCTTAGTACAACCTTCGATTCCCTCTAACCCAGGAGAAGAATTGATTTCTAAAATACGAGGCCCTGAATGTGAACGAATTAAATCTACACCAGAAAAATTTAAGCCCATACATTTAGTAGCCTCAATGGCAATGCTCTTTTCCTCATCCGTTAAATCAGCTTCAACCGCCTCTCCTCCTCGATGAATATTGGCTCTAAAATCACCTTCTTTGGCAATTCGCTTCATGCCTGCAATAACTTCTCCGTTTAAAACGATACAACGTAAATCCGTTCCCGCTGATTCCTCAATGTATTCTTGCACTAAAAAGTTTGCGTTTAACTCTCTAAAGGCATCAATCAAACTTTCGCTGGCTTTAAAAGTTTCCCCAAGAAAAACACCTTTTCCTTGCGAGCCTTCAATTAGTTTAATTACCACAGCGTCCCCGCCAACCAACTGGATCAGTTTTTTCGTTTGCAAGGTAGAACTTGCAAATACCGTTTTTGGCAAAGGCAGACCTTTTTGACACAGAAGTTGAAAAGACAAAAATTTATCTCTACATCTAGCAATAGCATCTGCTGGATTTAAAACAGGAATATTGGCCATTTCAAATTGACGAACACCCGCAATTCCAAAAGCACTAGAAGCAGCACCAATTCTTGGAATTACCATGTCCACATTGGAAGTGATTTTTTTCTTACTATAATGAATCACCGGCTTATTGGTAGAAACATCTAAGATACAACGTTTCGGATTGCACACCATTACTTCGTGGCCACGTTCCTTGAACTCTTGCGCCAAACGAGAAGTAGAATAAATTTGTTTTTTTGCACTTAAAATTACAGCTAACATATAAAATACCTTATTATTAATTTATTAAATCGAAATCACATTATCAATGTCATCTCGTAACCATGAGCATAGGCTCCAACGATCTTTTCTTGCAAGTAAAACCTCATGTTCTAACTCGCTTTTAAACAAAACTAGCTTTCCAGCTTTAGGCTGTATCTTTACACTAGCTCCATTGTCTGGATAGAGAACCAATTCTCCCCCATCTGCCTCATCCATATCGCTTAGATAAACCACACAGGTCAGCAATCGACTGGGTGAGTTTTTATGTCTGTCGCGGTGGCGTTTATAAAAACTTCCTACTGGATAATGGGCAAAATGACTTTCAAAACGCTTTACCGGCAAAAACAATTCCTGTCGAACCAGCTTTACCAATGGCGATAAAAATGATTGAACCGCATCAAAAGAAAGATCTTTTTCATCTATCCAACGTATTTCATCAGAGCGAATGCTTTCATCCTTTGTCTTGAGTGTCCCTTTTCCAATGGCCGCTTCTTTGAATAAATTTTTCTCCGCTAAAAGCTGAGATCTTCCCGCTAAAAAATCTAGTAAATCTGCGGGCAAAAAAGATTTTTGACTAAAATAACCTTGCTCCACCAAAGACAAAATTGCCTCCTCGCGGAAGTACGCCCATAGCTGCTCGAATGTTTGCATGAAATAAACCTCATACCACCAAAGAAAAGGCAATACTCTTTAAGGGAGAGCCAAATGCGGAACTACATCGGCCGTTTTGCGCTTTTAAATACTAAACCCAATCGTCCTTTGGATCTTTCAATAAACACATCTTTGAGATCACATGACCTCAGGTCTATTTCCCCCAAAGCCCATAATTTAGTCAACCATATTTTAAACTAAGCTGTCAGAATTTTTTGAGCCAATGCTAAGGCAAACAAACACTAAACAGAAAGACCACTATGCACAGAACTTGCAACTAAAGTTAAAGACACTAACTTAGCCTGTTTTCAGGGGCTTAATTACCCACAAGGAGCACCTCGTGTCTCAAAAACTAGTAAGACTTGAAAAATTCTCGCAGAATTGCCCACGATACACCTCCTATCCCCCCATAAATATGTGGCAACAAGCCCCTGAATCCAGTCTATCAAATCAATTGCAAAAATTGAAAACTGTCAGCTCGGCAAGTTTCTACTTCCATTTTCCTTATTGCCAAAAACTTTGTTACTACTGCGGCTGCCACCGAAAAATCACTAAGAGCGAAGAGAAATATCGCAACTACGTTAACTTACTCCTCCAAGAGCTGGAGCTCTATGCTGGCTACCTCAATAATATCGACAGAATCGAGGACTTACACTTTGGCGGAGGAACACCTAGTTTAATTCCAACAGATTGCTTAGAGCTGATTATTAAGAAACTAATGGACATCACAAACAAAAAAATCATTGAAGAGATGTCTATAGAGATTGATCCTAGAACCTGTGATTCTTTTAAAATAGAAGAACTAATTAATCTTGGCTTTCATCGCTTTAGTTTTGGAATACAGGATTTTGATGTAGAGGTTCAGCAAGCCATCGGAAGAATACAAAGTTTTGAACAAGTGGAAGCTTTGGTGCAACAACTGCAGCGCCACAAAATATCTAGTTATAACTTCGATTTAATCTTGGGTCTACCACGACAAAGCATAAGTTCAGTAGGAGCCAGCCTAGAGCTATGCCTAAAGCTTAAGCCCTCAAGACTTGCCTTGTATTCTTACGCTCACATGCCTAAGCATTTACCCAATCAAAAATTAATTGACGAAAATGAACTCCCCAACACGCAGGAAAAACTAGAAATTATCGAATTTGCTCGGAGCTACTTACTAAAAAATGGCTACAAAGAAATTGGTATGGATCACTTTGCTCTCGAAAGTGATGAACTATTCATTGCGAGAAATGAGGGAAATCTCCATAGAAATTTTATGGGTTACACCACTGCCAAAGCCTATCCATTGATTGGTATCGGATTGTCATCCATTTCCGATTTTGGAGATTTTTATTACCAAAACGCCAAAGATCTAACGGAGTATCAAGAGCGAATTGAAAAGAAACAACTTCCCATTGTGAAAACGCACCAACTGGATGAAAAACAACTAAAAAGCAAAGAGCTAATTTTAGACATTTTTTGCAAATTAAAAATCGAACAACAAAAGGTCGAAAAGATTTTTGGCGAATCCAATGCTCTTGAACATCTCCTCAAAGAAAATTTGATTCATGACATTGAAGAAAATAAAAACTTTTATAAGATTAGAGCTAGTGACATCCCTCACATACGCTACATCGCTAAAAAACTAGATCCAATGCTGAAAGACAAAGAAGAAGAGCGTTTTAGTTCGGGAGTCTAAAATAATAATTAGCTAATGATTTTTAACTCAAAACCTTCAAGCACAAAACTAAGTCCCTTCATTTTCACAGGAACTTCATTGCGACTTAGGTTAAAGAAACAAGTGGCTTTACGACCATTTTTTTCTCTTACAAAAGCGAAAACACGAGGATCACTATCCATCACTGAAAAATCGGCATCCATGGCAAACTGTGGGTGCTTTGCTTTAAAGTCTAGCCAAGCTAGAATGTCTTTTAAAACAGGGTTCTCTCCCGTTTTTAAATCATCCCAAGGCACTTTTTTGCGATTGAGTCTTCTCGCAATTCCACTTTGCTCGAAGCCTTCTTGCCAATTTAAGGTTCCAAGAAAGTTATGAAAATACTGGCTGCTCAAGCCTGGTAAAAATAAAATCACAGCTTGTGAGTTTACTAGCTTTCTATGGTTTAAATCTGCCGGTAAGTTTTCATCATTAAGCATAGAAGCCCAAGTGATATTTAACTCATAAGGACGAATCGCTCCATCGCGGCTTCGTTTCTTACCCACTTGCCCGCCACGAGAAATTGCCATCTTACAAAGCTCTTCCACTTCTTCATCATCGACTAAGCCCTCTAGACCTCTTAAGCCAATTCCGTCATGAGTGGCGGTGAAATTTAAAAATCCACACTTTGAACTATCTTTAAATACCTTTTCCGCCCACTCACTTAAAACCGTAGAGTTTGATTTTTCTAGGGAGTAAATCAACAAAGGTGAAAGACTGAAATTATAAATCAGATGAGCTTCGTTGTTAGCATTTCCCCAGTAAGTGATGTTTTCATGATGAGGAACATTACTTTCTGTTACCAAAATAAAATTTGCTGGTAGTTCATCAAATACCGCACGGATCATTTGAATAAACATATGTGTTTTTGGCAAATGCGAGCAACTAGTACCAATTTCTTTCCACATAAAAGGAACTGCATCAATTCTAAAAAGCCTAGCCCCTCGTTGCATATAGTGAAACAAACTATCAAATATATAGCGAAGCATTTTAGGATTGGTTAGATTTACATCAATTTGGTCATCACTAAAAGTGGTCCATACATATTTATCCTCACCATTGAAATTGTATTTGGTAAACAATGGAGAGGTTCTTGGTCTAACGATTTTTTTTATTTGTTCCTGAAAATCAGGATCATTGTATTCATCCTCGGAATACACATGAAACATTTCTTCAAACTCAGATTCACCCTTTAAGGCACGTTGAAAAAACTCACATTTTGAAGAGATATGGTTAAAAACACAATCAAACATTTTGATTTGCTTCATTCCCTCTACATCTTCCCAGCTTCCACTTTTGTGGTCTACCTGCTGGTAATCAATCGGAGAAAAACCATCATCAGAAGACCAAGGGTAAAATGGCAGCAAATGAACATGGCTCACTTTGTTCTGTAAAGTTTCACTAACAAAACGATTTAGATAAGATAAAGGAGTAGCTTCCTCCCCATAAACTTGATCAGCATATGTGATAAGCAGGTTTTCGTTTTCATTAAAAAGACGCTTCTCTTCTTTTGGAAGTGTCGTTTTTAATTCATCCATTTTTTCTTTTATATAGTCAAATAAACTTGGGTCATTCGGAAACAGAGTTTCAATGTATTCACTAATTTTTTTCACGCCAACAAAACCTTACGTCCATGATGTTCGTTCCAGTAGGGCCGGTCTTGATCAGACTTCCCGCTTTCTCGAAGTATGTATAAGAATCATAATTACGGAGATATTTTTTAGCGTCTAGGTTTTTCTGGTAGAGGTCAAAATTTATATAGGCCCCTGCTGCATCCGTTGGCCCATCTGTTCCATCGGTGCCCATGCTGATAATATGTAAATCTCTGTAGTTTGGATCTTTATACAAGCTCTCTGCTAATGCTAAAACAAAGTGCGTATTGCGTCCACCCCGTCCAGGCTTTTCATTCACTTGTAAGGCAGCTTCACCGCTTGTGACTAAAATCTCAGATTTTTCTGGTATCAAGTCCAGGTGTGCTTTTAAAACATCTTCAAAGTCTGCATCAAAAACAGGTCCCACTTTTAAATTTGCATGACGCTCTTTTAAATACTCACAACATCGGCTTGCAGATTGAAACAAAAAGCTTTGCGGCTCGCTTAAGGAATTCTCTTCAGCTTCGAGCTGAATACCATAGCCTTTTAAAAAATCATTTATTTTTTCGTAGTCCAACATCACTGGATGCATTGGCCCGGAACCGACATCTTGCAAATGGTCTCCGGGAATATCACTAGTTACAAAACAACTAATGTTCTCACAAGAAATGGCCTTAAGCAGTCCACCATTTTTAGTCTGTGACATTGCTTTTCTAACTGCATTTATAAAACGGATGTCCTTGCCGCCGAGAACAAGCTCTTTATAAATCTTCTGCTGTAGATCGAAATCAATTCCCTCTTTTGGCAACTCTAAAAGAGAGGAGGCTCCACCACTTATCATTACAAAAACTCGGTCTTCCTTTGGCAGTTTCGAAATTTCCTCTAAGAAGATTTTTGTGTTTTTGAGATTATCATTAGACAAAAATGGATGATCCCCTTCAATTTGCGAAATATTTTCATCCTCAACACTATGATCTCGCTTGGTATAGGCGAAAACTTTCCCTAATTTATCTTCTAATTTATGCAGGATAAAAAAATCTTTCATAGCCTTTGCTTGCTGACTAGCCGCTTTACCCACCGCAAAGATATGATTGCTTGCATTTAATGAAATTTTTGTATCATCAATAATGAAACAGGAATCCTTTACACTAATCAAGTCAGCTATAGTTGTGTTAGGCTTTAGAGAATTTAATACATCATTTATTAATAGATCGGCTGTACGGGGAAATTTCATATGCAATTACATTCTTTCGACTGGGTTATTATCACTCTTTATTTAATTGGTATGATTGTTCTTAGTGTGTTTCTTTCGCGCGGTCAAAAAAATAAAGAAGATTACTACCTAGGTGGAAATGATACAGGAGCCTGGCCGATTGCAATCTCCACCATGGCAACACAATGCTCCACCAATTCCATTTTAGGAGCACCAGCATTTGTCGCCTTTACTGTGGGTGGTGGTCTTTTATGGTTGCAGTACGAGTTAGCAGTTCCTTTTGCGATGATCTTTCTAATGATCTTTTTATTACCCATCTATCGTAAATTAGGAATCATTTCCGTATACGCTTACCTTGAAAAACGTTTTGATAAGAACACCCGTCTTTGCCTTTCTGTTCTTTTTCAATTTATCCGCGCTTTTGCAACGGGTGTTACCGTTTACGGTATCTCATCAGTGATTGCCTACTGTACTGGAATTTCTTTTAGCATGGCTGTGATTCTTTTAGCAGTTATCACCATTATCTATGATTCCATTGGTGGTATGAAAGCGGTAATCTACTCAGATGTAATTCAAATGGTCGTTCTATATTTATCGATTCTTATGTCTATCTACTACCTAATAGACCTTTCCGGTGGTTGGTCAGAAGTATTTGCTACGGTCGAACCTAGTCGATTGAAGGCCATAGATTATGCAAACCTTGGTTTTGATGGTAACTCAAACGGTTTTTGGCCAATGCTTTTGGGCGGTTTCTTTTTATATGTTTCTTACTATGGATGTGATCAGTCCCAAGTCCAAAGAGAATTGTCCACCAAATGCGTAGACGATACTAATATGTCATTATTTTTAAACGGAATTCTAAGGTTTCCATTAGTACTTACCTACTGTTTTATGGGCGTTTGTTTAGCAGCCTACGTTGCAAAGCATCCTGATTTTATCAATCTACTTCCCATCGAAAATGGATCTCCAAACTTTAATCTTTCTGTTCCAATTTTTGTAATCAAATACTTTCCAATTGGAGCAGTTGGTTTAGTGATGGTGGGACTATTTTCTGCGGCCATGTCATCCCTAGACTCAACAATCAATTCTTTATCAGCAACAACTCTACAAGATGTTTTCAAAAGTTTTTTAGGCAAAGAGTTTAGTGTGAAACAAGAGTTTTTCATGTCAAAAATTCTGACCATCTTCTGGGGAACTTTATGTACCATCTTCGCATTTTTTGTCGGTGATATTTCAAGCTCCATCTTGGTCTCCATTAACAAGATTGGTAGCCTTGCCAACGGACCGATTCTAGGTGTTTTTCTTTTAGGTATATTCACTAGAAGAACCCAAGGCCGCGATGCCATATTAGGCCTAGCTTTGGGTTTTCTAGCTAATCTAAGCTTTTGGTTCTTCTTACCGCAAGTTAGTTGGCCTTGGTGGAATTTAATCGGTTGTGTTGCCTGTGTTCTTGTTGGAATTATCAGTGCTAGTATCATTGGAAGTAAAAACTCTAAAGATTTAAGTGGTCTGGTTTACGCCTCGACCGGCAAAGAGGCCATTAAATTTAAAGTAAACTGGAAACCATACTACATCGCTCTTTGTATCTATGGAGCAGCGATGATTGGTTTCTTAAGCTACATCTAATTAATAAACTCTCTATAAAAGAGAGTTTTTTAAATTTTAAGTTCAACCTGTAAGGTTCGTAAACTATCTGAATCTTCAAAACGCACCCCTAAGCCAAGAAGTCGAGCTGGCTTGGCTTTTCTATCATAGGCCTTTAGCAAAAGTTTTTGAAATTCATCCATATTTGCTAAATAAGAATAGGCCTGATCCACAGTAGTGATTTCAAAATCAAAGGTCTTCAATTTTAAATAGATGGTTTTAATGGGCTTTCTTTTTTCTTCTGAAATATTATCTAAGCGTTGCCTCAGTTCTTGATAAATTTCTGGTAATTTTAATTTTAGATCCTGCAAATCCAAATCTTCAAAAAAAGTATTCTCAACGCTTAAGGATTTTCGATCACTTTTACTAGAAACCCTGCGATGATCAATGCCACGAGAGTAGTTAAAGAGACTAGCACCCCAATTCCCAAACTCTTTGAACAAGTCTTCTTTTGTCCACTTTTGCAAATCACCACATGTTTGAATATTCCAGCGCCGTAAATGCTCTAAGCCCACTTTTCCCACGCCATTGATTTTTGCTACATCCAAGTCTTTCACAAAACCAGCAACCTGATCAGGGGCAATGGTAAAAAGACCATCTGGTTTTTGCCAATCACTTGCGATTTTGGCCAAAAATTTATTAGGGGCTACACCAGCAGAAGCAATCAAACCTGTTTTTTCAAAAATTTCTTTCTTAATGCGCTTTGCAAGCCAAGTAGCACTGCCTCCAAAATCTTTGTTTTTAGAAACATCTAAGTAAGCCTCATCCAGAGATAATGGTTCAATCAAATCTGTATGTCGTAAAAATACCTGTCTAATCTCATGACTTAATTCACGATAACGATCAAAGCGGCTGTTACGGAGAATTAAATGAGGACAAAGCCTTTGCGCCGTCTTCGTTGGCATAGCCGAACGAACTCCAAACTCTCTTGCTTTGTAGTTAGCCGTACTCAAAACACCCCTTCGACCTCCGCCAATCGCTACAGGCTTTCCCTTTAACTCGGGAAAGTCCAACTCCTCCACGGCAGCATAAAAGCAGTCCATATCAATATGGATAATTTTTCGGTTTTCAAGGTTCTCACCGGACATAGTTTATTATTTCTATGAAGGAGCTTAGAAAGCAAGAAAAATGTGTAAGATATGTGTAAGTTTTTTCTTGGTTTAAAACTAGCTTCCTTTAATTCAGCCCAAAAAACAGACAGCTTATAATCCCCCCTACCAATACCCCCCAATAACTGGCCCCCTTAATTGCGGATGGAACTGGCTAAGCTGTGAAATTCACCAACTAATTTTAAACATTGCGAGTTTTAAACTACCGAAAGAGAAATTTATTAAGAGCTTTCAAAGATTTACCCACTATTCATCCGCAATTAAGGGGGCCAGTTGTTGGATGAATATTATTTTCATCCTCTGAGTTAAGAAAAAATTTTATTTTGGCGAAATCCTAGAAAGTCATCCAGGCTTGCACCATAGTTTTACTAGTGAAAAAACTTTTCTTCTGTTTTCTTTTTCAAAGTCTTTTTATACAAAATGCCCTGCACGCATTCTTAGGTTTTTATGATCCTGTTAGGCCGCCAAAAATTGGCGAGTGTTATCCCAATGACCCTTTCAGCAAAAAGTACATTCATTCCGAGAAAAAGCTACTTTATGTTCGAAAAGTTTTTACCTGTGAATACGTATGTATCAACGCAGATCAAAGCTACCAGCTAGTTATTGGCACGTCTGACAAAAAAGATTGGTTAACAGAAGATGGCAGAAGCTTTGTTTGTGAAGGTTACGCCGAAAATATGGAGTTCATAGAGACGCCCAATAACCCAGATTCATGGGGGTACTGGAGTCTTCGGGGCTCAAGCCCCTTTTATCCAATGCAAAGAAAAATTCCAGAGCTAAAACAATGGTTCATAGAAAATTTTAAAAATCCCAGCCAAGAAATGCTTTTTCCATCGCCAATGTCTAGCCCGTACTGTGACTCACAAGACTGCTAATTTCTCCTAGTAAATCATTAGGCTTCACAGGTTTGGTAACAAAAGCATCCATACCCACTTCAAAACACTTTTCTTTGGTGCTGCGAAAGGCATTGGCAGTCATTGCTAAAATAGGAGTTTTTTGGTTCTTGCCCAGCTTTCTGATTTGTAAGGTTGAGTCAAAGCCATCCATTTCAGGCATCTGACAATCCATAATGATTAAATCATATTTTTTGATCGCAGCAAGTTTAGAAGCCTCCAAGCCATTTTCAGCAATGGTAACTTGATATCCTAAATCCGTTAAAATCGCATTGATGAGCTCTTGATTAATGAAATTGTCCTCAGCGATTAAAATGTTCAGGTCTTTAGTTTCCCGCACTTCTTTTTTCTGCTCTTCAAACTCAATCTGGTTTTTCAAAACCGCTCTTAAATTGATGCGACAAATTGGTTTGCTTTGCAAAATGATTTTGCCAGAATAGATCTTTTTAAAATCCTTCAACTCTTCTGGCGACCCAAAGACAACATAGTTATTGTTGGGGTACTTTTCCATGAGCTCTACCACGCCCTCCTCTTTAAGAAGAGCTCCGTCCATCAAAAAAACTCTTTTCTCAGGATTGGGACGATTGAGTTTAAAAAACAAACCCGATCGATCATCGGCAAAACTTTTTAATCCCCAATCTTTTAGGCGAAGCAAAAGATTTCTCTGAATCTTTCGATTCTTAAAGTAAATATAGGACTCTTCAAAATTAGACTCAAACTTAGGTTCTTCGTAATAGTCTCCTTGAAATTTAAGAGGTAAAACTATATCAAAAACAGTTCCAACGCCCTCAGCACTTCTTACTCGGATTTTCCCACCCATTGCTTGGCTAATATGACTACAAATGCTTAAACCCAATCCTGTTCCGCCATATTTTCTGGTGTCGCTGGTATCTACTTGTGTAAACTCTTTAAAAATATCTTTGTATTTTCCTTTTGGAATGCCGACACCAGAATCAGAAACTCTGATGACAAATTCATTCCTTTCGTTATTCAAAGGAAAAGCTTTGACGGATATAAAGCCCTTCGGAGTAAATTTAATTGCATTCCCTACAAGGTTCATTAAAATTTGTCGAAGTCGCGCTTCGTCCAAAAGCATAGGACGTAGGAGTGATTGATGAATTAAAATAGGACTCTCTAATCCTTTACGATGGATTTCATTAGACAAGCCACCAAGGACTTCAAAAACACAAGTTTCTAGGTTAACCACATCTTCTTTTATATCTAGCTTTCCTTCTTCAATTTTTGAAAACTCAAGAATATCTTCAATGATGTTTAGTAGAAGATGGGAGGAAAAAGAAATTTTTGATAAATACTCTTTTTCCAAATCCGATAAATCTAGCTCTCGAAGAAGTTCGATGTAACCAACGATTCCGTTTAAGGGCGTACGAATTTCGTGACTCATATTTGCCAAAAACTGAGACTTTGCTTCATTGGCTTTTTCAGCCTCTCTCTTCTCTTTAATCAACTCCTCCATGATTTCTGAAGAAAATGAATTTGTTTTTTTCGAGTTCTCAAAGCTTTTAGCATTTATGGCTCTTAGTGCATTGATTCTTTTTGCTCTGCTATTCATATTTCATCCCTCACTTACTAATCCTAGAGTAATGTTCTCGCCAAACTCTTTTACATAAAGCTCTAATTTGTTTTCGTTGTTTCTCTTCTAAACCAGCAAACCTCAATTTAATTCGAAAATGTGTTTTATTAAATTTTTCCACATGCTCCACTGTGGTTCTTAATTGATCCGTTCCCAACTCATTACTAAATAAGAAAAAAATATCGCCCACTTCAGGTTCTGCAGTAAAGAGAACCTCGGCTCCGATTTCTGATATTTTAGTCAGCTCAAACTTTTGAATCGCAAGACAACTTCTAGCCTTGTCCTCAGGAGGAATATCATACTCCTTCCAACCACTATCATTTTTTCCTACATGCTTTAAAACTTTCTCTTCAAAAATAAAGCTATCCATTGGCTTGACTATATAATCCGATGCACCGAGTTTGATAGACATGGCAATGTCTTTATCTGTTTTTCGTCCACTCATTACAATGATTGGTACTCCTTGCAAATGCGTAGTTGCTCGTAATCTTTTGATCAACTCCAGGCCAGAAATTTTAGGCATTTGCAAATCTACAATGATCAGGCCAAATTCATACTCTTCTTCTTCATCATGAATCAAATCTAGTGCTTCGTAGGCATCTTCAGCCGTTAAACATGCTAACTCCAACTTAGTACACAAGGCTTCAGCCAAACTCAAATCACTAGGGTTATCATCAACTACCAGTACATACTTTGTCATGAGATACCTCCCAGCTTGAATTTAATCTTACAAAAGAAATGGCATGAATTTGTCAGCGATTTGTGACTTAATTGTTATCTCAAATGGAAGCTTTGGTAACATATGTTAAATACTCTTAGTTCTTGGGAATTCACAAATTAAAGCTCCGATAAGCTAATTATAGTGAATGTAATGGGAGGCTAATATGAAAAGGATCATTATCTTAGAAGATGAAATCACTTCGAAAATGATTTTAGAAAATACCTTGTCTCATTATGATCTAGTAATCTGTGAAAGCATTGCGGAGGCTAGAGATGAGCACCGACAAAAAGCCGCAGACTTTTATATCTTAGATATAAACCTACCAGATGGAGCGGTTTTTCCATTCCTACAAGAAATCATTAGTGATAACAAAAATGCGGGAATCTATGTAGCGACTAGCGATGCCAATATAGAAAACCATCTAAGAAGTCTTAAAATGGGTGCTCTGGATTTTTTCCCAAAACCCTTCAATCCATTGGTGTTAAAAGTGAAATTGGCCAATTTTTTTGAGCGTTCTAAAAAAGACCAGGAACGTCAGGAAATTTTATACAAAGAAATCAAGCTAGACCCGAACAAGCAAATTGTTCTTAATTTAGAAACTGAAACCAATATTGGGCCTTTTACAAAAACAGAATTTAAAATTCTCGAATACCTTTTAAATGCCAAGGGAAGAGTTTTAAGTAGAGAACAAATTTTAGAAAATTGCATTGGTGAGGAGCACAATTCAACCCTTCGGGCTGTGGATACACATATTGCCAAAATAAGAAAAAAGCTTGGGAAATACTCTGCTTATGTTAAATCCTCTCACGGCTTAGGTTACTGCGTTCAATAGACATAAACATTTACTTGGGTAAACTGAAAATTCAAAGATAAGAGACTGCAATTTTTCGCCTCTTACCCGCTTCTAAGAACTTCTAGTTAGAACTGCTAGTCTTTCATTAAAAACAAAAGCAGAGCCTTTCACGAGGCTCTGCTTTTAATATTAAGCTAGAAGCTTTTATACTTTTTCTGATATTTCCTGAAGGAGTAAATTCACTTCCGTCTCTACTCGAAGCACCAAACCTTGGAAGTAAGAAAAGTCTTGTTTTTTATGAACTGTAATTGATTCCTCAATCTCATTTAAAGTTTCCGAGGCACTGAGCATCCCTAAATTACCAGTGCTTGATTTAAGCTTATGAGACAATCTGGCTAACTCATCATAACTCTCGGTTTCCTGAAACTCTTTAAGACTCTTTAATTCATCAAAAATATTCGTCTTAAAACGCTCTAAAAGGCTCATATAAAGGTTTTCGCCTGATTTGGTTGTCAATGCCTTGTAGTTCTTTATAACTTCCCAATCAATTCTCTCCATCATTAACCTCCACAGTTTTTTTAGAATGGATAGCAATAGTATCCATTTAAACTGTGGCGATTGTTTTGGGAAAATGTGACTTTTTTGTTACGAAACCGCCAGCTTCGCTTGCGCAAGTTGACTGCGCACATAGAGCCTGTACTGGGCATAATTATTTTGAAACTCTAACTTAGCCTTGTCCATTTCATAGGTCATTTCTTGAAGCTTCAAACGCCCCTGTTCTGACAAATCTTTTTTCAGGCGTTGGTAATCACGTTTTTTCACACGCCACTGGCGTTGAGCGCTCTCCACCTTTAATCGCATTTCTTCTAAAATAGGATCAAGCCTGTTTAACTTTTGGTTCAGACGCTTTTGCTGCATACGTAATTTCGCTTTAAAAATTTCTTCATCTGGAACTTTCCCCAAGCTTTGGGCAGCCCCAAACCAAGCCATTAAAGCTATTAACCATTTGGTAGGATCAAAATGGTACCAACGAAGACCATTTCTGTAGTCTCCCTGAAATTTATGATGGAAATTGTGATAGCCTTCACCATAAGTAAATAGAGCCATTACAAAACTGTCTCGGGCAGAGTTTTCATCGGTGTAAGTTTGCTTACCGACAAAATGGCAAAGAGAGTTAATAAAGAAAGTACAGTGATGAACAACAACTACACGCAATAAACCACCATATACCAAACCACCCAAAGCATCACCAAAGGCATATCCGATTAAAGTAGGTAATAAAAATCCAAACAGTGAGGCAACAATAATATAGTATCTATCCTGTAGGACTAGCATTCTGTCTTTTTTCAGATCTGGGCACTCCTTAGAATGCTCTCCTTCTGGTTTAAATAAGATCCATAAAATATGAGAATACCAAAAGCCTTCTTTGATACTGTAGGGATCTTGCTCGGTGTCCACTTTAGCATGATGACGTCTGTGATCAGCACTCCACTTCATGGCACTATTTTGAAAAGCCGCTGCCCCAAAACAGAGATATAAAAATTTGAGCCACGAAGCAGCCTTGTAAGATCGGTGAGAAAATAACCTGTGATAACCACCAGTGATTGCCATACCCGTTAAGATGTACATCGTAAAAAATAATAGAGCCAAGCCCCAGTGAAAATCGAACAATTGCGTGTGCAACACCAAGCCAAGAGCTGCTAATATTGGTGTAATCGTTAGAAAAGATGTGTTTAGCCACGAGATATTTTTAATACTTAATTTTTTAGCCATAACTATCCCCTTCATCTAATAATAGTAGAAAAGAACCAAAAACGGAAAACATTCTTTGTTTTTTCGCAAATTCTCCCTTGAAAACAGGCATTTACAAACAAACTGTAGCATATCTTTACAGAAAAACGAGACCGGTTTTTCTCGTAGGAAGCTCTATGACAAATGAAAAACAAAAGGGGCAGAAACTGGTCCTGCCCCGAAATACATTTCATTTTTCTCGTTTATTTGAATTAAGCTCCTGCCCAATTTTTTAAATAAGCAAATAAACTTCTCAGGCAATAAGCTTCCCCTCCACGCGGACCATGGGGACGGTTCTCATTGCACCAACCGTAAAGGTCTAGGTGCATCCAATTCACATTCTCTTCGACAAACTTCTGCAAATAAAGAGCCGCAGTAATACTTCCACCAAAAGAGTTTCCGCTATTCTGACAATCCCCTACGCTGGAACTTAATAGAGAATGGTATGGTTGATACAAAGGCATATGCCAAACGGGATCAGCACATTCAAAACTCAATTTTTGATAATCTCTCGCCCACTCATCACGATTAGAAAACATCGCTGGTAAGTCTTGTCCCAAAGCAACTCTAGCCGCCCCAGTAAGAGTGGCAAAATCGATGAGTAAATCTGGTTCTTCCTCACAAGCCAATGCTAGTGCATCACACAATACTAAGCGTCCCTCAGCATCGGTGTTATCTATTTCAACCATAAGGCCTTTGCGAGTTTCAATCACATCACCAGGCTTAAGAGCATTGCCATTGACCATATTCTCAACCGCTGGAACCAAGAGCCTTAAGTTAATATTTAAATCCGCTTCCATAACAGCCTTAGCTAAACCGATTGCAGTAGCCGCTCCACCCATGTCTTTTTTCATAAGACGCATACCAGAGCTTGGTTTTAAATTGTAACCACCAGAATCAAAACAAACCCCTTTTCCAACTAGAGTTAATTTAGGTGCATCTTCTGCTCCCCAACGCAGTTCTAATAAACGTGGCTCAATATCGCTGCCTTTTCCAACCGCATAAATGGCAGGAAAATCACCTTCTAAAAGTTCGTCTCCGCTTACGACAGTTATTTCTGCATCGTAATCTTCTCCTAAACTTTCAAAAACTTCCTCTAGATTTTCAGGACTCATATAATTGGCAGGAGTATTAATTAGGTCACGAACCATAAAACAGCTATCTACTAAGTTCTGCATCTCCTCTTGCATCTCACCAACAACCAACTCTGCTATATAGGTTTCAGATTCCTTGGACTTAAACTGATGAAATTCGTACTGCCCTAAGCCCCATCCAAATGCGAAATTTTTAAAATCATCAGCATCTAAATTCTCAACTTGATAGGAGTTCTTTTTTAGAGCTTTCGCTAGTTTTCCACCAAGCTCTAAATACAATTTAGGGTTTCCTGTATCTTCTTTTGGATAAACAACGAAAACTTCTTCGATAGAAAAATCACTAGAATAACTAATCAACATTTTCCCAGGACCAGGGACAAATGATTTAGACTCAACCAAATTACTAAGCTCTTCAGACTCACTAATTTTTTCTTCCAAATCTTCTTGAGTTAAGAAATATATACTTACCGCTTCTGCATCAAAATCAATGAACATCTTTCCTCCAAGACTCTTACTAAAACCAGTCTTTCTTGCTTATTTAAAATGCAAATAAACCAATTTTATCCATTCTTGGCCAAACTATAGCATGCATATAAGGGACAAAACAATTTCCGACCAATTGCATTCGATTCCTCTTTACCTTCCCGTGAGAATCGACTAAAACTCATGCAAAGACACGGGGTGCCCCAAGGGCTGAGATAATACCCGATAACCTGATCTGGATAATGCCAGCGGAGGAATGTCAGATGCCTGATTTTCAAAATAACATTCAATTTATACATAGCTTACAAAACTTAGACTGGTTTATTATAGCCGTTTTTGCTGGCTTCTCCATTTTGGCCATTGTTCAAGCGGAACGAATGAAAAAGAAAAGCAAACATTTTGATTGGTTGGATTACCTTTTAATGGGACGAAAGTTAAGCCTTCCCCTTTTTGTCGGAAGCTTAGTTGCCACTTGGTATGGTGGTATTTTTGGCGTAACTCAAATAGCCTTTGAAAGTGGTATCTATAATTTTTTGATCCAAGGAGTTTTTTGGTATATCACCTATATCTTGTTCGCCTTCTTTTTGGTTCATAAAATTAGTAAATACAAATCCGTAACTCTTGCCGAACTAATTGGCCAAGAGTTTGGTCCCAAAAGTCAAAAATTAGCGGGAGTATTTAATTTTTTTAATGTCGTCCCAGCGGTCTATACAATCAGCCTAGGAATCTTAATTGAAAGCCTCACTGGAATTCCTTTTTGGATCGCAAGCTCCATAGGTCTAATTTTTGTGTTTTTGTATGCTAGCTTTGGAGGATTTCGCGCCGTCGTATTTACAGATATGATCCAATTTGTAGCCATGTTCGTTGGTGTCGCCTGTGTGTTCTTTCTTTCTATCAGCCAGTTTGGTGGACTGGATTATTTAATGGCAAAACTTCCTTCCACGCACTTTGACCTAAGCTCAACTCATGGGCTGGGAGAAACTTTAGCATGGGGATTCATTGCCTTAAGTACTTTGGTTGATCCCAATTTTTACCAAAGAGTTTTTGCCGCAAAAACTCCCTCGGTGGCCAAGCGAGGCATTTTAATCTCAACTGTATTTTGGTTTATCTTTGATATTTTCACAACCTTTGGAGCCATGTACGCTCGAGCTGCCATTCCAGAAGCTGAACCAGCCAATGCCTATTTGGTCTATGCTCTACAGCTTTTACCGCTGGGACTAAAGGGTTTATTCATTGCAGGAATATTCGCATGTATCTTATCCACTTTAGATTCCTATGTTTTCACAGCTTCAAACACATTGCTCTATGACCTTTTACCGAAACAAGCTTACAAAAAAAAGTCTCTACATAAATGGGGACATCTTTTCGTTTGTTCTCTGGCCTACTTCCTTGCCTTTTCCTTTCAAGGAAATATTAAAGCCATTTGGAAAACCTTAGGAAGCCTAAGCGCTGCTTGTTTGCTCTTCCCAGTTCTATTTCAACTCTTTGCCAAACGAAAAATAAGTGATCTACAATTTGTCGTAGTTTCACTAAGTAGTGCTGTGTTGGTTAGTTTTTGGCGCAATATCGACAAACCCAACTTACTACAAAACATTGACGAGCTCTATCTGGGAATCCTAGTGTCTGCCCTTGGTTTTTTAATTTCCCTTTTGTGGAATTTGTCGCAGCAAGCAGACTATCAAGAACAAAAGTCTTAGTACTTTTGCTCTCACTTATAATTTTTTAGAACCATTAGTTACGGTTGGGACTCTCACGAATTAAAAATTCTGAGATAGCAAAAAATGCTCTTCGAATTTTCTTAGCGGTCGCTGTAAGACCATTGTCTTTCTTTTGCATATGATAGAGACCATCTTGGCTTTTTAAATAGCTCAAGTCTCCAACCAAACTCACTTGATCATCCACGTAACCAAAAGAACTCAAGGCAAAGCTATGTCCAGGACGAAGTAAACTTTTGGCCACAGAAACGTATTCCACTTCACTTAATGCTATATCATAGAGACTAGGAAAAATATTAGCATGAGAACCAAATTTAGACTGTAGATCCTCTTTCGGTAAATTTCCAAGCGAAGAATACAAATACAATGGAACTCCACGCCACTCGATTAAATTTTCTGCGCGAAAAGCAACGCTCTCATAAAAGCTGTGATCTCCAGAAGCAGCAACCACCAAAGGACGCTCTAGTTTTTTTGATTTAAGATTATCCATAAATCCACCTAAGCTATCCATGGCGTAGCGATAAGCGATAAGCCTTTGATTTAAGGTATCACTAATTTTTTGCAAGCGCTGTTTAAGCTTCTGTGGATAAGAAAACTTCACTGCTGGATAATTTTTAGGAACATCAAAGGGCGGATGGTTAGTAGTACTCAAAACGAAAAGCAGTTGTGGCTTGGAACTAGATCGTAAATGCATTTCAACATATTTCATAAGATCTTCATCAAACACACCCCAAGGATGTTTTTCTAGTTTTCCGCCTAAGCTCTCTTCAATACGAGTTTCCCCATGAAGTTCATCAAAACCTAAGTCTTTTAGATAAGGACTTAAATTACGCCAACCCAGGCCTCCACCGTAAATGTAGTGAGTCTCATAGCCAGCTTCCTTAAAAGGTCGAATGGAACTGGTAATATAATTCTTTCCTACAAAGCGCTCCGCTGGTGCAACCCCTGGTAATGCTGGAAGGTTTGTTAACCAATGCGTGACACTAGCATAGGTGCCATTTCCTGAAGGCATGAAGTTTAAATTTAAAACATCTTCCTGAAAGTGCTTACGCATTTTACCTTGGATCGGAAACTCCTCCGAATCCAACTGCATCCAAAAGGCTCCCATACTTTCCATGGCAAAAACCACAACATGAGGCCTTGGCCCACTGTGCTTCGGAGTAACAAAATGCAAACTCTGTTTCAAATCACTAAGCTCGGAAGTCTCCTTATTGTACAGATCTCTAAAAGCCTTTTGAATATTTCCCTCATAACCCATTTCTTTGATAATGTTGTAGTCATGCTTACGAATCTTTAAACCCAATTTAAACGCATCAGACAAAGCGAAAATGGGGCTAAAAGCAATTTGGTTCACAAAAAGATGTGGACTTATCTCGGTGTGAATTCGGTTAAGAGGATGCATATCAAAATTCAAACTTCCTCGAGCTCCTAAACCAACAATCAAAAAGGCCGCTAGATAACTTGAAGACCTAACAAAAACATTTCTTTTCTTAAAATTGAAAAAATTCTTTTTCTCAGCAAGACCCAAAAACTTATATATCAACCAAGTCATAAAGGAAAAACCGAGGAACTCCAAAAATAGAGGTTCATTTTTCCAAAGAGATTTTAAAAGAGCTGTGGTGTCATCCTCCCACAAGCCAAATACCAACAAGTTAAAATGATCCGTAAAGTAGTGATAAAAAGTGATATCCCAAATGAATAGAACACTAATCAAAACAAGAAAGGCGCACAAATAATAACGAGTAAACTTTAGAAAGCCAATCCACAGTTTTTCAGATCGAAACAAAAGAACCAAGAAGCTTAGCAATAAAATTGGTGCTGAAATATAATTGGCTACGGCAAAATCAAAACGAAACCCAAGAAATAAGGCTGAAGGTAAATAGGAGTAAAACTCTTTCGCAGTTCCTGGACTTCGAAAAATTTCAAACATCAAAAATCTTAAAAGACCTTGGCTAAGAGTCACAAAAACATAGGTAAATAAAATATAATTTATAAAGCTTTGCCAATGTTTAAAGTTTTCTTTTGCACTAATTTTCCATAAATCCATCACGCTAATCTAATCGCAATTTAACAAAACAGCAGTTAGTTAAACGCGGCGTCATCAGAGACTGGGACTATATTTTACGAGCCTTGAAATAGGCACAGTTTCCTACTTTGGTTTCAGATAGAATTTCAAGCTTTCTAGATTCCAGAAGCTGCCTAGCTTCCTCCACCATATAAGGGCGGTTTAGAATCCCAATGTTTTTCCCATAATTATTTACAGCCTTGCTGATACGATTTAAAAAGCCTGAACCTGGAGGAGTTAAAACATTTACATAGTATGAGCCACCAGGCTTTAAAACCCGAGTGGTTTCATCCAAAACTTTTTCGATCCCATCAATGGTATGAAAACCATTTGGTAAATTTACAGA
>MDSX01058710.1_pt1 | contig 30629 bp, 24 predicted proteins | sample 811141 | NCBI WGS metagenome assembly MDSX01 (sample SAMN05326642, study PRJNA326480) | marine metagenome | isolation source: seawater | place: Atlantic Ocean: South East | collected 2010
CGTAACGCCTACGAGCGTTGGTAATGGCACTGTGATACTCGTCGGTCCTGGAACTTTTAGGCTTAAATGCTGGTAAAATGGACACAAGCTGAAGTTTCTCACGTGGGTTTAAGTCTTTACTTCTATCGATTGCTCCGATTTGATCATTGACATTCGCGTCTTTTCCTTCATCAAACAAATAACCGTACAAAGAAACCTCACTTCCATCTATTGTGGTCAGTGGTTGTTTGCGCAACAAACTCTCCACACTTTTCGCCGTAGCTTGGTCATACGTTTTGGTGTTCATGTTTATATATTCAACTGCTTGTACTCTATACGGTCGTCCTAATGCATTACCATTCATCACCGATATTGTCCCTGCGTTATAATTGGCAGCGAATGGCAATTCTGAAGGTGAACCGCCCAGGGAACGAGGAGGTATACCACGAAAAAGTTTAGGAGGAGCCATAGGGTTTTATTTAAGAGTAATATACAAAATAAATATGGATGATCATCGCATCGTACGACGTGGGTCGTAAGAACCTTGCGTGCTGTGTGTACGACAACACGGCGCGCCGAATTCTGTTCTGGCACATCTTCAACCTGGGGGACCGATGCAGGGGCACGGGGGTCCACCGCGAGATGTACCGGCAGTTCGACAACGCGTGGGGGGTGTTGGGAGGTGCGGACCTGGTGTTGGTGGAGCGTCAGCCGCGCACCAACCCCCAGATGCGGGTGATCGAGGCGATCGTGGAGGCGTACTTCGTGTTGAGGGGCAAGCGATGCGTGGACTACAGCAGTCGCCACAAGCTGGCCGGGGTGCTGGACAGCAGCGTGAACACGTACACGGCCCGCAAGAGGGCGTCGGTGCAGGCGACGCGGAACTTCTTGGAGGAGAACGCGTCGGCGGCGGACGACACGATTCGCGAGGTGTGGCGAGCGAGCAAGAAGAAGGACGACTTGGGTGACGCGTTCCTACAGGCGTTTTCGTACCGGAGCGGCGAGCCGGTGGTGGACGACCCGGGGGGGTTCGTGACGGCGGAGCTGGAGAGGTGGATCCCACGTCGTGAGCCTAAGGACAAGCGAAACAGCATTCGCAAGCTGTACACTCGGTGTCAGGTGAAGTGGTTCTTCACGGAGTGGTTCGGCACCAGCCCTGACCCTGAGGAGGACGGGCTGTGCGCACGCTTCGTGGATGCCTTGGGGAAGAACCCTAGGGTCAGGCGTACGGTGGAGGCTCTGTGGCCGAGTGTGGAGTCGTGCGTGGGGCAGATGTGCAAGAGCCGTCGTTGATCAATGTAAAACTTTGCAAATACATTATTATTTCACAGATGTTGGAACCATTTGTTCACGTTTGAGGTAAAATCAGCCATGCATCTGGTACAACCCAGCAGGTGTAAAAGTGGCTTGACAATTCTGTTTGCGAATTCTATCGTGTCTGATGCCATGAACCTAGGTGTAGGCAGTATCTGCCCATGTTGCTCGACGTGTATCCTGTACACCCAGTACAGGTGTATCTCGAAAGGCCGTAAAAAGTGAGACAGATCGGCCACCTTCAGAACGAGGATCATGAAGGCGATGTTGCAACTATGCTGATTTACCATCCTGAAGTACTTGTCGTGCAGGGCGAGGTCGGTAGACAAGATAAGGTCGGTGAACTTGTCAACCACATCGCACAAGCTCATTTTCACAAATAGATCTGCGTGATACCGCTTCAAAAAGTTGACACAGACGTCTACTGAAAACGATTCGTTGTGACTTCGTGATGTGTCTATGGAACCCAGGTCGGAGAAGCTTGATGATGACAGGATGGAGGCTGATCTTTGGCGCGTGAAGCTTTCGTTCGGCTTGCCCTCGTGGCCGTAATCGTGACACAAGGCGGCAACCATCAGAATCATGCGTTCGTCCGAAGAGAGACGCGCACCAAGGCGTTTGATCAAGATGGTGGTGTACTCGAAAACCTCATAGGTGTGATGATGGTTGTGGTAAGGCAACTCAGTCGGGCACAACTTGTCAAACACTTCCTTGACGAATCTTCGTGGCACACGTCTACCCGCAGTGCTGCGCATCAACACAACTACGCGTGTAACCAGGGTCGCCTTGTTACACGCTAAGTGAAGCATGTTTTTGTGTAAGAGATACAAAAAACACCGACATTTATCGATCTTAATTGGGAACCCCACAACCATCGATCTGGAATCTCGATCGGGTGGCTACCCAAGCGTTTTGTTTTCCTTGTGGCCGTGGCCGGGTACTCGGGGGCATACTCCGTTAGGGGTGTTCAGAAGATCTAGGTAGATGGACGAGAACGACAGACTTCACGAGATATTATTCGCTTTAACCAATTGACGCGTCCACCGAGTTGTACAAAGCTGAGGAGTTTGTCGTCGTAGCAAGGGTGGCAGACCCTAATGTGGCAGTGTGGCATGAAGTAGACCACCGACTTTCCGAGCGGGGGTCGCTGGTGACAATTTCTGCACAGACTCATTTTTTTTATAACAACACAATATATAACAATGTCTCAACGAATGAGAAAACTTTGGGAAGAAGCACAAAAAAAAGCACAACAAAGTTTGGATTTGGATAGCGAGGAAACTTGGATGTTAAGCCACTTCGAACCCCGTAGAATCAAGTGCAATAAACCTGCAACCCCGCTTAGTCACAAACAGGTCCCAGTGGGTTGCATCAAGGTACTACCCCCCTCTAACAACGGCAGCGGCGCCAATAGGCAAAAAGCATCGAGGGCAACCCGAAAGAACTTTGGTCAGGGTGGCAACGGAACATACAACATTAGAAAAATGGCGAAAAGAGAGGCGGAAACGAAAAAAAGAGAGGCAGCAATGAAAGAGATAACACAGGTACTCAAGGAACTAACCAGGCGTATTGACACAAAACACAGGCATTCATGTTCATGTTAGACACACCGAATCGCAGTACTCCCCGTTGCAGGTGTCGCAGTAGGTTTGTTTACACGACGCGACTTTGTTTTTGCGTTTGTCCTCACCCCGGAGGCCGACAAGGCCATTCGGGGAGCTCAGCCAGCGGCTGTTCATGCGACTCATGTTGTTGTAGAAGCAGTTGTGTATTTTATGGCCTCTGGAGTTGAAGTAGTATGTAAAAAAGTCGTCATCCACCATGAAGCACCCACTCCTCAAGCGGTTCCACTCGTGCACCATGTTGGCCGATATGTCCCGAAAGAGCCGCCTGTCTATACCGAAGCCCGTGTACCCGTAGATGTGATCACGACGCGTGTTCCATGCTCGGTTGTTCGGACCGGGTTGCACGACACACGTGACGATGCCCGCGCGGAACTGGGTGATCAGCCTCTCCGCCCACTCTGGATGTTTGTAGGTATCGTCATCAACAACGAGAATCACGTCGAAATCATTTCGGTCAAACTTGTGTATGCCAAGAAGTTTGGTGGCGGGACCGTAGTCTTGCCCTATCCTGTTGATAAAGACCCCGTCCGGTATGTCGTCAAACGTGGCACTTTGGTCAAAGCGTTCGTATTTCTCGGGAATGTTGACAACAATGTATTTGGGGGGTACAGTCTGTTTACGCATACTGTCGACAAGGTCGTGGATGTTGTTTGTCCTGGAGGGAATCATGGTCAGCGAGACGATGTACGTGGGTAGGCGCCGTTTACGCTGACTACAGAGGAATATTATAAACAGTGCACAGAAGAGTATGACTTTCATTGACTATAATATTGAACATATAAAAAACCCACCCCCGTGTGTGAGCAAAACGGCCATATACACGGCGTGACTGTGGGATGGGAAATGTTGTCCGTGAGCGGTTATCGTGTGCCCAAGAAACACCTCCAGCAGGGGGAGTTACGATCCCTTTGCAGGAGCTTGACGCTCAAGCCGTTCAGTGCGGTCGACATCGGGTGGATCAAACCGGTGAGCTTTTACCACGAGACGAGGGATGACATCTACGTACCTCGACACTTCGGCGAGAAGAGGTGGGGCACCGCGGCGTGGGGGGACGCGGACAGTGTGCAACGGACCCAACTGGGTGCGTTTTGTGGAAATCTGAGAACGCTACCCGAATTCTCACAGCAGGAGGCGTGCGACATCTCGCTGGGGGTGTTGCGCAAGACAGGTGGATGCATACTGTCGCTGTACACAGGTGGGGGCAAGACCACGTGCGCGCTGTGGATCGCCCATCAGCTTGGGCTGAAGACCGCCGTGGTGGTTCACAAGGACCCGTTGATGGCGCAGTGGGAAGAGCGCATCCATCAGTTCCTGCCGGAGGCACGAGTGGGGGTCTTGCGTGGCGACTCCACCTGCGTGCATGACAGCGACGACTTCACATTGTGCATGATACAGAGCCTTCTCTCCCCAACAAGGTCGCACGAGGGCCTGGAGAAGTTCGGCTTGGTGATCCTGGACGAGGTGCACCACGTCGCGGCTCGTATGTTCTCCCGGGTATTCACCAAGCTGACGCGGCCGTACATGTTGGGCCTATCCGCCACGGTGGAGAGGAAGGATCGGCTGCACGCGACTCTGGGATGGTTCGTGGGCCCGGTGTCGTTCGCGGCGAAACTGTCCGAATCCGAGGGCGTGATGGTGAGGGTGGAGATGCACACCACCTCCATCCAGGTCACGTTAAACAAGCGGGACCAGGTGAATTTCTCCCAGCTGATCACCGACTTGACGATGGAGTCGTCTCGCAACGAAATGGTGGTACGCGTCGTGTCACAGCTGGCAGACCGTTCAGTGTTGGTACTGAGCGATCGGAGGGCCCATTGCCAGCTGCTACACGGCATGTGCAACGTCGGGGACGAGAGTGTGTTGCTATTGGCCGGCAGCGCCGTACCCTCGAAAAGATATCGGCTCTACTTTGGCACGTACGCCCTGATGGCGGAGGGTGTGGACATACCCCACCTCGACACCCTTGTGATGGCGACACCGAGGGCAGACGTGCGCCAGTCCGTGGGGCGGATACTGCGGGCACCGGGTCCGAAGGTCGTGGTCGACATAGTGGACAAGTTGGGTCCTCTGTTCGCACAGTTTCGGAAGCGGCGTCTGTATTACAAGTCGTCTGGATTCAGGGTGGGGAGCCCACCGGTGGTGGGGGATCAAGCCGAACAAACGGTCACCTTTGTATGAACTCCAAAGAGCGCAGAAAGGACTGGTGGTCGGACACCGATCCCGATTTGATGGTGGGTGGTGGCTTTATTCTGTTCGCCAGTTTGTTTATCATAAACATGGTTCTGCAGAATGCGTAGGTATTAATGATACAGACAGCCTTGTAAAACATGTCCTCAGTACCACGTGTATATTTTATTATTTTGTGATATTAACACAACATGGCGAACACAACGTCCATTATGGTGTTGCTCATCCTGATAGCGGCGTCGGTGTACATGTTCTTTTACAACGAAAACGACGATAAGGAAAGCGGTAATGATGCCCCAAATGGGGATCAGGACACCGACTGCAAGATGAAAGACGCATGGGACGTGTCCAACTGTGTCGGGAGTGACATGGTGTACCAAACCCCCCGTGTCGCAGCCAAGTCCGGCGATGGAAAGTCGTGTGCCCAGGTCGCTACGGAGCTAGGCGTTTCGTACACGATCATGGACGACTTCATGAAGGTGGTTCCGGACCACCCGGACTGTGCGAATAGAGACTGTGCGTACGACGCGGCCGCCATCAAGTGGGAGACCACTTGCTCGAACTACGAAAACTTATCAAGAGGGCTGTTATGCGACCCCAAAGCGTCCACCTCCGCAGTTGAGTCGGTCCAACACTCCAACAAGCTGTTTCCAGTGGTGACACCAACAGGTACCGGAAAAACCTGTGAGCAGGCTGCTTCGGAGATCCTCGATGGCGACCCATCATTGTCGTTCAAGCGGATGAACACCGCTCCGTACGACGACAGTGTTATATTTGTCCGCAATTGTGAGTACTCCAACCCCTGTGCGTCGGATAGCGCAGACGTGAACACCTGCCTGAACGCACGGTATTCGGAATGGAACATGGACGCCTTTGTTAGCGGGTCGTCGACCGTCAACCGGGACAACAACCCTGGGTATGCCACGGACGGGTTCAAATGCGAACGGTTGTCCGAAGCATGGGGAGGGTGGGATGCGGGCAGCTGCGTGCTCAAGAAAATGGACACCGGGGACATGCGGGAGTCCTGTTCGTCCACTTGGGGCTACATAGTCCCCAAAGAAGAGCTGGCGGACGAGTGCTCCCCTGGGGCGTGCAACGGGCAGGACTTTGACGGTTTCGACTGCAACATGTGGACGCCCAACTTGGACATCCATTGGGACGGCACGCCCACCTGCGAGTGCACCCAGAATCTGGACAATCCGCTTGGGGTACTGACACAGACCTTTAACACTCAGGGGTCTAACTGTAACATTCACGCGCTCTCACACCATGTGAAGCCCCTCGGTGAGTATCACACATCCATCTCACAGTCCTCCAAGGGCGGGGGCAGACATGACATGCGGGTGGTGGGGTCCGACATGTGTGAGTGCTCGCTGGACGATGTGTACAAACACCTGTTGGGGGTGTCGCACGGTCCCAACGACGGTCCACTGTTCTCCCACCTGTTGAAACAGCGCGCGTACAGTACGGACACCACCAGTATGGTGGAGGGCAGGCTCCAGGCGAGCACCCACAGTTATGTCCCTCTGTATGCGGACATGGACACGTACGATGGCAATGCCGCCATCGGCGACACGGTTGAGTTGGCGAACAGACCGGACATAGTGATGATCCGCTCAAGGTCGTGCTCAGACAGTGACGTGATTCTGAAAGGTCTGCAGGTCACGACAGAGCGTGAACAGGACGGTATACACGGAGACGTTTGGATACTGGTCCCACGATACGATGGTCACATGCTGGTCAGTTACCACCATGGTACATGCCTGAGCTCAGATTTCGCGTTGGTAGACTGCAAGCACACCGAGGATCTCACTGACGCGCAGAAGGAGGCTCAAATCTGGTATCTGGACGGATCGACCGGAGGGCTGTATGTCAAAGCCGGGGTTCCACCCGGATTCCCGGTGCAACCGTCCTTCGAATCCGGGGATTACAGCCTGCTCGGGTGGCAGGAAGGCTCCGGCGAGCTCACGTTCCGCCCGCGAGACCTGAGGTGTGATCGGGAGGGGGAAGGTGGTACGTTCTACGTCGACGTTGTGAACAAGAGGTACCTTGGGAGAACCAACCTGCAAAACCTCAGCAGCGTCGTTGGGTACTGGTCCGAATCCTCTCGGCATCGCGAAACCAAAGCGGACACCCACATGAGCTTTACGAAGGACGATTGTCTGTTTGGAGCTCCGGGACAGAGAGGGAGACACAACGCATACACCGGCGGCTACACGCATCTTTTCCCACACGGTTGCATAACGGACGCGGACGGACAGCTGCTGTACTTCAACGAGGCACATACCACGAACAGTGACGGGGAGATACTGACGTGCAAAGAGTTCCACAACACCCAGGAACTGACACATCTGATTTCGGACCCCGTCCACAACGAGTACAAAATACACTCGTGCCGTGGAGGCGATCCGGAAGCAAACGAACTTGGCTTCGTGGCACCATCCGGGACTGTCAGCGACACTTGTGGAGACGTTTGCAACCCGAACGACGGCTTCGGCGTGTTTCTTACCCAAGAGGAGTGCCAAGCACACCCCCACTTCAAAGGGGCCATCAGCACCACCGCCCTTTCGTCGGGGTGTGTGGACCAATCCAACGGTGCAAAGATGGACATCCGATGGAACACCGATACCCATTCGGAATACACATGCACAGACGGTGCGGATTGTCAGGATTACGCACTCAGCTATACCACAAAGTCTGTACCGTCGTACGGTTACAGCCACTCGAAATCCAAACCCCAAGTGGGTTCGTTGTGCAAGTACTTCAAATGCCGCGAGGGCGAAGAGTGCCCCACCACGTGCTCGTATAAGCTCACTGACCCAGGGGAAGTGTGCGCGCCACATCAGGCCATAGACACCGTCGCGGAGTGTGGGGAGGCGAGGCTGGAGTGGACAAGGATGAACAAAGCGTGGGACAACACTGACGCGTGGTACACGACCCCGGAGGACGTGAATCACGATAGCTATTTTCCCGCAACCCTTGGTTTTTATGGCCTGAACAGTGAATTCAACACGGACGGACTGGTCCATAACACGTGGGATGGTGGGTCCAACACGGAAAACAACGCGGACCAAAAGGAGCACCCGTACGGCTGTAACATGCTCCACAACAATCTGACGTATACGTGGAACGAGCTGTCGGGGCCGACGGTGTCCTGTGCATACGAATGTGGGGATTACGCACCTACCGGGGATACTTGGCCCAGTGAAGTTTGCTCCCCACCGTTGCCCACTTCGGCAGACCCGAGTGCGTGTGGCGCGTGTGTACAGCACAACTGTGAGGCCAACCAATGGTGCTCTAGGCAATGTACAAGCCTCGATCCTACCATCAGCAACTCCGCATCTGTAAGAATCCAAAGCCCACAGACCTTTTTCAACAGGTACAGCAAGTTCAAACGTTCGGTAGGTGGGAACCGCCAACTGTGCAGAAGGGTCCCACGCGGGACGGAGGAGCCCCAGCCACACGTCGTGTCCAAACGTTTCAGGATAGTGAAGAGGGCGAAGGATAGTGAAGGAATAGAGAGGGAATACTGCCTCAAGCACACGGAACCATCGGGCGGATTCGGTACGATGATCGAGGTCGCCGAGGAACAAGGTATTCCGTATCATATTCCAATTAGATGGGGAGATTGTCTACTCGACGGAGTGGACGGCAAGAAACACCACGACTACGCCACCGAGTGGACGGCAAGAAACGCTCACGGGCATGCACCACATCACATAGAGCCTGAGTTTGCCGACACGGGGGTAACACGATATATCGACCAACAGGATGGCGAGTGGATGCGTATTACTCCAGGAAGCAATCTCAACTATTGTATGGATTGGGATGGGTCCGACTTGGAAGTACGACCGTGTGACCGCCAGAACATTAACCAGTTCTTCCACTTTACTCGGCCGGAATCGCTGAAGACAAACATAATACCAGCCGGGAGTGACGGCTGCACACCCCTCGTCCAAAACGGAAGTGAAGAGTACAAATGGTGGACCAAAGGTGCACACTACAACGACACGGATAACTGCCCCGCCCTGAACCTTACGTGGGTCGACCCCAAAAATGTATATACAGCACCGTCCGGGACCGCATACGTTAACGCCGAGAACATCGTGGACAACTATGTGGAGGATACCACGTACGAAGTTGGCATGAGAGTGCTAAACTTCGACACACACACCGATGTGGAGGTCCAGAGGGTGGGGGTGGATTGCGGGACAGCAAACGAATACACGTACCCCCCAGGTTTCGAGGAGTGGGCCGGGACCCCCGAGGGACTAGAGTGGCTCAGTTTGAATGGGACCAGAATGGGACTAGAGAGTCCACTGCTTCCCATCGAGCAGCACAGGCTTAACAGACAATGCCCATGGTACCTTAGGCTCAACCAACTCGCGGCTGACGAAAACCCGATCATGTGGATGATGACTACTCCCCATCCTGAGACTCCCCTTCGTCCTGCGTACGAAGGGGGGTGGGACCCGAGTGCGGACGGACCTCTGGCCTGTCCGGGGTCGAAGGTGTGCCGGTGATACAATACACGCATACACGGGGACCACAGGCACAGTGCCCACATGGAGCTGCACTACAACTCCCTCTGGGGGTGCAAGGGGTCGGCTATAGTTTCCCCCCCTCAACCATGTTCCCTGGACAGGAACAACATCCACCATCTGACATCACGTCCCTACATGGTCAGCCTAAAGACGGACGGTGTGCGCAAAGTGCTCTTTGCCCACCACGACCAACGCTTGTATTGGGTGGACCGGAAGGGGGCGTTTGAACCGGCTCCGGGGACCGCGGTGCCCAACATATTCGTGGGGACGGTGTTGGACGGCGAGCTCGTGGAGCGCGAGGGCGAGCTCACGTTCTTGGTGTTCGACTGCGTTGCCATCACGGGTACACAGGTTCACAACAAACCGTTGATCAGGCGGCTCGTTCACGCAACTACCGCTTGCAAACTTATCAAACTGGAGGACGTTGGGATGGAGGTCAAGACAACCGTCTGTGCCACCCACCTGAACCGCCTTTTGAGGACGCCGCGGTCTCACAAGAGCGACGGTCTGGTATTCACGCCACTGAACGCCCCCGTGGAGCACAGAGGCACTGCCAAAACCACCCTGAAATGGAAACAAACACACACGGTGGATCTGTGGTTGTGTCCATCGAACCAGCACCTGGTGTTTGACCTGCTCACGGAGGAGAGATGTGTCACAAATCGGATCACGTTCGATGAGGAGGATCCGCTAGGAGTCTTGACAAACCCACGCCTGGTGGAGTGCCAGTGGAATGGGAGAAACTTCGTCCCGATCTATGAGAACGGGTTGATGAAGGTTAGGCACGACAAACCCAGGGCCAACACGAAGTACGTTGTCGATCGTACAGTTCAGGCCATCGTCGACAAAGTCACCGTCGACGAGCTCGTAGAGATGCGTTACAAAAGATGCTAAGATTTTAAGACACCTTCTTAAAGAAAATGGGTGTACAGAATAGCAAAGAATTAACGAACGTTGAGGTTGATCATTTATGCGTGTTGGACAACGCCCCTTCCTCCAAAGTCATCTCGCTTCAAAAAACGGACACACCTGCTACCAACGCGTGCCCGCCGTTCCACACCCGCACATTGAGGAGCCCAACTATGGCACCATGTTACGTAATGAGAGACATCGTTTGCAGCTCCGTCGGGCTGAAAGTCAACGTTCACCGACTTTACAACTGCATATCCGACACGTTGGGCTCCACCGGTCGGGTCAGCATGTGGGACTGTGTACGCGCCATGCAAACACACGGGGATGCCGTTCTGGAAGTTAACAACAAACGACAGTTCAAGAAGATCATCAACCATTACCGATTCGTAAGACCCGACAACGTGAACACCGCGAAGACGTTGGTCACAGATGGCCGCCTCGTTGCAGGGGTGTGGTCCACCAAGAGGGTTCCGGTGACGATATATGGACACACCGAAGAGGGTCTTTTGGTGAAGATGTATGGAACAGGGAAGGATTCGTCACTGGTCAAGGAGGATGTTGTGACCAACCCAGACGACATCTGCTGCATGTGGGCATTGGTCAAGAAAAGATCCCCTGTGACGAAATGTTTGCTTTGATTTACTGGTGCCAATACCCCCCTAACTCAACACCCAGTCTCATTAATTCCCTTATTCCTGCTGGAGTAGTCGCATCCGAATTTTCCACTGTGGTTGCTACAGCACCGATCACTGCTGCAGGAACTGCCCCGCCGATAGATGTCGCCTGTTGCTGAAAAAATATAGCATACCCCAATAACAGCGTCAACGATAAGGCCGGTCCCGCGGTGGTGACACCACGACCGACTGCTTGGAGACCTGGTGGAACTTGTAGCATGTTGTGGTCAAACTGTGTCTTGTAACAATACTTATTATTACTTATTACTTCTTGTATGTTAGATGAGCTCAATTGCCCTGTTGCAACCATTTGAAACAGTACAAAGAATGTCACACTCAACGTTACAAGCACTACCACAAGGTGTTTCTGAAGATTCGAGGGTTTCGCAGGCGCAGGTCCGCCCTTCTCCCATTCTTGAAAATAGAGGCTTAATGCCTTATTTTTTGCTGCCTTAATTACGGCGTTGTTCCCTTCTGTTCTGTGAAGTATTTGTGTATTTAAATCGGTCAGTTTACCAAGTTTCTTCTGTACGTTATTTATTATTCTATTAAATTTGCTCCGGTAGGGGTGTCTGCGTTCGGTATGGTATCTATTCGCGTGTTTTTTTGCGTGTTTTTGTGCGAGTCCGCACGATTTGTGCAATGACTGCACTCCCTTCTCAATGCTCGTTCTTGTTTGTTTGTTCCTCTTGGCCTCAACTTGTTTAACATGACGACTCTGAATCCTCTGTACTTTATTTTTGAAATTTTCCACACTTGTCTGTCTTGTAATGCTCTCTAGTAAAGCAAGTGAAAGTTCATCTTGTAACTTCCTCTGGTTTTCTCTTGAAAATGTAAATGATTTATTGGTTATTATTGGTGCAATCAGGTCATGTTTTTCCCTGATGATTCTTTCCTCGTTGTTGTTCATGTTGGTTGTATAAACATATCTGATATTTTTTTTACCGGGGGCATTTGTTATCAACGACCCATTGCATCACGTGGGCATATCCGCTCTCTGTGGCCGCTATGTAGGTCCACTTGTCCCAGGGGCATCCACTCGTACGGGCCCACTCGAGGGTGTTCAGATGTCCGTTCTCAGCGGCCAACATGCACGTCCATTCATCCCAAGGGCATCCGTGTATACGAGCCCACTGGAGTACCTTTAGATGTCCGTTGCCCGCTGCGTTCGCACATGTCCATCTGTCCCATGGGAGTCTGTTTTCATGAGCCCACTGTACGACCGGTAGATGGCCGTTTCCCGCCGCCGTGGAACACGTCAACTCACTGCAGGGGTAGCCATGTGCGTGCAGCCATCGAATAACCTCTAGGTGCCCGTGTGCGGCTGCGGACCTGCACACGTCTTGGTCGAACGGGCAACCGTGTGCGTGCAGCCACTGAACCGCCTCCAGGTGCCCATGCGCGGCTGTAGTCTGTAACGTGAAATGGTTCCACCCACAGCCGTGGCTCCTTGCCCATCGAAGCACTGCCAGGTGTCCACTTTGGCCAGCCTTGTGACAAGTCCAGTGGTCCCATTCACAGCCGTTCTCCCGCGCCCATCTCAGCACATCCAGATGGCCGCCGTACGCGGCCATGGCACACGTCCACGCATTCCACGGAAGCCCCTGTTGCCGCCCCCATTGCAGCATCTGCAGGTTACCAGTCGACGCGGACGTGGTGCAGAGGTGGTGTGCCACGTGCTCGTTGTGCACCGCGTCCCCAAACACGGCCTGAAAGTACTGCAGTCCGTGGCTCACGGCTTGACGCAGGGAGACGTTCCGGGGGAGCGGTAGCTCCTTCCGCGCCATCTTGCACACCAGTCGGACGCACTCGACGTCGGCCTGGTGTACCCATTCCCTATTGTTTCTGAGGAATATGTCAAACGCCGTCATTTGGAAACAAAAACGTACTCAGTCACGAACCTATCCGGGACACCTTGGTGGGATTTGAACTTGGGGTATTTGACAGCGTGTACTGTTACCTCTCCATGTTTCCCAAGAATGTTGACAATACTTGCTTTGGACAGAATGCCATCGCTGCTATAGCTCATAACAAAGACTTTGGTGTTTCGCCTAAGCCTTTCGACCAACTGTTCCAGTGCGGCCCGTGCCTGGGATTTATACGAGAATTTGGATTTGAACGTGATCTGGGGCAATCCCGAGATTCCCCTAAGATTGTCAAATCTGTACCTGGCAATGGTATCCATTACGTGATAGTTGTTCGAGTATTGCCTCGAGTTGTAGGGGGGGTCGAGATAGACGACGTCTGTTTTTGCGCGCATGTCCGATGCATTTTTGTTGTAGACTAGTGCCGATTTCGTGACCACGTTCGCAGGGTCGATGGGCTGCAGGGTCAGGACACGTTCGGCTCTCTTCTTGAAGGATTTCAAATAGGCGCCGTAGACCGCCGTAACGTTGCTGACACTGTCACATGCCGCCAACAATGCTGCCAACACGTACACGTAGTCTTTCTTTGGAATGGTGGATTTGTCCTGTTCGATTCGAGATCGTATGGCATCGATCTTCGTTGCGTTCTGTTTGGTAAAGTACATCCGTTTTGGCGGTGCAAAGTGTTTGGTCACATATCCATGGATGGGAGGGGTGTTGTTGTAGATCTGGACGCGCTTGTTTATCCGCCGTATGTCAACATCTGAGTAGTGTGTCAATTTGGCTCTTGTTAGGATGTATGCGTAGTACATCACATCGTTCGCCACAACATCGCAGTTGTATCGTTTGGACACGTGGTGGGACACCACACCGGTACCACTGAACAGGTCTCCAAAGACTGTATCCTCGCTTATTAGTTTGTCAAAGACTTTGGACAGGTGTGGCCACATTTTCTTTTTTGATCCAATATAGTCCACATGTAACATTACTATATACATCATTCACAAAAAGGTAAAGGCATTGTCCATTCCTCTTCGTCGGTTGCAATGTCCTCATGCACTACCAATTCCATCACGCGTCTCCATACGTAAATCTCGTAGAAGTCTAAAGGGCGATCCCTAAAAGGTGGCCACCATGCCACCGCTTTGGACGAGCTCACGAACATACTCCGTACAGTCCTGGACGCGTTGGTCTTTGAGGTCTTGAATCTCCGAATCGATAATTTCCCGGTTGGCCGCGTTCACCGCTTGCTTCCACTTGAACAGAACCTGTTTCCCCTTGGTTAGCCAAGCCCGTTGAGCGCTGCTTATCCGACCCCTGGCCAACAGTCGGTTTACTTGTTTTTTGACCGTTTTGATTCTTCTCAGATCGTGAAGAAAGTAATGTTTCTCATATATCTGTATGGTATCTCGGGCGTTATAGAGAGCGGCTATAAACCGACTGTCGATATGCCTGAAATGAGTCTTCAGGAAACGGTGCCCCAGTAGTTTTTTGTAACCAGACAGAACACCAAGATCCTCCAATATGCGTGAGACCTCAGCCTTGGTCATTCCAAACTGACCAATCGCGGTGGAAAAGATATCCATATTGTGATTGTGACCCACCGCCTGACTTGCCACATATATATATATAGGTACCGTACGGTTCAAGATAAGATCCCGCGTTTTACGTGTTTTTTTTCATAGTGATACCTATGCCTCGCCTTTGTTACTCTGCAGGTTCTGTGGTGATCTTTTTGTTGTTTGTTATCCTTATCATTGCTGTTATGGCCCGTCGACCAGTCATACAGCGGCCCATCGTTCGCATCCATCAACCCGCGGTGCAGCAGGCCGTCATCCAGCGGCCCGTCGCCCAGCGGCCCGTCGCCCAACGGCCCATCGTCCAGCCCTTCACCCGTGTTGGACATCTCGTCTGCAACAAGACCAACACCTTCAAGGCGTTGTACGGACGCCCGATGGACCAGAGAGGTGACAAGTGGCACTATTACACCTCTGAACAGATCGACTCCAACTTGAACGAGATCGTGCGGTTGCCAATCATTGTCAAAAATAGGGAATGTATGCACGATTGGGGGTGCGACGAGCTGTACGACAATGACGAGGTTAATGTCCAAAATTATGTAAACACATTTACAGTTAAGTTGTACAGACGCTAACCCTTCGGTTTCGACGCAAACATGTCGTGCACATCGCTAGCCGTTATGACACAGTCTTTTCCCTCCGCTTTGGCACGATCTTGAAGCTCCGCCAAGCGGTTCATCACAATGTCCGCGAATTCACGGTATCCAGCTTCCAGACGTTGTTGGGTGTGGATGGGGAGGCTGGCAAAGGCCTCCATCCCATATTGCTCCACACTCTCGCCATCAAATTCACTCTCTTCACTGTCCAATTGCTCTTGGGCCTCCAGAATGTCGACCGCGGTGTACTCCTCCTGCTCTTCATCTGGGGTGGATGGGTGGTAATCCGCGCCCCAGGGCAGCACTGCTCCGGAAGGTGGAGCCATTTTGATGGAAATAGGCAGCTGCTTCCTGCTTTATAGGGACTATCACCAACACGTGGCCAATTTGAGGACCGCCACGTGTTTGTTTGTGGGTGGGGGTTTAAAACCCCTTCTGCTCAGCAATTCATCCGCAGACAATATGCCGGTACACGCCTGTGTGGGGTGTGTGTTGCTCAATCTGGAAGATACCATGGGGCATAATTTTATCAGTGTCACGTTTATGCCTGTTCAGCAAGTGTTCCTGTGCTCCACTCGTTGTGAGGAGTGTTACTACGGCAGCTTGCTGAAAACGCCCAAAACGTCTAAACGGATGCCGATGGAACTGGAAAGAGTGCTCCCCTTTCCTTTCTCACCAACCTCCGAGATTGGGACCCACAAGTGGTTTCCCATCATGTTGGACATAGCAGAAGTCGGTACCCAGGAGAATCCGATTGATCTTTCACGTTGAAACATTAAATTAAAATTTTACGTATATGTGTGTTCAGCGGAATTGTCGGATCACCAAAAACTGGCCACTCGTAACAAAGGCATGAAAACCGGCGTGAGCGTACACCCACAAACGATCTGTACGTCTATTCCTAAGATGTTTGGATAACCAAAACGACGCTACAATAGCGAACCAACATGGCCATGCCAAGCACGACTTCACCTGCACAATCCCATGAACCGTGTATATCACAAAGCTCACTTTCGAGACGACCCCGTCGACTTTGTGCCTGAAACATCCAGGGCGCTCTTTCGCCCAATATCCAACGCTGGCTGCATAAGTGACGAGAGACGTTGCCGACAACACGTATTTTTTTTTAAGGAGACCGTACACTGCTGCACATGCAAACCCCGTAGAGGTCAGGCATAACAGCATTTAATGTTATTCAGTGTTATTTGCATCTCAACTTCAACGTGATCTTAGACACGTGGCGGATAAGATGCGTTTACAGACCCGCCCATAACCGCGCCGGACATTTGTGGTCAGGGGTATATATACCGGGCCCCGTTCATTGCGCAACAACACGCCATCAAGTCATTCAGGTGGCTTCATGGTCTGTTGTTTTTTTGACTTATATAGTATGACGAAGGGCGACTGTGTCAAGTGTTTCCAAACGACCAAACACAACAGGAGGCACTGCGAGGAATGTTTGGAAGATATGCGATACAAGAGGCGTGTAAAATCGATCCGGGAGAGGTGTCACCCCGATAACAGGTGGATGTTCCCCGAGGTGTTCGAGGAACCTGAAAATAATACCCACGTATCGGGGATCCCCGTCACGAGGGTACATATACCCGCCTCGCCCCGCCCAACCTCAAACAAGCACCAGAATGGAACACCAAATTCTTCTGAACGCGTCGAACCTTCTCTTTCTCTTTCACGCTAAAGACAAAGGTTTTGTGCATCATCATTATTGGCGGAGATGCGACGTGTGTGCCAAGTGGTTGCTGGTGGCTGTGTTGACAAATACATGCTATCTCCCACTTTTACGTAGCGGCGTGTGTTCCAAGAATTATCACAACTTCCTGATCCGCCAACTTGTCCTCTTTACACGTGGGGTAGAGAAATGGATGAAGTTCAACAAGGATCATCCGAATATAGCCGTGCCGTTGCCTTGTTTTCTGCACGAAGCCTACACATCCGGTAAACGTTTTTGTTGATCCAAGCCCAGGGACCAAGTTGGGCGGCATTCGTTGGGGTGACTGATTTAGATTGTGGCGTTGTTGGAATGATCGTGGACTCCTGGGTGTTGTTGTCTCAGAAGCACCGAGCAGTGGTTGTGAAGCGCTACTTCGAGAAGTACATCCAAGTGACCGGAATGCTCACGGGTTTTCAATCATTTGTGATGACTATGGACACCATCGAGAAGACGGATTACTTGCCCATGTTTCTGATGGCTATAAGTTTTTTGGGCAATATGTCAATTTGTTTCGTGTCCATAGTCACGTGCAACGTGTTGTCGGGGGGGTACTACACACCATGCTTTGATAGGATGTCGGTGGTGTGCATGTACGCGTTGGCAGTTACGAATGCGTTTTACTTTGTGAGTATCATGTGGTCGTCACACATAACGTTTATAGAATCGAACTTGGCTACCGACAACGTGTATATGTACATGCAGTTCCTTTATTACTTTGTGGCAGCATCATTAGCATTGTTTACGTGTATGTATTTGGTGAAGCACGAACGGGACGCGCGGTACATCCAGCTCCCGCACCCCACTTATAGCTTGGATGTTCGCAAAGCATTGATAGATATTGATTAATTTGCTACATAGTACGAATAAACCCTTTTGCAAACTACTGTCAGTATTCCTTTCTTGACACCAGTTGAGCATGCTGAGTAGATAGTGTTCTTGACGGTCTTTCCTCCATACTTTCCCCGTGTAATCCAGCTCTTGTTGAACGACTTTGTGATGGAGTAAATTTCATTGACCGACAGAGCGCCGTAGATGGATACGAGGTACACTATTGTGTGAAGCCAAGATTTAAACGTGGTGAAATGTTCCTCTTTGATGGCTGCATTGGACAAGACATGAAGATTTCTTGTAGACATTAGTTCTTTCTGACCAGAGTGTCAAGGCTTTCCATCTTTTATACTCCTAAAAGAGATGTACACGTGTCATTTAATTGACGAGCTCACGGGGTACACTGGTCATACCGTATCCATCCAACACCTTCACGACCACACATGGTTTGTCATAGTCGTATCCGCCGTGATTACGGTCACACAGGACGGGATCGAGAATCAACTTCCCGCTTCCATCAGCGTTCATGGCTTGGCTGGCCCACCCAGCCTTCTCACCATAGTTGCCCAACACATGATCAAGACGTAATTCCCTCCCTTTCTTCTTGTTCAGGATGTCGATGCACTGCGAGTAGGCTTGGTTGACAACGCGGATGCCGTCCGCGTTTCGCTCATCCATCATGGTGGCGAGGAGGGCACTTTTGGACTGGTCCAGCTTGGTTTTGGCATTCGCGACGACTCGGTCAACGTTCATCAGCCAGAACGGTCTCGGAATGAATAGCAGTGCGTACTTGGGGATTCTGTCCAGGTGTATCCGCAAGTTGGTCAGTGCCCGTGCACCAGGTCGTAACAGTTCTTCGTAGATCCGTTTCGTGGTGTGTGCGTCGGAGTTGGGCACGTGACGTTGCAGGATGTCGCGTTCTCGCGCAAAGGCGTTAACGTTGGCCGCTATGTAGATGTTGTTGTTGTTGTTCACTGACCCCCCGTTTCCCAACATGGTCTCGATGTGCACGTTGTATAGCTCGGACACGGGCAGCTTGTACTGGGAAAAGAAGTGAAAGTCCGTAGAGGAGATCCCATCGCCTCCCACAGAGTCGACAACCATAAGGATCTTCCTCCAACCCTTCGTAACTGTGGTGTTCAGAGCTTTGTGGATCCCTCCTTTGGTTTTGTATGTGCCGAGGATCTTGGTGGTAGAGGGGTACCTCAACTTTGTGCCCATCATGTCGTGCAGGATGACCGCAGCTTTACCATCCATCTGCAGGCGGTAAATGGGTTCGTCGCATGTCCTCCAGTTCGTCTGGGCGAACGGCTTTGTTTTCAGCTGCTTCTGAAACTGTTTGATCTGAGTGGTATATGGGTTCAACGTCGTGACGAACTGGGAGATATCCCCAGGCACTGCCTTGTTTGAGCGTGCACCGTGTGGGCGGAAATCGTTCATGGCGAAACTGTAACAGTTTGAGCCTTGTCTGCCCGTTGTGTCGTAATATGTTTTGTAATGCTTCCACAAGGGCTCAGTTCCGTTGGACGTCAAAAACGCACAGGATTTCACTTTCTTGTTGATGTAAGTGTGGTACTCTTTCATCAATGTCATGTATTTTTTGTATACTGGTGTATATAATAAAAACATGGCGAATGACAGCACAGTATTAGTTGTCGCTATATCGGTGTGTGTAGTAATTTTGTTGGCATGGGCACGTTTGGTAGTAGACGTCGAGCGAGACGTACAGATGTACGGAGGAGCCCTTCCTTCCTTTTCGACGTTGTGCGACGAGTGCAAGTCTATGGCGAACGTGCCCGCGTGCTCCTTTATTTGCAACATGAACGCCGTCGTGAACGTCCCAACTCCGGACTTGAGCACTCACTCGGGGGTGTACCTGTTGAAACATCACAACATTGTTAACCAATACGAACACCAAGGTGGGGAAACATTCAGGTGGGCGCTGGTGCTCGACGTGGCCAATGACGGCAAGGTACACGGATTCTCTGCAGTCCGACGTGGTGCCGATTACGAGTCCTATGACGTCACGGGCGTATATGCCGGAAACTCGACGCTCATGCTCATTCTGCTCAGCGTGTCCACCGGGCCACCCGCCACCGTGCTGGACGATACACTCGACTCTTTGGTGGAGGATCTTTATACAGAGAATCCAGACGACCCCGTGACAGTGTTGCACACCACGGACAACCGCTTGTTGTTTTCCCCTAACCCAGGTGCATCCGGCTTGAAACTGACATTCGACGCAAACGGCCACCTGTATGGAGCGACAACAGGGTACACCTACCTCGAGAGCCGGAATGCGGAGCTACCCATCAGCGTCACTTTCGAAAAGCGAGAGCGAATCCCAGAAAACTACTTCTCAACTTCGGGCGCTACATAGGCTCCAGGGATATCGCATATACCACACTGTCCCATGGTCCAACCGTCTCGAGAAGCGGATTCGTCATCTGTCGGAAGAGGTAGAGCGAGGCTTATACGTTCAGAGTGCGCAAAAAAAACACCATGCAATGGTAAATGCCTAAAGAAAAAGAAAAGACAATGGAGGAAGAGGAACAAGACGATGACTTTGTAGTGAACGACGATGAATCTGTCGACGAGACAGAGGCAGACGACGACGAGGATGTGGGCATGGGGGAGTTGTTGGCTTCCTTCCTGTGTACCGAAGAAGATGAGAATTTGGCAGAGGTTTGCAAAGGCATCCGCAATGAGATGCAATTGCTGAACAAGAACCTCACCAAGCTGTTGAAAAAGACTAAAGGCGAGTGAACGGACTGAATGGAACTCGGATTGTGAATATAGTATACTTTATAAGCCATGGAGCGCGTGACATATAAAATTAATATATAACATATCGTTAAGCATGTCGTCTGATGTTGCCTATATCAGTTGTGGGGATACAAACAGCGAGTTGTATCAGGTAAACTTTGCGGAAAATAACATCAAGCTGCGACTCAACAATTCGGTGTCCACGGGACAGCTAGAACTCGTCAACTCGGAGGTTCATGTCTTGGACAGTGGAACCTACAAAGTGTCGTGGTTTATAAACACCAACCAAGGGCAGCAAAACTTTTCGTCATATCTTTCGAGATACGTGTACGCCACACTGTCATGGGTAACCCTCGGCTACGGACAGTCGTCAACCGTGGTTGAATGCCATCCCAACGACAGGCTGAAGGTTGTTGTCCAAAGCGTCACCGGCTTGGACTGTGTCATCGATCCCCAACAGACCAACCTGACTGTCACGAAGATTGAGGGCCTGAGAGGTGAGAGGGGATACACCGGGATGCCCGGTGTTTCGACAAAAGGAGAGAAGGGCGATACGGGCACGAAGGGAGACAGAGGGGAACGTGGTGTGCAAGGTGCCTCGGTGGTGGGCCCCAGTGGACCGACTGGGGGGAAGGGCGATACCGGTGACACGGGACCACCAGGCCAAACGGGGCCACAGGGGGTAGAGGGTGAGAGAGGAGCCGTCGGTCCACGTTCTGGCATACGATACGAGGTTGGCATCCTGGATGGGGACATATTGGTCAACGGGTCACACGCCCTCACCGAGATAGTGGTGGACAGGGGAGTGTTGTACGAGTTCGCAGCCATCCCAGGTCAGGCGGACGTCACACTTACCGTGTGTATAGACGAAGACGGGACGCCTTTCGCCGACACCACGCTTTACGATGCACTGTACAGGGGTCGGGTGTATTTCTACGATGGTCAGTACCACTACGACTCACACGCGAACGCACGGGTGTCCTCCGCAACGTTGGGTGGTGTTTTGTACACACAGATGCCCACGTATGACAGGTCTGTGGTCACGCTGCCTGGTGCAGACGTCGTGGATGCCCTCAACGTTGGCACTGCGGCGACGTACATCGTTGGGGATGGGGTGATTCCTGGGGAGGATGCGTGGAACGGTGGGGTGCTAACGTATCAGGTGTCTACCAACTCCACCATCTTGTTCTGGACCAAGCTATTGCCCGGAAGCTCATGGCCCAGGACTGTGGCAGAACTGGGAGGGGAGGTCCTCATCACATACGATGGCAGCCACTTGACGCTGGCCGCACCGGATGGATGGTCGCTGAGGTCCTCCGATGTCGAGATGATGGAGAGATGGTGCATGATTGTTGTACAGTGTACGGACACCTCCACGACCATGTACGTGAACGGACACGCGCACACCATTCAGCGCTCCGTCAACCTTGTCAACCCAAGTTGGGCTTTGCACAACCTTCTCAACCACGTGCACATCTGGAACGGCTCCCATCCCACGTCGCTGGAGGTGATGGGGTTTTACCGGTACTACGTTTCCAACTACCACGGTACCGGCGCCGACCAACTCGAACATTTGTACCTGCTTGTCGACGGTGCCACGATCCCCCTGCGCCTACAAACCCTAGAGGTTGTGCAAGGGCCGTCCGGACCGTCGGGTCCGCAGGGCCCAAAGGGGCCGTCTGGTCCCACGGGCGGAATCGGTCCGAAGGGGGACATTGGGGCGATGGGACCACCAGGTCCCAAGGGCGGGAAGGGGGGGCAGGGCCCCAAGGGGGCAAAGGGGGACACGGGGCCCGTGGGGCAGGATGGGGCTCAGGGGCCGCGGGGGGACGACGGGATGGTTGGACTGCAAGGACCGGTAGGTGCCCAGGGCCCCCAGGGACAGCCCGGAGCGTCGGGACCGAGAGGGCGGGTGGGTCCCAAGGGGGACACGGGACTTGGCGAGGCAGGGCCCAAGGGGGACAAGGGGGACACCGGATCTGTGGGGCCAAAAGGGCCCAGCGGACCGCCGGGCACGCAGGGGGGCACCGGGCCCAAAGGAGACATCGGTCCGAAAGGGGGGGTCGGGTCGGTTGGCCCGAAGGGACTCAGGGGGGCAAGCGGCCCTCCCGGGCCTAGCGGCCCTATGGGGGTTGCGGGTAGTGCCGGCGTGTTCTCTGCCGAGTTCGTTTCGGGTGTGTACACCAACTCGTTTTACTTGGAGGAGTTGCGCACCAGCTCACTGGCGTACCTTGTAGGTGGGTCTGTACGCCCACGGGTCGATATGACCGAGGCGGAAGTTTTACTTGTGGTCACTATGGTTGTCCAGATTGACACGGAGGTCCCACGGCTCAACGTCCACATGTATGACGACAAAGTGTACAACATCTTTGCATCGTCGGAATTCGTCAAAGTTGGGGACTCCTATACAACAACCTTGTGGGCAAGCACCGTGTTCGCCGGGGACATCTTACTGACACTGAGCACCCAAAACGTGAGTATCATGTCCGGGCATGTGGCCATCCACACGACGTCGTGTATAGGCCCGAGCGGTCCCAAAGGACCCTCCGGCCCTATGGGCTGGAAGGGTGACGTTGGAGCCAAGGGGGCTCAGGGTGTGAAAGGTGAACGGGGGCACAAGGGCGACGTCGGTGCGAGGGGGGACAAAGGGGACACAGGGCCGAAAGGCGAGATCGGTCCGCTTGGGGGCAAGGGCGACAAGGGGGATGTGGGGGGAGAAGGTCCCATAGGGGTCAAGGGGCCGTCCGGGCCACCCGGGCCGTCGGGCCCACCCGGTCCCACGATTGGCGTGATGGGCGACCCCGGACCCAAGGGGGATCGCGGACAGACCGGTGCGGACGGGATGGAAGGTGCATTGAAGACATTTGATGTGGACGTGGTGCCCTCCGTTGTGACCGTCATGTCCCCCACCGCAAACGGTGCGACTCCGGCGTCTGCCGTAGCCGGTATGCAGCGTAGCACCCTCCTGCACGCACCGTCGTACGCAATGGGGGAAAACTCGGTATCTGTCTTGTACAGCAGCGATACAGGGACTGAGTACGCCTTTAGAGCGTTTAAGGCTCTGTCCGACCCGGACGGCAGCAGGGGGTGGACCGATGCGTGGTCTGCGGGACCCGAAGATGCCACTCCCTCCATAGGCATGGAATGGCCTCAAGAGGTTTCTGTACGTAAGGTAGAGATTCAGCCCGTATCCCTCCCACCAGACACCGTTGGCGGGACCGACAACGGGCGCAGCTTTCACCAGGCGTATGTGGAGTATTACAATGGGTCTGACTGGGTGTCCGTCTATACCATTGGAACTGTGGTGCTTGAAACCACAACGTTTGAGATGCACATGACACCGTGGTCCACTATGTGGAGGATACGGGTAGAGGGAAAGACTGACGCTTCCCAACCAACCACCATCGTGAGGGTGCGTTTCTTCGGTTTGCTGACAAACAACACGTATACCATCGACGGGGAGCTGACACCTACGCTGGACCTGTATAGGGGCACCGTGTACAGGTTCGACACGAGTAGGATCACGGACTACGAGCTGGCGTTTACGGTGGGTGTTGGGAACACGGTCACAGCGGATAGCTACACTGCAGACGTTGCATCGTTCCTGTCCTCATGGTCGGACTTTGTGGCGTACATGTCGGCCAGCGGTGTATTGGTGGTGGTGGTGGCGTCGCAGTTGCACATGTTCCCCACCGACCAGTCTCACCTACCCCCTAGTCTCAATAGCGAGCCGTTCCGGGGGGTGATGTTTGACGGGGCTGCTTACGATCGGGGAACCGTGTACCCACCGGAAGGACGCTTGGGGTGGGCAACGGACGGCTTCCCCATATACGGCTCCGTGATGGGCCACCCCGCGGATCGCGAAAACATGGCGCTGGACCGAGACACCACCATCAACGTAACGGTCGAGGAGGGCTTTAGACTGTCCAACACTCCACCAGATGATTATGGTCTCCTTGTTTCTTCATCAGCTTTCGCGAATGGCACCATCAGCGACGCCGTGGGCTTCCACAACGACGGGCGAAATGGTGCGTTCCAGCTGGGGCCGACCCACGGGCTGAGCCACCCCAGCCCTGGGGGTATAGACCTTCAGACGGAGGGAGACTTTACACTCTCTTTCTGGCTGAAGCTGGACGACTCCAACGGTTTGTACACGAACGACGCCAGCAACGATGGCTACAGGAGGGAGATGGATGTCGTTATCTTGGGCAACCGTTTCGGACTGCGCATTACGACTTATGGGGGCAACAGCATGCGTGTCTGGGCGGCCGACGCGCCTCAGATTCAGACATCCGAGTTCCTGGTCGACGGGGGGTGGCATCACCACGCGGTGGTAAACGAGGCGGGTGTGACAAAGTACTACCGTGATGGACAGGTTATAGGTCAGGCGTCGAACTGCGTGTACTACTTTACCAACATGTATGCGCCCATCATGACGTTCTCGTGGGGGTCCCATGTACAGGACACCACCACCGACAGCCGTGTGGTGGGATGGATGGAGGAGCCCATGTTGTTCAATGTGGCGAAAAGCCCATCTGCCGTGATGGGACTGATGGACTCCGTTGTGACCATCACCCACTATATGTTTGATGGCATGTTTGCCCCAAACTTTACGGTGATCACGGGTACTATACTCCAATTGGTGTTTCAGGACGAGGTGGTTGCACAGTCCTTCTTTTGGGAGCTTTCCGTACCTACCGGTGCCCAGGTGGTCAGGGACGGCGCTACGGTCCGCATTGACACGGACATCTCCACGGACATACGATACTCGTACATGTACGCGAACCCGCGGAACATTCATGTTCGCACTCCGGCTCAGCGGCCAAATGCGCGACTGTACACAAGTGGTGCCGTGCGTCCTCTTCACCTCACGGGCCCGTGGACCGATCTCGACCGTTTCGGCGGTATCTACGGGCCGACAGCGGAGCACCCGAACGGTGTGTACCACTACCACATACCAGGGGACTGGCTGAGGGGTACACCCGTGACGGACACCACAGACGCAAAGATGTCCGCGCTCAACCCCGCGTCACTGTCCTCCCTGACGGCGTACCACGGGGTGAAGCACGCCGGTTCGAGGCACCAGAGCGGTGCGGCGGTGGGGTCGTATGGGCCTGGCTCTTCCGTTTACGTACACGTCCCTATGCACGACCCTGTCGAAAATCTGGTGTACCACTGTGTCAACCAGTCCCACGCCAATCCGGGAAACGCACCCATTCGGCCCGATACCGATGGCAGGGATCCGCGGGTAGCTGGCCCATCCGGACCCCAAGGTCCCTCGGGTCCCATGGGTCCCTCGGGGTATTCCGGACCTAGCGGACCCAAGGGCGCCTCCGGTGTGCCCGGGCCGAAGGGTGGTTCGGGACCACCCGGGGGGTCTGGGCCCAAAGGACCGTCTGGGCCTCCGGGGCCCTCCGGGCCTTCAGGGCCGTCCGGACCCTCTGGCCCCCGCGGCGAGGCGGGTGTGGCCCCGGTGTTTCATGCACGGGTGGATGACGTCGAACAAGATGTCGGGGAGTACCTATTGGTGGAGTGGGGGAACTCCATCTACTCGGGTTTCATGACCAACAACTTTGCCGATGGGATCGACAACAGATACAGGCGACCCATCCTGGCTTGCAATGCAATGATCGACGTCAATGTGTTGGTGGAATCCTCACATTCCGTGATATGGACACTGTGCCTGCGTGCCGTTGGGCCGGAGGACGACGGGATAGGGACGGTGATCGCACAAACAAACGAGAGTTCGAACTCATCGTACGATGACGTGTTCCGCGGTAATGTTAGTATATCCACCATTGTCACACTAAACACCGACACCAAGTATTCCGTGTACGTAACGGCGTACCGCCCGGGAAACACGCCCGTCGGGTACTTTGCGAGGGTCAAACCCAACAGCACCTTCCGCGCCGTCCCCACCAACCTGGCGGGACCCGTGGGCGAGTCGGGGCCCAAGGGGGACAGTGTGAGGGGCAACAAGGGCGACAAAGGGGACCATGGTGTCAAAGGGGATATGGGCACAAAGGGGGTCAAAGGAGACAAAGGCGACTACGGCCCCGTCGGGGCCAAAGGCGATGCCGGCGAACAGGGCCCCAAGGGAGAAGCCACCGTCGGTCCGTCCGGCCCCATAGGTCCCAAAGGTGACCAAGGCCCTCGGGGGTACGCCGGGTACGACGGGTCCTCGGTGACAGGCCCAACCGGCCCGCGGGGACACAAAGGGTCCATTGGGGAAAGGGGGCACAAGGGGGACACGGGGGCGAAGGGCCCGTCCGGCCCTTCAGGCGACATTGGTCCAAAAGGGGATCGGGGTCCTGATGGTGCGAAGGGGATGAAGGGCGACCAAGGGAATATGGGTCCAAAGGGGGCAAAAGGTGGTGTGGGAGAAAGGGGGCCGTCGGGGCCCAAGGGTGCTGTGGGGGAGAAGGGCGACGTGGGGGCCCCAGGGCTGAACAGCTCCGGAGGAGGCGTGTCCATCACACAGACATACCAGGATCAGTGGAGGGTGGAAAATGGCAAGGTATACATTGGCATCACCGACGTTCATTCGAACGACTTGTCCCCCATATTGGAACCTCTCAGCCGTGGTGGGATGATCATGACCATTCCCAATGGTGGTCTGGGAGACGTGTTTGGGGTACTGGACGTGTTCGATGGCCAAGTCGTACACACGGAAACCAATCCCATTTCCGACTTGTCGGACGTTTACTCGTCCCTTGCTACCGAGCAGATCATAGAGGACAACGGTGAGTGGATGAGCACGTTGGACCTCGTCAACACGAACACAATGTTCAGGTTCACCCGTGTTCGCGTTACTGGTTCTTCGGTCAGCGATCTTAGGGTTGTCGAGCCCACCCACCTGATTCCCCAGCACGATACGGGAAATACTTGGGTTCTGAGTTCGCCCTCCGGATCCACGGTGGATCAAAATATGTACCACAACAAGTTGGTCCTTGGCATCACAGGTACAAGCACGGCAGGAGTCGTGGTTGAGGGGTTCAGCAAAGACGACTGGGTGACAGAGGGCCTCGTGTTTAACGGTGTCACCATCTTTAAGCCAATGACGTATCAGGCCTCCCAGGATTATATCCTCACATTCGCACAGGCAGGCCCCACAGGCCCCGTGGGAGCGACCGGCCCCACTGGGGAGAGCATAAAGGGGGATAAGGGGGACAGCGTCAAGGGGGACACAGGCGCCAAGGGCGAGAGGGGGTACAAAGGGGACACCGGGGAGAAGGGGGACACAGGCGAAAAGGGGGACACGGGTGCAAAGGGGGATGTTGGACCGAAGGGGGAAAAGGGGACTACCGGCCCGACAGGTGCAACGGGACCGCCCGGTACGAACTCAGACTGGGCGTCCTACAACGGAAGCTTTTACACCTCGAACCCAGGTGCCTTCACATACGGACCCAGTGGTATCAACGTGCTCGTACAAGGGACATATCTAGTGCACGGTGTTGGAACAGGTCCTGTAACCGTAAATGGTGAACGTGTAACGGATGTGGATGCCGACAACGAATACATCAAGCCTCCGTACGCAAGTGTCCTGCACGCGGGTGACACAGTCGATGCATCTACCTCTCTCTTGTTGTACAACCTGATGGGGGGAAGTGTGGGGCCACAGGGCCCGCAAGGGGTCCAGGGGCCGATTGGTGCGAGGGGTGACCAGGGGCCTCCAGGTCCCAAGGGAGTGACCGGAAACCAGGGTGACGTAGGACCCAGTGGGCCATCCGGGCCGAGGGGTGTGGACGGGGCGAAGGGAGAAACAGGAGAGAAGGGTGTGCAGGGTGGGGAGGGAGTCAAAGGTGAACCGGGGAGTATCGGTCCAAAAGGTGATAGGGGGGACGTTGGCTACATAGGCCCTCGAGGCTTCGAAGGCGAGAAGGGTAACAGTGGACCATCCGGTCCGAAAGGCGATATGGGAATGTCCATCCCCCTTCGGTCATTCACGACTCTGGGGGAGATCGACCGCATGTACCAGAACTACACGTATCGTGTGTACCTTCAAAACATCGCCCCAGATGCATCGGCAGCGATTGCTGTGAACTTTACGAATGGCGACGTGGTTATTCAGGATGCAAACGCCAACAAGGTGGACCTAGGGCAAGGGGTTGTGGGATATCATGGACCAGGCTTTTTGGACATTCAGTGCACGAACTCAGCTCCAACCACCCTTATGGTCGGGTCGGTCAGTATACCCATTGAGTACGCCACTATTGACCCGACATTGTTGGGCCAAGTGGGTGCACAGGGACCATCCGGACCACCCGGCCCTTTGGGCCCCAAAGGCGACCAGGGCGACCCCGGACCCCAGGGGGACGTGGGCACACAGGGGCCAATCGGTCTGTCAATCCAAGGCCCGATCGGACCGAAGGGGGACACAGGCGTGCAGGGCCCACCTGGGGAGAAGGGGCCTTCGGGTCCCAGGGGCTTCCAGGGCGTGGAGGGTCCGAAAGGGCCACACGGTATTCGTAGTGGAGTGTTTGCCTTTGATTTCGTACTCACCACATCGTCGCCGGTTCCGGGGTACTTCACTATGAGCGATGTATCTCTTGTTATCAACTTGTTTGGCAGTACACTCGAGGGTATGGTACACGTAGCCTTCGTCCCTGGAATGTATGTAAGAGTGACCCTGTTTGGGGAAACCAAGTTCAAGCTTTTCCATATAGACAACACCACCCTGTCCTCCTCCACTCTGACCGTCGCTGTGACGCTTGTGTGCAACCACGATCTTGATTCTCCCCAAAGCGGATCCACGTTTGTTTTGGAAACGAACCAACCCGGGCCTCTAGGCCCCAAGGGACTCAAAGGCGACAGTGGACCACAGGGCATTCAAGGACCGAAGGGCGCAAAAGGATCCATTGGGAACACCGGCCCCCCGGGCAGTCCTGGCGTCAAGGGGGACAAGGGTCCACCTGGTGGTCCATCTGGCCCAACTGGACAGAAGGGTGACCAGGGTCTTCAGGGGTCCAAAGGTGAGCGTGGCCTCAAGGGCGAGACGGGTCCACAAGGGGAGAAGGGAGATATCGGCCCAAAAGGCATACAGGGTCCAAAAGGCATACAAGGCCCACAGGGTGAATTGGGCCCCAAGGGACCACAGGGTCAACAAGGCATAGATGGCGCAAAGGGCGACCAGGGTCTCAAAGGGGACCAGGGCGAGAGGGGGCACAAGGGGGAGGTGGGGGAAAAGGGCCCCCAGGGGTTAAAGGGTGAGCGTGGCCTCAAGGGCGAGGAAGGCCCACAAGGGGCGAAGGGAGATATCGGCGCAAAAGGCATACAGGGTCAAAAAGGCATACAAGGCCTAAAAGGACAATTGGGCCCCAAGGGACCACAGGGTCAACAAGGCATAGAAGGCGCAAAGGGCGAACAGGGCGACCAGGGTCTCAAGGGGGAGCGGGGCGTGAAGGGAGACAAAGGAGATGTGGGGGCAAAGGGCCCTCAGGGTTTGAAGGGTGAGCAGGGTCAACCAGGCGTAGCTGGCGAAATGGGTCCACAAGCGGCAAAGGGGGATATTGGACCACAGGGTCCAGAGGGCCCACAAGGCACAGAGGGGCCACAGGGCCAACAAGGCGAACAGGGCCCGCAAGGGGGGCAAGGTATACAGGGAATACAGGGGCTCAAGGGTGACACCGGACCAGTTGGAATGAACGTTCCTATACGTACGTTCAACTCCGTGAGCGAGGTCACGGGACCCTTGTACACCAACTACGTGTATCGCATCTATCACACCGCTCCGCTGGTAATCGAGGAGGTTTAAATATTTACTTACCAAAAAATCCTGGTAATCACACCGTCCCCCAGACGACCCCGTCGGAGATACAGAAATTTTGTGTGAGCATATATATGTTTGGAGTTCTGATATTGGTATTTGTAGGGTTGGTAGCGTTGTGGTACGCTGTTAACTCAAATGGTGAACCTACCCCCAGCCCAGAGCCTGATAACGCCAACGAGGACTCGGGCGGAGTCGACGAGGACTCGGGCGGAGTCGACGAGGACTCGGGCGGAGTCGACGAGGACTCGGGCGGAGTCGACG
>MDSX01024086.1_pt1 | contig 30624 bp, 37 predicted proteins | sample 811141 | NCBI WGS metagenome assembly MDSX01 (sample SAMN05326642, study PRJNA326480) | marine metagenome | isolation source: seawater | place: Atlantic Ocean: South East | collected 2010
TCCTATTAGTTGAACTGGAAGATCGAATACGGCAGGCTTGTTTTTAAATTCACGATGACTCAGAACTTTCACGTCATTTAAGTAAATTTCAGCAGACTGAACATAGAAAGATTTTTTAATTTTACAGAGGAGGTTACACTTTCTTTTATTGAGACGCTTTTTTCCTAATCTCTTTTTAGGTGATCGCGACTTTTCACCTTCAGAAGCCTTTTCCGAGTAGTCAGTATCTAAAACACCAAAACCATTCGTGAAAACTAACTTCGAGCTTTTTATTTCACCCGTATTTACATTAAAGTTAAATTCCCTTTGCTTACGAGCTGAGATGGTAATAATTTTTTCAGTAGAAAATAATTGAACAAAGTCCTCTGCGAATAACATCCCAGAAAATAACAAAGTAACGTACAACGAGATTTTAAACATCAAGACTCTCCAATCAGTTTTTATTTACACGACCGAGGTCTGTTCGGTGTAAATTAAATAATCTTGAATTAATTTTTAAGAATTTTGGGTAAATCTGTATCATTCTGAAACTAAGATTTTGTTAAAAATATGTTCCATAGTTCTTTTGTGTATACACATAAGATGTCCAAGCCGAATGATCTAGATTTTACTTTGCTTTTGATCGGCGCGGACTAGCGAAGCTCTGTTTCAAGGAGCCACCGATATTTGAAGATCCACAGTTCTTTCCCGACGCGAAGTAAAATGCTCTTCACACTAGATCAAAAAAATCTACAGATTCGATAAGGTTTCTCTGCAAGAGAAGCCTTATCGAATCTTTTATGTTTTTTTTAATAATTATCTCTTCCTTGTTGTTTTCCTTTTATACCACTATCCTGTCCCTGTAATTCCCTCCTTTTTTATTTGACCACCTACATGTTCCCCATCGGGGTGTGTAGGTGGTCAAATAAAAAAGGAGGGAATTACAGGGACTTAACGCACTAAGGAAACAAGTTGGAAAACAATAAGGGAGACAAGTTAAATTCAGGTTTAAGAACTAAAAATGAAACAAAAAAACCGACCATAAAAGGTCGGTAACGATGAGAAAAATAGATTTTAAAGTTCAAATTATTGAGCGTTAACTGCAATTTCAGGAAAGTTAAACCCTAATTCTCCTCGGTAAGACTCATCCCATCTACGAATATAATCTTCTTCCCAGTGATATAGAAGCTCTTTTTTTACGTTCCATATAAGAGCTAGATCAGGGTTTTTAACCAGTTCATCTCCTGCTGAAATAATACAATTACCAGGCTCTAAACTCTTAATCAGATCAGGTTGAACCTTAAACTCATTAGCCTCTGTAGTCTGCCCTATTCCTGTTTCTTTTGTTTCACCATACTTGTTAACCTCTACATTTTTAGATACCTTTGTTACTTCTTGAGTGCCTATGGTGTTACAAATTTCGTTAACATCATCTTGTAACATAGTCCTAAAGACAAATTTATGGTGGGTATTACCAAGCATTGCTGTAAGTACATTCGATAGTTCATCTTTCTTTTTACCTTGCCTGAAGTCAGTAAAGTTCTGCATGAACAGGTGCAATGCAATTCGGCTGCTTCGACATTTTTGTAGAACATCTTCTACTTTAGAGCTAGCAATACTTGCGAATTCATCCATTAAAACGACGCAATCATCGTCCCTGACTGGCATTGAACCACTGGCTATCATATTAGATAACCTAAGTATTTCGTTTACAAATAAGCGTCCCATTACCCTTGCTGCATCAGAATTATTCTGTGATTTTAGGTCAACCAAAAGAACGTCACCACTATTATAAACGTCTCTTAAGTCGAAATCATTTTCAGGGTAAGTGTTATTAAACTGATCTCTTATCTCTCTCTGTGTGAAGTACTTCAGCTGACTTACGAGACCGGATATATCCTTTTTATCTGCTGTTTTCATGTCTTCAAGGAGCATTGTAAGCTCCGATTTATGGAGTCCGTCGACTAGATTTTTGATTTTTTTGGCGAAGGTAGACAAGAATGTTTCGTCTTTTATTGCAAGTAATACTAATCTTTCGAAGGTTACAACCATTTCAAAAGAGCGTATTAACTCAACTGCACTTGTTAAGAACTCCTTTGATCTGTTCATGTAGTATTGTTCGCTAAAGTCAAATGAACTCATGATTGTTTCTACAATATTTGAAGTTGTACCATACTTTAAGGGATTATATTTTATGCTATTATCAGGACTACCAAATCTATAATGGTGGATTTTTCTTTTGCTATCTTTACCTTTTAACAGATGGAATAGGCTAATAAGCTCTTCTTGTAGAGAATCATCACCTTTGGGTTCAAATATTAAACACGGGTTTCCATGTAGAAAAGAATGGACTGCTAAAACTTTCATTAAAGAAGTCTTACCAGACCCAGAAGCACCAATAATCATCGAGTGATATGATCTATACCTCGTCGAAATAGATATTTTTTTGCCATCAATTTTAGATTTACCAATCACAATTTCGTCTTTATTAAACTGGTTTCTGATAAAATAATCCTCAATTTTTACTTTTCTAGTCTTAGATTTTGTTGTGATTCGCCCTGAATACATCGAATCTAACGAACTTTCTGACCTGTAGTAGACCCAACCTAGAAAAAGGAAACTGGACAAAATCCAAATACTTATGATCTTAAGGTAGATCGGTGTAATTGAGGAAAAAAACCAGAATAGTAGTCCAACTTGTACTAAAAAAGCAGTGAAATATAGGCCAAACACTATTGTCTTTTGATCTTCTGAAAGCTTGTTTTTACAGAACAGTAATTGCGCACGGAAGCGATTTATTAGAATAAAACCTAGTCCTAGTGCTGTTATAATCATAAGAACCAGGCTCAAAACAACAGTAAAAAACTCATCCCTATGCTTTCCTGAGCTAGATTTTACTTTCATCTATTACCCCCAATTTTTCCATTAATTGTCTTGGACTTATTGATTCTTCGCCAAATTTGAAAAGATTTTTCTTATTAACGAGTAAAGAAAAGTGAATTTTTTTAGAATCACTAAAGTGCTGACTAAGGTTGAAAGCAACTCCGTCTGAGGCACAGTAATAAATTATATGATCGAAATCTGAGTACCTGTATCGTTCTGCTTTTTTCTTATACCGAGAAGACACCTTCAAAGAAAGTTCAACCTCAATAGCTATTCGGACCCCGTTTTGATTGATTATAAGATCGGGAATTGGTCCTAGAAGCTTTCTATTATGACCATTAATACCTAAAATTTGTGAATCTGAAAGGATGTTTTCAGGATCTACAAGAGCTTTATAGATATTAAAGATATCATTTACAATAATCTGATGTGCTACAAACTTTAATGAGTTTTTCTCGGTATAGTCATACATCAAATAAGAAAGTTTGCGATTAAGGAAGTAGACCCACTCGTTTCTATTAGTATCTATGAAGTTAAAGGTATCTGGTAATCTGGATTTTTCAGATATCCCATTTACTTCTAAAACATCTGGTAACAGAGGAGTTTCATCAGATTTAAGTCTCTTTTTTAATAGAGTTCTTATGGAAATTTTGGAAATTAAATCTAATCTTTCTAGGTCTTTTAGATGTTGAGTTCTATTTTGCTTAGTACAATCGGCAAAAAAAAACTCCTGTAATTGGGAGCCTGTGGTGGGACCAAACTGTCTAAGATGGTCCACTACTTTTGTTTTTCTATTTGTGACTCTGAACATTTACACTCTCTTTTGTTTTGCCAGAAATGATGCTATTCACGATTTTTTCTATGTCTTTACGGCCTTTAGCATCGCCTAATGCGACCTTAATTTTCCAATCCAGAGGAGTAAAATCTTCTTCCATCTGTGTCCAAAAAGACTGTTTCATCTTGTCTAGAGCTGCGTTTACAACGTGGCTCTTATCTATTGTTTTCACTCCACGTTCATTCATGGCCTTTTCTAGGTTCTCAAATAGCTCCTTATTCCCTTCGTTTAAATCAACTCTAATTTTCATGTTATCCCCCTACATTTTAAATGGTCTTTTATTTAAGATTACGATTGCGCTACTAACTTCATTAGTAGATACAAACTCATCAACGTTTAAAAACTCGTTTCTAATTCTATTTATCGAAGCCTGACTAGCCTCTGATACTGCATTTTTCTCTGCATTTCTTTGATTTGCTTGAGCATACTCTTGACCAAAAGCTGTGGTATTACGATCTTTTGTTGCCTCTGAATAGCCCTTAAAAGCACTAAATATTAGGTCTAAACCGAATAATTCAGCCTTATTTGAGTGAATTTCACCTACTAAGCCTAAAGTTCCATCCGGTGAAAGCAGGTCAGCATCTAACTGATACTGAATACCATTCGGAAGAGTCAGAATATTAAAATTCAAAAGAAGTCTTTTAGTAGTTTGTGACATACTCGCATGTCCATAAAGAATACTTCCCTTGTATTCCCCTACTTCAATCATTGCCCTAGCTGGAACTTTAGAACCTGGAAATCCTATTAGTTTTTGCTCAAACTTTATCATCAAATACTGACCGATTTTAATATCCTCTAGATACTCTTTGGTAGGAGCTTCTGGGAAAATAGTTGAAGCACCAGAGTACTTTTTAAACTTCTTTTTAGGGATTTGATGCTTTGGAAGGTTTCCGAAAGAAGCTTTTTTAGCTCTTTTATGTACCTTTTTAGTAGCTTTTCGGTCTGTTTTTACGCTATTTATCTGCCTTTTTTGTGGTTTTTCGTCACTAAAAAGGTCTATTTCCATGGTTTTTTTAGAAGGTTTAGAGTCTAAATCATTAAACAGTTCAACATCAGCCCTTAGATTAAAGCTCACAGAGATAATCAACATTATAAAAGGAGTTCTGGCCATTATCATTTCTTCACCACAAGCTTTCTAGCTCCTTTTTCTTTAGAGTTTTCATACAAGTTTGTGATTCTTAAATTGGCTTGATGAACTTTTTCCGATGGGATTAGATCAAATACTAATAGATACCGATCGCACCTTACTAGCATATTGGAAGGGTGTTTAACCTCTCCTACCATTGAAATAGCTAGTTCTTTTTTAGCATTTTTATCCAAGAAAACCTGATAGCTCTCTGTTAACCCTAGAGTTACTTTTTTAACTTCACACGGAAACTCAAGTAAAGCCGCTCTACCGAAGCTGAGGTAAACAGGGTTTACCGAGGCGATATTTATGGCTTTTTCTTCCATTCTTGATACTGAGGCGAATACACTAGTTGATAAGAGTAGACTAAATACGACTTTCTTTAACATATGCCACCTCTAGTCCGTACTTGTTTCTTTTTGTTCTTTCAGCCCTTTTAATAATGAAATTTAGCTCATACTTTGCTTCGAACTTATTTAGCTTTTCCTTTCCTCTTATATCTATAACAGCTCTGTACTCTCCATTATCTTCTTTTGTAAGCTTTCGCAGTCTAGCTTGTTGGATAAAGTCTCTAAGTTCTATTTTAGTTATACCTTCATTGATTTTGTCCCTAGATTTCTTAAACAAATCATCTGACATTAGGTCCGTAGCAAGACCCATGCGTTCTTTAATGTCATCGTTGGAATAACTGTAGTAGTTAGCAATAAAGTCTTTAACGAAGTTAACTACTTCTTTCTGTAATATAGGGTCTTTTTCGCTCGTTATAAGTCTTGTTTCATTCTCACCTACATAGATCGTAATGACTTCACGCTTGTTCTTTCTAGCTTCCTGATAAGTCATTACTAAGAGTACAAGTAGCGCTACTATAAAGATATTTTTAGCAATGCCTGGATAACTCGTGTGAATGATATTTTTTACTTTATTTGTCATTGAGCTTTCTCCTCTATTTCAAATTTCTTTTTTAAGTTTTCATTAAAATATTGAATCTGTTTTCTATACTCGTGAACCCGATATTCTTTGTTAGAAACACCTTTCTTATCATAGATGAAGTTCCCATCTGGGTTGTAAGTAAGATTGCTCCACTGCTCGGCCTTAGAATAACCACTCAAATTATGAGCACTCTCGAACACCTCAGCCGGAACTTCTTGAACTGGAACCTCTCTTTTCTGGGAAAATCCGTAGGCTTTTGAAGGATTAGAAAACCTCTTTATGCTTCCTGAAGAAAAGTTTTGAGCATTGAGTTTGACGATTTTTTCTCGTTGAGCTATTTCCTTTGCCTCTATAAAGTTTTGTACAGAGTTTTTCTGACTAGCTTGAGTGGCTATGTACTTCTCTGCCGGAGTTAACTCTCTAGAAACTTTATCTGAACCAGAATTAATAAAGCTTCCAGACCCTTTTGAGTCGGATTTTATCAAACCCCAGTTTGTAACATAATTTTCCATCTTAGCTGATACCAATCCAGCTCCGCTTGAAATTAATGCTGAACTAGATCTTCCAATTTTACTATCTGCAACAAAACTAGATAATTTTTTTGATCCTGAATAAGAGTCTTTTCCGAAGTTTTTTACGAATTGAGCAGGCTTACTCGCTGCGAGTGCAGCATATACTTTAAACATCGAATAGCATTTCAAAATGTAAACTAAAACTACCCCTATCCCTCTGGCTAACTCGTCTTGTGGAAGTAAAAGGAGAACGATCTTATCAAATACAAACCACACCACGGGAAATATTAATAAGACCGTTAAAAGTGACAAATAGGAGCTTAAAAACTTTCTTTGGCCTAAAAAGGTCCCTAGAAAAACGAAAAGAGAACATAAAGCAATTGATACAGAATAGACAATTACCCAAATATAGTAAACCGAATAAAAAACTATAATCCATATCCAGTGAAGGAGATTTAAACCTACTTCTTTTGTAGAAGAGAATAACCCTATATCTTTATCAATTACATCTGGCGCTTTCTCAAGGTCTATAAAAAGAGGGGTTTGTGCGTATGAATTGAAGAGTGTTTCTGGGATCGATGCAAAATGTACCACGACTTTTGGAACTAAAAATAAAAGTGCATAGCCTGCAATAAAATCTACCAGTAGACTTCGGTATTTCTCCGCAGGAGATAGTGTTGTCTGCAAATAGACGAGTCTTGCCAAAAATACTGCGATAATCAAGTATGTAAGTATGTCTTGATATATGCTATCGGATATTTTAATTAATTCAGGGGCAGAGTCTTCAATTATTTTGAACATCTTCCCCCACCCCTAAGATATTTTTAATCTGATCGTTTTGAAACTTTCTGTAACTTAAATCTTTTTCTCTCTGCTCCTTTATTTTTTTAGTTTTTAAAAGAGCTTCCTCAGTTCTTTGAAGGGATTCTTTTGCTTGCTGGTTCTTTTCACGAAGGTCACGATTATTTTCGATCATTTTATCAATAGCAAGACTTGTCTCTGGACTAGTACCTCCTGCAAAATACTTTGAATAATACCTTTTTAGATCTCTAATATAAGAAGTGAGCGAGGAAACTTTCGAAGCAGTGTCCTTTGCACTGGAATTCGGTCCATCCATAATACCTTTTGTGTTTCTACCAAAGGTTTCCGTTTCATCAATTTTATGTCTGAGCTCTCTAATTTTACCTTCAGTCTCGGTAAGTTTCTTATTTTCCTCGTCAAGTTCTTCAACCAAGTCTCCAGCAGCTGAAACCATTGCTGCATAATCAATTGCTTTTTGTGCCGACTCGGCAACATCTATAAAAGAGTTTGCATTTAAACCGAAAGTTAAAACTAAAAAGACGAGGACACTTTTCACATTCCACCTCTTTTTAATATTTCATAACATTCATTATCTGAAAGAAGAGGCACTGCCTTTTTTAACGATTCGAGCTTCTCTATATCTATAGCTCTACTTGTAGCCTTCCAATATTCTGATTTGGTTAACCTTAAATAACATTTTCTAAAGCCAAGACCGTCTTTAAGCATAAAAGTTGAAAAATCGCCAGTTTCTCCCTGACAGGCTAAAATTCTTTCGTAATCGAAATCAGATAACTTAAAAACTTCCTTATAATATTCTTTTGCACCATCTACGCTGAAAAGAAAGTATGTACTAACGTTATCTATTAAGCTTTGATCGTTATTTACGATTAAATCACTACTACTTTGAGCTGCAAGGATCATTGACCCATTTAGCTTTCTAATGTTTTTGTTAATTAGTTTAAAAAAATCAAAAGACTCAGTGACAAAGAAAGGTGTCTCATCAACTATAAATACAAGCTTTTCAGCTGTGGGTTTTGAATTTAGTTTTGCGTAGTATTCGCATAAAATTGCTGAAATCACTGCACCAGACACTTCAGAATCAGAAGCAGTACTAATATCTTCAAAGTTAAAATAAGTAATTTGAGGGTCTTTACTACCCATGACATTACCAGAGAAAATCATCTCAAGAGCTCCACCAGTACACCAACGTCTTAATGTCTCAATTCTTGGTAGATCTTTCGAGAATTTTACGAAATCAGTTAACCCAGGTTTTGCTGGGTTTGATTCGATGTAGTTTTTGAGGTTTTGTTCAATAATGGATACGATTTCCGAATCCAAGTATTTCTCATCAGGCTTTTTTACCAAAACTTTAATGAATTCCTTTAAGAGCTCTACCTTCTTATTCGTATCCATAGATTCTTTAATAACTCTAAAAGGATTAAGCCCCGTAGCTTTTCCTAACTCTAGTGAATAAACTTTGTTCGAATACCTAGAAACTGTTCTTTTAAATGATCCTTTAACGTCGACTAACATAATTTTCAGGTCTTCATCCATTAACATACAGTCGATCAGTGAATTTAGAAGGACACTTTTTCCTCGCCCCATTTTTCCGATTACAACGGCACTGAAGTTAGAATTAGCATCATGCTCTTTGTAAAGGTCAAAATACTCTACATCATTACTAAGTCGATGAAATGGAAGGGATCTTTTTGTTTGGCTATAAAGTTTTGAAGGACTAAAACCATAGATTGGTATATAAGTATCTAAGTCTTTTTCCTCTTCTACAAAAGAGTAGTTTACGGGAGCTCCGATTCTAGTACCAGTAAACGCTTTAAATGAAGTATTATGTTCCACTCCAAAATGTCCTAATACTTTTAGCTTTCCCCTACCCTCATAGGCTCTTTTTTCCACTTCTTCTTTTTTAGATCCATAAAAAACCACATTCATATCTATCTCAAAAATTTCAGCATTATGAATTTCCATATCTTCTTGAGCAGCTTGGATTCCTTCATTCCTAATTGCATCAACTCGATTGGTTGCTAGTTCAGACTGCTTTTGTCTTTTCTTTAGTGATAAAAGCATCTTTGCTTTGTTTTTCTTTTTAAAAGTTGTCGAAACAAAGTGATCTGGGCCAAGGCTTTGTCTTAATAGGGGTAAAGTATTAGGACTAATATGTTGTCCCAATGGCTCCCACAATCTTACCGTTGAGCCAAATAAACTATTAAACCGAAATGATGTCCTATTCACCTCTACACTGTCGAGGACATCAAGACTAAAAAAACGATACTCCTCTATAGAGCAAGGCTCTATTTCTACTTCCTTTTCTTTCAGCCATGAGAGATTTATCTCGTTTAAGAATTTGGCGACCTCTTCTTCGAATATCTTATCGTTTGAACTAAATAGATTTCGGAGTACACTCGTTGCTTTTAATTGCTTTTCAAAAAAGAGGTAGTTTGTAAAACAGCATCTACCAAGCTCTTCGAGGGCCTCATCCCTCGCTGTTCCATTAAGTTTAAAGTCTCTACTTACGCCAAAGTTAGATATGATTCTTACCAATATTTTGTCACTATCAGAGATAATCAAATTGGAAATACCTCTGCCGCTAAAACAATCCGCCTTTTCAGCGTCAATAGTACTTACTTTAAGGCCAAAGCCAATTTTTCGATCCGCCGTAAGATAAGCCTCAAGAGATAGGTTCTCACTTTCCCATTTCTTCGAGAACATTCCAATTATTCTTGTACTTGTGAACATATACACCCCCTAGAAATACTCGAACATATTGATTAACCAAATAATCAACTAAAAAGCCTTTTCTAAACTTCGATCTTAAATAAAAAGCAACCCCATAAAAAAGCAGTAGTAGAAGTAACTCAAATCCTTTTAACGACTCAGGAACAAGCCTGGCACAAAGAAACCAAATCAGAGACAGTGGAAAAAGATCACTAATATATACGCCTAGGATCTTTTGGTGTGAATTAAGAATCTTTGTGTGTTTCATTAATTACTGCCCTAAAATATTCTTGATTAATGACTGGATTGATTCATGGCCGTAGTAACAGACAATTGCTAAGATTCCCCCTACTCCAAAACGTTTCCCCCATTCCTGAGCACCACTAGAAAAAGCTCCTGCTGCCAGGAAGAATGGTACGGCGACAAGAATTCCAGAGATAGCCCTTGCTTTGTTTGTAAAAGCATTTGCAGCTCCTTCTAAATCTCTAGCGACTAAATCCATTGAAAACAAAAATATTGTTAGAAATAGTAGTTTCATCTTTTCCCCTTTTATTTAACTATTCTAGAACCTTCGAATTCTACTTCGGTATCACAGTGTAGATGAGAATTTGGAGTCGATCCCAGACGCCATTCATCTACCTTTTTCACTTTCATTTTTGTTGGCTTTATATTTTCCCTGATTGAGGGCGGGATCTTACTGTATGGAAGTCCCTCTGAAATCTGAACAGTACTTACAGGGTCTTCCCCACCACTAGTAAGGCTAGTGTTACTCATAGTTAATTTTGCCTTTTTAACTTCAAGCCTTAATCTATCCAACTCTTCCGATTCATCATATTTTTCTATAGAGTATAAAGCTGCGGCTGCCGCACCAACGGAAGACCACATAATACCGTGTGCTTCTGGTTTTTCTCCATCGGGAGCCGTTGCATAACCTGCAATACCACCAAGCACAGCAGTAATGGCCATATTTCTAAAGGTCTTGTCTTTGGAGTTTGTGGTGTGAGAACACGAAATACAGGCAAAAAGAAACAGAACAACTAAATGCTTCATTCGTGTATTCCTCCTCTATCAGGTCCATTTCTATTGTTTTTTCTGTTACTCTCAATGCACCACTTTTGTTTTCCTCTATTAATAGTAACGTCCTCTATTCTTCTACTACTTCTAGGAACGTAATCTTGGCTTTTCGATATTTTCGATTTATCCCAGGAACTGATTTTTTGCATAGGATTAACTTGAGTAGAATCATCGTTGTATCCAGCCAAGAAGTTGACATGAGATAGGCTTAACTCAGCAGATGAGCTCTTAATCCCTACGTGAACAGTTTCCCATTTTCTTGGTGTTACCCTTACATCTCCGTAGCTATCACATTTTTTTACACACTCTGATGGTTTTTCTAAGTGGTATGATTCTGAGTCTAAGCTTTGGTGAAACTCATTCTTCAAACGAGAAGGTAAATAAACACCAAAGGCAGATTCCTCTCCAGGGTTCATTGTTGAAACATATTCTGTATCGTTTCTCAAATTATCTAAAACTTTTATTAGTGAAGAATCTAGTTTAACAAATACAGGATTTACCTCTTCACTTAAAGCAACGTAATTAATATCTCGTCTAAATACATCACAGCCCCTACCGTCGAAGGTGTAACCAGTCTTTCGAATCAGTATATTTGCCTTATCTGTATTGTTAAAAGCCAGATTAATCTGAGATTCTTCTTTATTAGTTATTTTGAAGGTATCGAACAAAAAATATTGATCCCCACTAACTTCAACCGTAGACATTCCAGAAACTACATGAGGAGACATTTTGAACGCTTCCCCTAGGCTTATATCTGCAAAACTAACTTCTCTAGGAATATCTCTTAATCTAAAAACAATTTTCTTATTGTTTGAGAAGTCATTCACCACAAGGTTTACCGCTTTTTTATCTCGAACTACTTGAGATAAATTACCAATAACAAATATTTCCCCATCAATAGTGTCTTCAAGCTTTATAACTTTTGAAATTTCAGTTTTACTTGTCTTAGTTAGTATCCAAACTTCAGAATTTTGTTCATCAATACGAAAAGAACTATTACCGTAAAAGTAGATCGAGTTAATTCTTTGAAAATCTACTGTAATTTCTCTTTTACTAATTAGCTCATTTTCATTCTGACTTACAAAGCCGATTTCAATATCATAAGAACGATTAGCTTCAACCAAGCTTACATTTAAGTTCCCAAAATCTTCTTGTGTGGTTATCACAACTTCACCCCCAGAACCAGGTGCACCTTCGTCATCTTCTTTAAAGCTACAAGCCCCCAAAGCCAGCAGAAAAATTATTCCTAAAAACTTCTTATTCCCCATTTTGCTCCATCCCCTCTTTTAAAATGGCCATGATGTTTTCATCACGTCTTGCATATTTATAAATTCTACTTTCTAATCCAGTAACTCTAGTCGCCATGATTTCAAGCCCTACCCCACCTGGTTCTGAAATAGTTTTAAAGCTTCCCGCTATTGCAACTAAGTCACCTTTTCCCCAAAAAAGATTTTCCGACCTCGGAAAGTGCTTCACCCTATACATATCTGACGACCCATTTTGGTTATCAGCTATAAGGAAATCCACATAAGACTTTCCTGTTTTAGAAGTCTTTGCTTCTACTTCCGTTATTATTCGACCTATAACTTGTACTGTATTCATCATCTTTCACCTCTAAAAATAAGAACTACAATTTTTAGTCCATCTTCTTTTAACTGTCTTTCTTATCCAGATCCGAATTCTGGATAACCTCTTCCTTACTATCCGGTTTCTGAATATTTCCTTGTTGCTTAGCAACTGGGAATTCTAGTATTTTCCCCGTTCTTCTATTGGTAACAGAAGTAGGAAAAGTCTCGCCTACATTGAACAGGTCAAAGAAGTTTCTATTTTGTGAAGGTCTATTCGTATCATTCAAATCCATGAAAACAATAAAAACCAATAGTTAAAGATCTTTTAGTTTTTTTGGGATAAAAACAAAAAAGGGATCAGATATGATCCCTTCAATTGCTAATTTGAACACTTTTATTCAGAAATGATACCCAAGGTTATAATGTACTATGAAAATTCCTCAGCTATTTCTAGGCAAATTTCATATTGCAATTTTAATCTTTCAGGATTTCCAATAACATGATCCATTTCATTATCTATTCTTTCCTTAAGAACAGAGACATCAATTCTATTCTTTTTACAGATTTCGCGGATCATATCAAAATCATTTTCATTCCCTCTGATAGACTTCATTAAAATCAAGTCATGAATTTCTGGATAAAATATTTTTAGGTTTTTAAGATTTGAAACATCGGCACTTACGATGCGATCTGTGAAATGATAGGGGCCATCGTGAACAGTCACTTTCTCAAACGGGACACTTAGTTTAGTAGAGAGATTAGCTTCTTCAATAGCATGCCTGAATGATGGACTATCATCGATATAGTCTATATCTTTTGTAGCATTTTCAACTCTATATTTCAATACAGCAGCACTACCGCCGATAATAATCAACTGTACTGGATAGCTAATTTGCCTATCAACAATTTCTAGCAGTTCTATTAATTCTTTTCTAGTATACTTTTTCATCAAATTCCTATCGATGCTTATTTAAGAAGTTATCAAAATTTTCTAAATCCATGTTGATATTTAATTTCCACTTCTTTGCAAGTAGAGGGGTATTTAACTCTTCAAGCTTTTTTTGTGATTTAGATCGCTTGCCTAAGAAATAGCTCTCAAATTTGGTGTTTCTATTGTCAAAAAAATCCATTGATTTCATTTTGAGTTTTGCGTTTCCAGTAAGTTTTCCTGTTAGGTTTAACAGAAAACCGGTTTCTTTTTTTACTTTTAACTTACGAGCATACATAAGAAGTAAATCAAAATCTAAGTCATTCCTATTCTTCCACATCACTATAGGTAGAGTTCTAAGTAAAACAGCGTCCTTTTTCGATAGTAACACTCCTCTAGCCAGAGATTCTTCTGGAGATAGAAATACCTTCCCTTCATAGGTGCTGTATACTGGTGAACCCAGCTCAGATAAATGGTATTTAAGGACATCTTCATCATTCTTCAATTTATTGTTCTCTTCTACTGGTTCAAGGTCACTTTCTTTAAGGTTCATAAGATTTCGTAGCACTTGAAGTCTTTCTTTGTCTACATCTAGCTTAAACACTTTTGCCCGCCCCAAAAACTTACAACTAACAAGTCCTTCTTTCTTCATCTCTTCTAGTTCTTCGAATACATTAGAGTAGCTGGCATCGCAAAGCCTTGCCAAATCACTCACAGAGCCTTCAACCATATCCCTTACCAATAAAAGGAGTAAGTTTCTTCTAGTTTTTGATGTTACGAGATAATCAAATAGCATATAACCCTCTTATATTATTATCGGTTTTTTAGATAAAAAAGTAAAGTAGAACTAAATTTAATTCAAAAACACAAGAAAACCAGATATTTACAAGAAGACTGATATAAATTGATGAAATTTAGTAACGTATACAGAAAGTAATTTATTCAGTTAACGGTCATACCATCTAGCACATTACTCCAATAAGTATCAAATATGATACTTACCAGCCTTTCCTATTACTCCCTCTTATTTAAACTATAAGTCAAATCCCGTCCGATATTCGGACATTAAAAAATCTCTTGAATACAAATTGATTACTGAGATAGATTCCTAGTCATTGAGGGAAATATGGGGAATATTCATAAACAGTTAAGAGCTGTTCTTGATAGAAAACAAATGACGATTAAAGAGTTATCTTTGATTTCAGACGTAAACTATCTGACATTAAAACGTTTTTTTAGTGGAACCAATTCGCTGAATCACATCAAATTTCTAAAAATTTTAGAAGCCTTAGACATTGATTTACAAAGTTTAATTGATGAACCAGAACAACAATATCGAAATAAAGAATCGGTGATATCAGATATTGGTAATTATCTGTCAAAGCTAAAAGCTTACAAAGCCAAGCCCCTATTAAGGTTAATTCTTAATAATGCTGAGAGAACAAAGGGTGTGGATTTAAAGAAAGTGCATAATCTACGTTTAGAGTTAAAAAACTTAACGTAGTTTTATAATGGAGGGGAAAATGCAAACAGTAACAACCGAAAATGCTCATACACCAAAAACATTTGGTAGTGACATTTACAACGAAGCTGCATCTAGGTTTTTGGCCGACATGACGTGGAGAAAGCTTCACGCTCTAATGGAGTTAGATGAATTTAGCTTCGAATACTCATACATAAAAACGAGACTAAACATCTCAGAAACCGAGTACAAGGAAGCCCTTGAAGGCTTAGAAAAGTTAGGCCTTGTCGCTGAAGTGAATGAGAAATGGCAAATCGTCACACACACATACACAATTCCAACTCAAAACATAGATCCAGCTGGGCAATTAGCAAATCACGAAATTTTTATGAGTGATTTATCAGGACTGTTGAGCTTACAAAGAAAATCTCAGTGGGCAAGTGGAATGGTCGCATCTAATAAAGAGCTTGTTAGTAAATTACAAAAAAACATCTTAAATGCATTTATCGAATTTAACGAAGAATCCGCGAAAGCACAAAAAGACGGACTATATGGAATCGGCTTCACGGCAACAGACCTATTAGAGCCACAAGGAGACAACTAATGAAAAACTTATTTCTTATTTTAATCACTACCCTTTTTAGTTTTGGTGCTTTTGCCGGTAACGTTGGTGGCGGGGCAGCTCTTAAGCCAGATGGTAATATTAAATCTAGTTTAGATGTCTTTTTACCAGGGAAAGATGGTAATGTTGGAGGAAATTAATAAACATGAAATGTAGCAAATTGATATTTTCAGCTGAAATATTAAGATGAACAAAATTTATTTAAAAACTATTTCATTTTATTTTCGATATCCCGAAATGGCTCCTACCTATCAAAAGGAGCCATTTTGTGAACGAAGCATTAATAGAACTTTCTGATGTCCCAGATATTCTCTGGATCTTTCACCCTACTATCTTATTTTTGTTGATTGCCATATTATTACAATTATTTGTAAGGTGGTGGGGGGATAGAGGTGAATTACAATTCTCCATTAAAAATTCTTCAAAATTCTGGAGTAAGACCCTCTTTTTTGAACTTGATCAGGTAAAAAACAACTTTTCATTCATAAATATTTTTCTATCGGTATTTTATATGTCAGCACTATTTACTTGGATGGTAAGTTGTTTATTTTTTGGTTACACCCTTTTAATCAACTATGATTCACCGGATTCAATCTTATCAGAAACTAATTTTCTTGCTCAATTGAAACACGATCTTTTCAACCCTCTGATCATCTTTTTATCGATTTTTAGTGTGCTAATTTTTAAAGAGAGAACAAGGTATTACGAAAAATGGATGTACTGTGCAAATCTGTATAACACTATTTTACAGACAGATTGCTCTTTAAAAAGAAGTATCCTGAAAAATGCTTTGGCCTTAGATATACTAGACTTCGGTTACTGGTCACATAGATCCTTTAAAGAGTTTTTTGAAAATGAACTTTTGAGCGCCTGCTATAAGGAAAACTCTGGTCAGTTAAATAAAAAACCAGAGTTTAATGAAAGTAGCGTTAGACAAGTCCTTGAAGATCGACAGAAAACTTTGCTGGGTATGAGTCCTCAAGAACATAAAGAAATACCTGAAGACAAACAAAAAGGTGGATAGAATATGTTTCAAAAGGTCTGTAAATAATTTTGTATTTTGGTAGCGAAATCACTTCTTGTTTGTAAATGTGGAGTACCAAAATTACTTTTTCTATAGCCCTTCTATATCAAGTAGAAACTTTTGAATTGCGGTAACTCTAAATTTTACTACTTTTTGAGAACTCTCGTTGAGGGCTTGACCGGTCATTGTACCCTTTAAGAAAGCTATTACTTCATCAAAGTTTAAAGTCTTATAGACTTTCTTAGAAAGAAAAGCCCCGTAATAATCTACTTCTGAATGGCCTCTCCCAAAACTCAAAACTTGCTGCTCAAATACTTTCTCTCTTTCCATCTGGTTTAAGTCTTCTAAATTCAAAGGCCTATTTGAAAATAAAGAATTGTTCTTAAAGAGGCTTTCCCCTACGGGTTTCACATACAGCACTCCAAGTTCATATATATAGTGTGAAATTTCGTGTGCAAGAGCGAAACGTATAACATCCAGATTGTATTGATTAAGAAAATCAGGATTCACAAAGACTATTTTCCTTTTTGAATCCATCTGCATTAAACAAGAGGTCCCTTCTTCGACATTATTCGTACAAGTACTTATAGTTAAAACATCATTTCTGCCAAAGGCTGCTATTTGTAGCGCTAAAAAGTCATCAAGCAGCCATTGTGGAATATCTTTTGAATGTGGATTAGTTTCGACACTTTCTCCATCTATCGAAGGAAAATGCTTCCATGTATTTAAATCGGCAATAAATGAGGAAATCGCTGAAAGGTCAAAACGATGAGCATCCTTTGTAGCATTCAGCCCCCCAAAAGAGAGAACTCCATATAAAAATATGCTTGTAGCTATCAAAAATCTATATTTCATTTTCTTTAAACTTCTGCCTCAAAATCATCTTCTGCGATGTACTACCCTCTTTTGCTATATTATTAGGCGGAACGATTTTATTTATATCTGCCTGAGTAAGAGTTTTGAAGTATTCTTCGAACTTCTCTGAGAGCTTCTTCTCGGCCTCATCTTTTTGAGCCTGCTTGTACCTCTCGAAAAGGTCTTTTTGTTTCTTCACGGCTTCCTCAGACGCCTTAATCAAGGCTTCAGAGAAATATGGTTGCCCATTTATCAAAACGCTCATCAAAATATGCAAAGGTGACTTAAACTTTTTCTCCTCCGCAGTCCCCGATTCAATATCGTAAGCCATATTGTCTAAAGACTCCTGCACGTCAGCTGGAGTGAGTTCATTTTCTTCTTTGTTATAAATTTGTTTTAGTTGTGGAATTCCAAATCTAATTTTTTTAAGTGACTCAGGAATTTGAATTTCCATCCACTCTTCAGGTAGAGAAATTTTCTTCTTAGTAGTAGTTTCTATATTATTATTTAAAGAACTACTACTACTAGAGGAATCTGTCTCCATATATGTCCCCTTACTGTCTCCGTACTGTCCTCTTACTTTGCCATGTTTTGCGTAGACCGAAATAACAGCTTTTTGAAGGTGAATATCAACCCTGGCTCCTGGACCTCTTTGATAAGATTTTACTTCCAAAAGATCTGAAGACTTTAGTCTTTGTAAGATCTTTTTGTAAGTAGAATAGTTAGTGATTCCAGACATTTCGGCCACTTGTTGGTGTGTAATTTGTTTTACAAATGTCGATCCGGTATCAATACATTTTTTAGCTAACCAATCGATAAGTTTAAGTCTATTTCCTGAAAGAGAAAAGTAAACGGATTCTGCATGTTCAAAGCTTAATATTGATGCAAAAAGATCAAGTTCAAGTGTCTCCTTACTGTCTCCACTTATAGGGTCGTACTGTCTACTCTCTGTCCCCTTTCTGTCACTCTTCTGTCTTCGTTTTGTCTCCTGTTTGTCCCCGCTTTGTACTCTTACTGTCTCCTTAGTGTCTTCGTACTGTCCCCTGTCTGTATCCTTACTGTCCTCTGACTGTCTCTCTACTGTCTTCGCACTGTCCCCTGACTGTACTCTTACTGTCTCCTTAGTGTCTTCGCACTGTCTCCTGACTGTACTCTTACTGTCCTCTGACTGTCTCTCTACTGTCTTCGCACTGTCTCCTGACTGTACTCTTACTGTCTCCTTAGTGTCTTCGCACTGTCCCTTGTCTGTACCCTTACTGTCCTCTGACTGTCTCTCTACTGTCTTCGTACTGTCTCCTGACTGTACTCTTACTGTCTTCTTAGTGTCTTCGCTTTGTCTCCTTACTGTCTCCTTACTTTTATCCGAGTATTGAGCAGAGTGAGAAGCTTGATCCTCTAAATTCAGACCAGAATCCTCTGTGTGGGATTTAATTTTACTTTTCGGGTCTTCAGTAGGGTGGATATTATCTTTCAATAGAGGCGATTCTGAGGCCTCAGAATTTTCCGATAAAATTTCATTTTTTTCAGATTTTTCTTCGATCTTGGAAGGCGGGTCCCAAGGTTTTGGTCTTTTTCTTTTTTTTCTACGACTACGATTCATGTTAGTAATAACATCATTACTAATCCCAGCAGTTACAAATTTATCATCAATCGCCATAAGCAATACCTTCTTATCAAATTATCCGTTACAAACTTGCTTGATTAACTTTTTCATCAGCAGCTGAAATTTCTTCTTCAGCAATATCTTCTTCGTAGAGCTCAGAAATAATTTGCTCAATTTCTTCGAAAACATTTATTAAGTCGCCGAAGATAGGAGAAGTAGGGGCGTGCTCCATAACTGACTTTTGCAGAACTTGCGCTTCGTCAATAACTACAGTCTTCTTCAGAGGTGTTTTTGAGCAAAGAGCTGAAAAGTTTGTTTCGTAATAAGTTAATACCTGTCTACTTAGTTTGTTGTTTTCAAGTAGGGTAGGGATGATAAACTTTGGAATATCAATTTCTAAATCTTCTTCGAAATCATTTAAGATACCAAAGAAAGTTTTTGTCGTTGTTAACGTAGAAGCGTCACACTTTAATGGTGAAATTAAAAGGTCTGTTGAATTAAGAACAGAGTTAATGATTCTGCCCCATGAAGGATTGCAATCACATATAATATAGTCAAACTGATTAGATTCTTTTAACTTGCTAAAGAAATGTTTCTCGAAAGCCTTTATCGGGTCAACTTCATGATTTAGATCAGTTTCAAGAGCAGCAAGACCAGCATTTTCTGGAATAAACTTCAGAGTTGGTAAGTCAGTATCTTGAATAGTGTCGAAAAGATCCACTTGGGCTTTATAGGCCTCATGCAGTCCATCACTATAAAGATCGTCTAAATCATCAGGAAGGCTATCAGCTTCGCTTGATCCTTTTAAAATGTTTGTGATTGTTTCCTGGCTGTCTAAACCAATTACTAACACTCTAATGTTGTGAAGAGCTAAAGTTCTGGCAAATTGAAAAGCCAAAGGAGTTTTCCCTGTTCCACCCTTTTGTGTGAAGAAAGAAACTAGGGTAGGTTCACTTGGTTTCTTTAGATATCCTAATTTTTCACCAATTTTGGGTAGATCTTCTATTGTCCAGGTTCTTACAGATGTTTTTCCACGTTCTACACGTTCGGCCTTAGGAATTAACCCTCTTTCTTCGTAGCCATAGAAAGCATTCTTAGTTACGCTTATATTGAACATGTTCATTATTTGAGTGGTAGTATACCTTGCTTTGTTGTTATCCATGGAGAAATCCTTTACCTTCATGTTTTTGGTTAATCTTTAGCTGTAAACATCAAGTTAATTACATCTTATGAATTTTGTTTTGCCAAGCAGAAAAGGAAAAAATTGCCTAGTTCTTAAGTTTTAAGCAAAAGGTCTAGGTATAGTCTTTTGGTTTTTATTCGAAGACTTTTGTGGGGTTGCTGTTCGGAATATATAATTGAATTGTGTTAAAGCATCAAATTCTACTATTTTTTCTATCTACCTCTCTTTCTTCAATTTTACCAGCAGAGACTGAAGGGAAATTCATCGAAGAATGTCAGACCTGTGGACTGTTGGAATACGAGGAAACTAAAAGCGAAGTGCTAGACCAGATCAAAAAAGACTTTATCTATCTTGATAGTAAACTTTTACGCAATCATATTAATCCAAATACTAATAAAGACTTCTGCCGAATGGAGCCGGAAAAAAGTACGGAACTTTGTAAAGCTTTTATTGGTTCTGATAAATGCAATCAGCCACCTTACCTCAGCGAATTTACAAAAGGGGACAGGAAGCTTTCCTTTCTGGCAAGTGCACATAAAACTGCTATAAGTGATAACCTATCAACAAGAAATGCAATAGATGAGTTGGTCAGTAAGAAGAATACAGACGTAGTTGCTGTCCTAGAAGGATTTCCGGTTGATTTTAAGGTTACTAAACAAGTTTTGGGTCAAATCAAAGATTGCAAGAGAAAGAATTGGAAAGAAAGGGAATGTTATGAAGGACTTTATGCTCTTTCAATAACTTTAGATGAAGGAATCCCATTTAGAGGTGGTGAACCAAAGGCCGAGACAATATCAAATCATTTAGAATCCAAAAAATATAGTAAGTGGGATGTTCATTCTTTTTTTTGCCTACGGAATTTGTTAGAGAAAAAATTTGTAGATATTAAATCATATGAAATTGAATTGAAAAGCAAGTGTGGTTTTACGAGTCAAAAAGATCTCGATCAATTCAACAATTGGGTTTCTTTGAAAACAGATGGGAAGTTTAATCATAAGCATGTTCGAAGCTCACTCATTGAGCCAAAAGAAAATAGTGGTACAGAAATTAATAAAATGGCATTTGAAACAGATGTTGTTAGGGAATTATCGTACATAGATACTTTGCAAGATCTTTTAAATGAAAATAAAGATGTGACCTTAGTACTAGGTGAGGGGCATATGATTAAACATCGTAAAGTTCTAGAATCTGCGTTTACAAAGAGGCTAGACACCTGTTTTTAAATAGTTTTTCGAGTGGCTCCTTGAGTGCTTCAAAAAAATACATTTTTCTCTCAATAAATAACTTAAGATTACCGATGAAAGTCCTATAGCAGTAGGGGGCTTTGTATCAAAATGAGATGGTTTCGCAGCCTGATTTTTCTTATTATCTCTTTAGGATGTTTCTCGGATCTATATGCCGAGAAAATCACTATGAATTCTACATGTGCCTATTGTGGAGATCGATTTATTTGTGGTGCCATCAATGAAGTAGTAAAGCTGAAGTTTAACTTTTCTAAGAAACCTGAAACCGCAAAAATCAAAGACCACTGTGAAACTTTATCAGTAACAACTTCTGAGAGAATAAAAGCAGAAGGTACGAAGTCAGAGTCTGATTTAAGACATGAGACCACAAAAGCATACATAGAGGAGATAGTTCTTCGTTCAAAGAAGAAGAGAAAATCTGATTCTTTAAAAAAGCGATTTGAAAAAGGTGTGAAGTTAGGTGAATTAAAATACTATTCTCAACCAGATAAAAAATCTTCTCAGAAGGTTTATAAGAAACTCGTTCAAGCGAGACTTGTGATTCCACTAAAGAGTTTTGATGATTATAAATCCACTTACCCGGAAAGAGCTACTCTTAACTATAGAACCTATGTGAAAGACATATTAACCCAAGATCCATACCATTTATCCACGAAGGGAAATTACGAAGGCTATTATACTTTTGCCTTATACCCTGATGGTGATGTTTTAAAAGCAAATCAGGCTCTTGTTAGAAATACTGCCTCAGTTGGTGGATCGCTCGGTGGTGGGGGTAGTGGTGGAGGATCAGCAGGGGGTGCGCCTAAAGCTGGCCCTAATGCTGAAGTCATGAGAGCACCTGCTGTACCAGGTGGTGAAAAATTAGTTGGAGGCTCTGCGGAAGCTGAATCTAGCCCGAAAGCCACTTTGAATGATCAAGGGCAGTGGGTCGTAGAAAATAAAAGCTCCAATAAAGCGGCAAAACCTGTGGATATGAGAGTTTTAAATAACGGAAGCGGATCAAGTGGTGTTGGCAGTGGTGGAACTGATTTTGGAGCGGGTAGTGATTTGATGAATTTTTATAAGACTGGAAACGAGTCTGCGTCTACAAATTCTGGAGCTCAAAACTTAAGAAGGAGAACAACAACTTCAAATGCTCTGGCGATTACCCCAGATATGTTAACGAACTCAGTTTCCAGTAACACAAAGACTAGTACTACTAATACTAGTTCATCTTCCGTCTCAACCTCCACCTCTACTCCTATTTCCACTATAAAATCTTTGTCAGCAGGAGTTGATACATTACCTAGTAGCCCGGAGGTGAAGATTGTACCTACTGGAAATGTAGCCACATTCATACAGCCAAGCCTTCCCAAGACTACACCAAAGCCCGACGGAAGTGGGGTTCCAGAAATACCATTAGGTGATCTAGAAACTGCGATTGAGATTGGGATGCAAGAAAAATTAAATAGAATGTTAGGAAAGCAGGGTGACGATAGTTCACATCGGGGAAAAGAGCGAAAAACAGCTGGTAGGTTTAAGTCTTCGGACTCGTATGCCAAGGATAAAAGTATATCAGATTGCGATAATTTTGATTCCAAAATGTTAGAATTCAGCAGGCAAAAAGGTGTTTGTAACTCTGATCTTGACTATTATGTTCGATGTAGAGATTTGCAACGTTATGAAGTTATTGAACTTTGTGAGGAGGCATTTAACTCAGAGGTTAAAGACCTCAATGAAAAGCAAATGAAAGAAGTAAAAAATAGGCTCATCAAATATTTAAGAAAGAAAGGGTTAAAAGTCGGAGACTTAAATATAGTAAAGGAACTTACGAAAGCCCCACCCAAGGAAGAAATTTATATTCAAATAGGTCTAAGACATTTAAGAGAACAAAAAATAAAATACTCTGAAGATGAACTAAGGAAGACTGTTGCGAAAAACTATCATAAATACATGTTCCCACTTGATCGTAAAAGAGAGGCTATAGAGCAAGAAAAAATGGATTGTGATGAAGAAATAGCAAAGGGAACAATTTCTAGGGCCCAGTGGCAAAACTGTCAAAATCGCACAAGTAGTATTGATAGGTGTTATTCACGTTTAGTTAAAACGGTAAACACCTATCAGCCAAAGGAGTCACCTGAAGGAACTAGAGACAAAGAGAACTTGATATCTATTTGGCAGTTGAGTGGCGATTCAGAAAAAGTGAAGGAAGTATTCAGGACTCTAGGTGTTAGAGGTGACAGAAATGCAACTAACTTAGCAGTTTCTAAAAAGGTCTGTGAAAACCCTCTAGGGGAAGATTTTTTAGCTGTTCAGCGGATTCTCAGACAAACTAGTAAAAAAATAAGACTTTCTAGTGACAAAGAGAGCTGTCAAAAAACAGTTATTAGCGAGCTAGGACGAGCTTTTAAAGAGCTTCCAAAGGGAAAAAATATTTCGAGAGCCGCTGATCAGTTTGAAAGAAACGTAAACCTTTCCATTATGAATAAACGTATTGGTAATGATAGAACAGCCAAACTAGCTAAGCTTAAAGAGCTTTCGGAAAAAATGAAGCCCTATATCGTCTATGAGAAGAGTGGATTAAGGCTGCCTTACGTTAACCCATGGTCAGATGAAGAGGTTGGTACTATTGCAATTGTTGAACAAAAAGTTTCACGGCCAAACTGGTGTGAAAAATATGCACCAGAGAGTAGTTCTGGATATATTCCAGCTTCTAAATAGTCGCTCTACACTCATTTTGGGCGAGTATGGAGATTAGTAATAATAGTGTGGTGTTCTTCTGTAAAAACAGTGGAAGAGTGGGCAAAAACAAGTGCTGACACTATAGAGCCCCATTCAAATGCTTTGCTAATTGGAATCTCTTTGCCTTTATATTTATCGATAATGGCGCGAAGTCCCTCCTTAGGAGCTTTTGGACCCAAAGCTTTATATGCTTCTCTGATTAGAATATCTGAAATCTCTTCAGTCATATTTTTTTGTAGTTCTGAAAGTTTAAACTCTCCTTCAGTATCTGTAGCTGATTCTCTTAGTAGGGTAGCAGCGATTACGCCTGCGTAACTTTGAGCTGATCCGGTGGAATCTTTTAACATTTCCATTGTAGACATCATTAAGGAATACTCCTGATCAGTAGCCAAGGAGAGTCTTCCCCCTTCTCTAGGTTCTAATTCTGAATAGCAACTGTCATAAGACTTTGAAACATCACCAGAAAGCTCACCTCCATAAAGGTCTTTAGTACAAGAAAGCGCGCAACCAAGGTAAGGTTCAGCGCCGTAACCGTGAGTGTGGTTGTCGCTGATTAGATGAAGAAATTCATGAATTATTGTACGAGTTATTTCAACAGTGCCCATTTCCGACTGAACATTTGCAAGATTAATAGAATTTAACTCGTCGGGTGAGTACTCTCTTTCTCTTAGTTCTTTCTGAAAGCTAGGGGTTGAAAAAGGCATTATCTTTTGATCGCGAGACCTCATTCTTTCTTCAACTCCAACAGCATATGCGGACCTTTTTTCTTTACTTTTATCCCAACAATGGAGTTTCAAAGGATTATCTTTGTTTGTAAGGAGCTTTTCAGACAAGGCCAAATTTCTCGCAGCACCTTGAGAGTATTTGTTGTTTGCTTGAGCCATTTTATCGAAACAAGAAATCATGGTTTTCATCGCTTTTTTTGTCTCTTCAGCAATGTCTTGCATGTGATAGTCTTTAGAATAGCGACAAGATTCAGACATTAACAGTTGAGGACCATTTTTGATATCAGAGAAGAGGTTAAAATATTTTTGTTTTAATTGGGGTGAAACTTTATTGAATACTATCTCATTGGTACATTCTAGGTCATATAAATCATCTCCATCACATTCTTCTGCCGGCTTAAGCTCAACTTTCTCAATCTGACAATTTTTACATTCTACAACTTGCCCCTCTGTATCTCTTTGAATTTCAGCATTATTAAGACTTACCTGATAACTTCTTTTAGTTTTTTTGTTTTTATAGGTTTCACTAATACTATTTCTGCCATTTGGCTTGGTAGTAACGGATCTCTCAAAACTGCCATTGAAATCATCATCTGCTATGACAGTACAAACTGAATTTTCACAAGTTTTTTGGTAATCCATTTTCCCGTCATAGTTTCTATCAGCTCTTTCTCGAAAAAGTTTATAGTCCCTAACAATATGAAAAAGGTCAGCTTTACCATCGTTGTTAGTATCAAAGGATCTTTTATAGTTAGGTCCACGATTTTTAATTTTAAGCATAGGGTTTAAGACTACCTTATCAATGAAACTAGCCACTTCACGAACAGAAGCTGGCGCTCTTGAATCTTTTTTTACAGGTGTCGGCGTTGAACAAGCAACGAAGATAGTGGTTATTGATAAAGAAACGAGTCCAAGAACAAAAAATTTCATCTATATAATAGTACTAGAATTGTACGGGTAGGGGGCCTGGCCTAGATGATAACTAGATCTTAGTCTGAGGAGCTCAGGTAATCATTAAGCGAAATCTCCGTTGCCTCTAGATAAAGCCTTAGAGTTTCTTCTTTTGAAATTTTATAAGACTTAATAACGGTGTGGATGTCTTTGAATGGTAATACACAAATCCCTCTTTCAAAGTTGCTTACAAACTGGGGGCTACCGTATCCGAGCGATGATGCGACTTGAGATTGCGTGATCGAATTACTTTCTCTGTGCTTTTTAAAGTGTTTTCCCAAAAAGAGCCTTGCTTGAGTGCTAAAAGATAAAAGCATCTTTCCCTCCGAGTTGAATCTGATTTATGATGGCCGTGTAACTACTTAAGCAATATCCTTTCTAAATCCATCATACTTTGGGTTGGCTAATTTAAAAGAGTTTTTATCAGAAAACAGAACTTTCAGCATGTTGTAGGTTTGAAACTTAGGTATAGTTTCTCCTGCTTTTAGTTTAGAAAGATACTCTCTTGATAGGCCAACAGTATTCCCTAATTCTTTTATAGTCGTATTTTCTCGGGCGAGTAGAGTAGTTATAAAATTAACAACATCATCTTTATTAGTAAACTCGATCGCAGCATCTAAGTCTCTAACCTGTTTTTGATTAACAACTAGGTTTCCGCATGCACGACATTCTAGTGCTGAAAAGCTCCTATTTAAAATAACAGCCGGATAGTCTTTAAACGGGAAAGGCTTACCGATTTGTTCTCTTTCTTCTAGTTGGTGGGAGCCACATTCTCCACATCTAATTTTTTTACTCATATTCTAGGTCTATACTTTTGGTAAATCTGCATTTTGTTCTTTCTTTAAGGTTCTTGCTGGAATACCGTAAGCGCACCATCAGCCCTGACTTTTACCCAATCTTAAGTTTTGGGGCCGCAACATAACTCAACTTATTTAAAGGCCCAGAACTTTTATAAACCTCTTCGTCATGTGAGCTATCCAATAAGTACGCCTTACCCTTCTTTTTCGCAATGTTATAATAGTGATTGATTGTGGCCAGCTCATCAGTAGAGAAAAGCTCTTCATCAAACTCTATATCACTTACTAAGTCATGCTCCTCTTTCTTCGAAAAGAGTTTTTTACTTAAAAGATAATCAATCAAAACATCATATCTCTTAGGGATCGGCCCCATTGCTAGCGACGAATACTGCATCCCAGTAATTGATTTTCCATAGTTTTGAAAATGAGAAAAATCGATATAAAACAGAGCTTTAAAAAAGAATAAAGCAGAGGGTGCTACTTCAACTAATCTACTAACCACATGAGTGAATTTCTCAATGCTGAATTTTTGATAACCATTAAATTCACTTTCCTCATCTTGTGCCCATTCAACCTCTAAAGCATTATTGTTAGCCTCTCTTGGGTCACATTGTAAGCGAATCATTTTATCAGTAGACTTATCTTGCACAAAATACGTTTCCCAACGCTTAACACCTGCCTCGCCAACTCCCAAATATGCAGCGAATTGTTTTTGGCTCATACCAAATTTATCTCTAAAAGATTTAACCTCATCTGAGGTTAACAATCCATGAGCTCGCTTGTATTCATCGGCAGTCTTCTTTCTTAAAAGGTTTGCCTGTTCATCTGTTAAATGCTCGAAGCCACAATTCTCACATACTTCAGCCTCTGAAACTACACTTAAAGTCTCACCCTTAAACTCTTGTTCTGTACGGACTTTTTTTGTTTTAAATTTTGATTCATCACAACTTAAGCAAATCATCCTGTAGCTCCTTATGGTCGATCCTCATGGCATCCCATATAAAAATAAAATCCCTTCTTTAGACAGAATTTTATATACATCCTTTTATCCATAGACTCACTCTCCCAAGAGTAAGCCCATAACTCTAACCCCTCCGTTTTAATTTCGTAAGACTTATGAGGCGGCCTACCTCCAGCATAACAACTGTCTGGACCACTCTCCTTGACCTCACTCAAAAGACCTACAAGTAATGGCCAGAGAGTTTTTGTATCCTCTATCCCTAACTCATGTTGATCGCTAAAAAAGTGTTTCGACATAGGAATGATTGTTTTCCCTGCCTGGATAGCACTTATAGCATCTGATACCTTTTTACTTATCTCTGCCTTACTTGGTCTTCTATGACCCATTATCTAAATCTCCGTATTCAGTATCATATGATACCACTATATGCATCAGAAGAGTAGCTATTTTTGTTTATCCTAATTTGTCTACTATTATTAACTACTTATAGCCTCTGCCCTTAGCAGCAAGTGCCTTTGAGCCCAAACTTAGGGCTTAAACCTCTAGCATGTTAAAGTTGAAAAGTAGAGGGCAATCTTCAACCTACATAAGGTGTTTCATTTGATATAACTATATTGTTCCTTTGTAAACTTCTCTACAGGTTTGGCAGGTTAAAACTTTAATTTGGTTCCATGCATGCATTTTTAAAAATCTATTTCTATGAAAAGACTAGGAGAAACTCGAAAAAAACTACCAAGTTTTTTTGCTGTTGAAATTGATATCTCTCTTTTTCCATTAAGAACTTCGGATACAATACTTTGAGATCCGAAATGGATCGCAAGATCTCTTTGCTTTAAACCATTATCTTGAATAAGTGTCTTCAAGATTTCGGCAGGCTTATTCTTCTCAAATTTAAATCGATTGATTTCATACGTATTAATTAAATTTGCCGAGTGTTTTATGACCTCAGACATTATCTTTATGGCTTCTACATTCTCCATCGACGCCTTTTGATTTATCCACTCGTCCAGTTGATCGTTTAAGCTATCACACTGTGAGTCTGAGGTGATCGGAGACAAAGGGGCATTTAATTTACTTTCATAAGCTGAAAGTAAATCCGCATTTTGTTCTTCTTTTAAGGTTTTTACTGAAATACCCATTTTATATCTCGTTAATATTATTTTACTTTCAATGGCTTCTAGGCTCTTTTTAAGAGCTTTCTAGCTGCCTTTTCAATTCTAATAATTTCTTTATCTTTAGTGTATTCTCCGTTGGGAAACAAAATTGCAGAAGGGTGAACTCCAATAACAGCGGCTATTCTTTTCGCATTATCAACTGTCAAGACGGCTTCTGGCTTGTCGTTACAAATCGCACTCAAATTAGACTCTTGGATTCCAGTTAGATGAGCTATCTTTTTCTGTGTTATATTAAAGTTTTTGCAGAAAGCTTTAATCAAAGAACCAGTTGTAGTGGGGGATTTATCTAAATCATTTAAAGTGTCTAAGAAACTCATAGTTTACCTCTTATAATTATGGTCAGGTGTAATTCTAACAACGGCAATAATAAATCGACCATTTTCTTCTTTATATATTATTCTTCCGCTTCTTGAAAAACAGGAAGACCTATAGCCTTTCCAATCGCCATCAAGAGCATGATCATCAAAAATAGGGTGTTTACAGATCTCTTCAACTCCACCTTTTTCCATTAGTTGAGTCCATTTCTTTAAAATGGTTATGTCCTCAAACGAAATTAAACCATTTTTGAAGTCTTTAGCAAATTGAGCTTTGACATCTTCTGTTTCTTCTACCTTCCACACGCAAATCTCCGATGTTATATATATTATAAGTTATATATATTATAATATCAAGGATAGTTTACTTAAAGTGTTGTATCCCAAATGGAAGCGTGAATCCTTAAAATATTAATAATTTCAATAGTTTATGTAACACAATGTAAATTATCAATCAAAAGTCTTGGAAGTATATGGTTCTAGTTGAATTAACTTGTATTTAAGTATAATTATACTATAATATAAATATGAACATCCTGATTAAGCAAACCGAAGTCTATCGTAAATGGTTTAAGAAGTTAGACTTTTCCTTAAAGTTAGTTATCATCCCGAGGCTTTCTAGAATTGAGCAAAATGGCTATTTTGGGCAGGTAAAGAGCCTTGGTGAGATATCTGAAATTAAGTTCAAGAATGGTTTAAGAATTTACTTCGGCAGGGATGGAGAAAATGTTGTTCTTCTTCTGTCAGGTGGGGACAAGAACAACACGAAAGAGCAGTCTAGAGACATAGCTAAGGCTAAAGAGATTTGGAAGGAGTACCTAGATTATGGCAAATAGATATAGTGATTGGAATACCGATATAAGCAAAGAAATCGTTTCATCAGCAAAAAAGCGAAAACTATTTTTTATTGCAATGAGAGAAGAGTATCAAGACGATTTAGAAGCCTTACGAGCTTCTGTAAAGATTATTGGATTAAAAGAGTATTCATTACTGTGTGAAATTCCATCTTCGAATATTAAAAAGTACCTCACTCCAGGGCGAGATCTTAAGCTATCAACTTTGAGTAAGTTACTAGAACCATTCAGTGTCGAAGATATTAGAATTAGTTACATCGGAGCTTAAATATTCCTAGTAATTTTCGCTTTCCTTTGAACCTCTTTGAACTCTGGCTGCGCTTCATATCCCCCAGGATAAAGTAGCAAGGCTGGGTTTACACCCATAAAGGCAGCCAGTCTTAGAGCCACTTTAGGGCCGACTTCTCGTCTTTCATTTTCAATAGCAGAAAAGTTCGCTTGCGAAATTCCGCATGTTAGAGCCATTACATCTTGTGGTATATCTGACTGCATCCTAAAAGTTTTAATCATTGATCCAGCCGTTTTTTTATTTTTGAAGTTATCCTTTTTAGCCATTTTTTACTCCGTTTAAGGAAAATTGTAGCTATTAAAAAATTTTTAGTCAATATTGACTGTCATAACTGATAACTTAGGTTATGTTACATTACCTAGATACATATTCATTTGTTTGTAATTAACCAGCGAACCTGTCACCTTTATTTTTCAGCGAAAATGTCCCGTCAGTGATTTCAGTAGCTTAGTCGTGATTGGATGGTAATTATGTTTCA